>Ga0307515_10016112_pt1 | contig 13707 bp, 18 predicted proteins | sample 17_EM_MG_FD_194513 | JGI IMG/M metagenome (GOLD analysis project Ga0307515, IMG submission 194513) | Populus trichocarpa ectomycorrhiza microbial communities from riparian zone in the Pacific Northwest, United States - 17_EM | ecosystem: Host-associated > Plants > Roots > Unclassified | place... | reverse complement strand
GGATTTGCAGTCCTCTGCGTCACCACTCCGCCACGAGGCCTCTCATGAAAAAACGCATTCAAAACAATGGATTAAACTTTTTGAAAAGTTCATTCCGAATAACGTCCTTTTCGCCGTCTGAATAAGCGTTCGCCATCGGTTCGACAAGAGGGAAAATTCAAGTGGTCGAAAAATATGCTAAGGAGCAATGAGAATGAAAGTTTCAGAACTGACAAAATCCGCTCTGGCATGCCGGCGCGAAACGCGGGACATGGAAGCCGAAGGCTGGGAGAACATCGGCGAGAGCGGCGGCAACCTCTGGGAATTGCATCGCGGCTGGCGGTATAGCCATAGGATCGTTGACGTGAAGATCGCCGCCGATGGGAAATCGCTTTGGGTGAAAATCGAAGCGCCCCTCGAGCAATGAGATGGAGAGAGAAATGCCTGACTTGAGCTTGGGAGCTATCGCCCGCGGTCAATATGCCGAAGGGCTGAAGGAGGCCGTAAAGATCATAGAGGCTCGTTTGCCGCTCTATACCGACATCGGGCAGATCAACGCGCTTCGAGAATGCCTCTCGTCTATCAAAGGCGCCCTGAAGGAGAAGCGAGAACTTGCCAGCCACGCGCGAAATGCTGATGTCCATTTCCGCGGCAAGCCGATTGACGAACTCACCAGGGAAGAAGCAATCGAGGCGCTTCATCGGTTGCTGGAGCACACCGATAGGCCGAGGCCTTTTGATGTTTAACCGCTACACCAGCCGCACCATCATGGTAGCAGCAGGGATTATCGTGGTGCTTGCCTATGAGGCGTGGAAGCTATTGCCCTGAGGCCGTAGAGAGCCGCTGGCGCTCAACCCGATCAAGACGCTCCCTGAGGTCCAGTATCACATCGCGCTGGCCATACACCGATCCCTGCGCCGTCTTGACCTCGTCTATCTGACGCTGCTGATCGGTGAAGCGCTGATCGTAGTTATCCCAGACGCGCACCAGTTCCTCCCGCGGCACTTGAGCGTCACGCAGATCCTTCACAGCCATATCCGTTCTCGCCCTATCCTCGACACCGCGTTCGGTCCGCTGGTCCATCTCCTGCCGCGTCACCATTTTGTCGGCCATTGATGCGACTGCAGCCTTAAGATCCGTGGTTGCGGCATTGATCGGCCAATAGGCCAGCCCCCCCAAGATCGTGCAGAAGGTCAGTGCAACGCCCAGGGCCTGCCATTGCGGCTTGTTCCGCTCGGCAATATTCGCTGATAGCGCTGCGACGGAATTGCGCATTTCGGCAGAGAGAGATGCGACCGACGATTCAATCTGCTTGAAGCCAGAACGCATCTCGGATTCGAGATCTGTTTGCCGGCGGCCAAGATTGGTGACGCGTTCGCCAAGCTGGGCGGTCATCGCATCCTGATAATGTCTCGATGCATCGCCGTTTGTCATGTCTTCCGCCATTTATTCCAACGCCCTGCTGCCTGCCTTGTTAAGCTATCTGGAACGATCAACGGGCTATCGTGTAGCCAGCCGATCGAGATCCGATGAATCTTGCTCGGTTAGGCCGGGCACCCTGTTGACGCAGGATGTTCCGGCCGCTGGATTCGGAATTCGGCACACCGTGAATACCGCTCCACTTAATGGCCCTAAACCAGACCCTCTTCGATCATGAAACGAACGAAAATCCTGTCCATTACGCCGTACTGGTCTGCGGTAGGAGCTGCGCCAAAATATTCCAACGCATGAGCGCGAGACGAGAATGCAGATGCGTTTTTGTGGAACGTCAGGGTTCCGTTTGGAGAAATGTCGCCGGCAGGGACAGTCAAAGCGGTCGGGTTTTTCAACGTGCCATCGTTGGCAAAACCGCCCGTGCTGCCACTGCGGTAGACACCCCAATCGCCCAAGGCTGATGTTTCCGATGCAGTGATCGCCGTCGAGTTAGCAGCGCGGGCGTTGCGCGTGTCTGTAGGGCTCCTTACCTGGAAACGGATAGACGCCAACGCAGCGCCGCAACCTCCATCAAACCCGGCAGATTGCCCTTCGGTAAGCAGCCATGCGGCAAGAAGAAAGTTCGTCGCTGCGAACTGTCCCCCAGATGTTGTCGGATTGTAGCCGGTATCGCTATAGCCGCTGATGCCGTCGCCTTTTGATCCGCGCGGCCCATCGAGTGCGATCGTCCCGTTGAAGGTCAGGTTGAAGTTATTCGCCTTGAGGTTTTGCCCCGTGTCTGCACGCGTTGCCGCGTTTGCGCCGATGTATAGACCATCGGTTAATGCCCAGTATCCGCACCCCTTCAGCCCACGCACCAGGGCGTTCCGACGCGACTTCTGATCGCTCGTGGGTGGTGCTGAGAGGCGAGCAATCCATGCCGTGATTTCTGCTTCATCTGCCCAAAGCCTGCGGACTACCCCGTTGTCGCCATAGGCATAGCTGCGCAGATTTCCACCCAGCCTGTATTGCGTATCGGATGCGCGCTCAGCGTATACCCACCGGATGGAGGGGTGCGCGTTGAAGACCGCGTTGGGGCTATCCATCTTATGCGCCCTCGTCGCAGCACGAATTATAGCGGCAGAGCCCCAACCGCCGCCAACCGTCCACGCTGCGCCCCACAGGTCTCCACCACTGGCGTAAGAAACTGCAGGTGAGTCATTGGTCTGGTACTCCGATACGGCCCCTACGGCTGTTGTCCAGCGAGCTTCAATCCCGACTGCGCCGGGAGTTACGGTCACCGTATTGCGTGGGTTATTCGTCGAGCCGAGTTCGTTGACACCACCTTGCTGCACGCCTGTCGCGAGATCGAAATAGCGATGACGGACGTTTGCTGCGCCATCGACACCCTGAATGTAGCCGATATGCAAGCGGCCATTCTCGATGCACATGGATGGTGTGACGCCCTCCTCTCCCGCACCGAAGCCGACGACGCGATAGAATGTGTCCGCATCCGACAGGCCTACGGGGAGGCTGGCAGCCAACACGGTTTTAGTGTTCGCCAGATTGCGAACGTTACCGGTCAAAGTGTCATAGACGAGGATGTAGATGTGCTTGCGCAGCGAGTCGCCGAAGTCCGCCTGGGTGCAAACCAGATAAATGTCGGTTCCTACGGCAATTGACTGCCCCAAATACACGCGTGTGTTGTTGCCAAACGACAGGATCTGAAGTTCGGAGCCCCACGTTGCCACGCCGGCATCTAGTGTCGCCGATCTCCTCAAAATAAGATTATATTGCAAAGACCCATTGAATGAGCGGCAGAATAGGTTGATCTGCGATCCGACAAGGACAGGATGCGGATAGGCGTACGTGGAACCCGGCGATGCACGTGCCGTGAAATTGACAACATCTCCAGCCGCGTTGCTCGATACGTGCTTTAGAACGCCGTTGTGGACGCCACCGAAGGCGTGGATGTAGCCTTGATGGTCTTCGCAGAGCGCGCCGACGCCGTGATCGTCAGCCTCTGGCTGCGTGCCGGTCCCGGTTGAACTGTCAGTAAAGAGGTCAGCGGCAGCAATCCAATCGCTGGTGGCGTGGTCGCGCCCATAAAGCCTGACCTGCTTGGTCGAGACGCCGCCGACAACCGTAAAGTCAGTGATCGCCTGCAATGTCTTGTTGGCTGACGTGCGGATGCTGGACGGCCATGTGCTGTTCGCGTACCAGGTGGAGGTAGAGCCTCGATCGCCGAAATAGTCATCACCAACAGGCGCCGCACCTCCCCCGCCACTCATCAGCGCCCAGCGTTGTGGTCCTAGAGCGAGCACCATTTATGAGGCCCCCTGCACGAACCAAGAGGCATCATCGAGCGTTGCAACCGTCGCCACTGCGTTCTGGGCTATCGTGCTGCCGCCGACGTGCGTTCCGCTGATCGTGGCGCCGCCGGTACCCAATGGGGTGATCGTCGCAAGGAATGCCGGGTCCAGTGCAGCCAGCGTTACAGTGACAGCAGAAGCGTTGGTGAGAAGTATCCACGCGCCGCGATGATCATCCGTGAGCGTCAGCGACGTCCCCGTCACTCGGATGAACCTGGGCGAAAACATGCTCTCTATTGTGAAGGCCATGGCGTCGTTGTTATTGGTCTGAAGGCCAAGCATCTTCATCAGCGCCGCTTTCGCGGACGCAAAGGGGAGCGGCATGATGATTTCTCCGATTTAAATGGGAAGGACCTAGAAGACCTTCTTGAGCACGACGCGAAGGTTCAGCGACGCGCTGCTCCAGAGTGTGACGGCCTGAAGAAAGAGGGTCGTGTCGACCGAAGCGCTGAAGAAACGCTTCAGCATCGTGGCGTTCGGGACGTGCCCGAGCAGGTTGCCGGCGACCGCAAAAGCAGCGATGGCATCTATCCCACCGTCAGTTGTCCCGAGCCGCGGTCGTGTTGATGATGAAGATATCATCGATCGCCCAGCCGGCGGGAACTACGAAAGTAGTATTGGCGGTCACCGCCGTGAGCGGAACATTGCTGCTTGGCAGTGTTGGAGGGTTGTAAACCGGCATGATCAGAGCTCCGTAATTGCCATGACACCAGATCCATCGGCATCCCAGATGCCGTGAATGATGCCGGTGAAGATCGGAAGCGGCATTTCCCATTGACCGCCGGCCGGAACGATCGCTGTGAAGCTGGTAGCCGAAGCCGTCGCCCCATATTTGATCTTGCAGGCGTTGGCGTCGGTATTGACAAGGAGCAGGCCTTTGCGGGCGGTATTTGCCGCCACGATCTGGACAGTGGTTGCCAGGGATGCCACTTGCGTTGGGATCGAGGCCGTTGCCACGGTCGGAAGTGCCGAATTGGCAACCGTACCGCCAGCGCCATCCGACTGAGAGACGACAAGCGGATTTGCCGAAGTTCCTGTCGGAACGCCATACGGATTCGCCGGGGAACCGGAGACATCCATCAATGTGACGGGCTGAGCCATTTCAGTTGTCCTTCCCGGCAGCCAATCCGGCGGCCTGATCATTGTTGAAATTGAAGCAGCGGCGCTTGCTGGTGTTTGCCTTGTCCAACTGGCTGCGCTCGCGATCGAGCGTGTTCAGTTTGCTTTCGCCCTTGATCAGCGCTGCATGCGGGGTATCCGTGCCGCATTCGACGGGTTGAGGGCCAATGTTGATGCCTGCATTGACGATTCCCTGCCGGCGGGCGGCGTTCTTCAACTGCTTAAGGTCGCTTCCGCAGGAGGAACTGAATGTCGCTATCGTCAAGACCGTCATCACGGCCCTTAGCGAGGTTTTCGGCTGCATGGGCCTTCCTCTCCTGCTCTGCTTGAGCGTCGTCCTGTTCGTCTTTTTGAAGCTGGTTGCGGTATTGAACCTGATAGGCATCGGCGACGATCTTGTTGGCGTTTGCCTGGCGCTGGTATTCGTCCCGCTCGGATTCGGCCGTCGTCGCCCGGACTTCCAGCACATAGCCATGAAGCAGCGCCCGATCATGGGATGACAGCCAGAATTGGAAGGACAGGTAGGCGCCGATGACGAGAAGGACAGCGCCGACGATTTTCCCAAGCGGGCCGAAGATAAGCGCGCTCATGGGGCCACCCTTGGGATGATGGAGATGACGGCGATGACAGCGAGGATTGCCGAGATCCCAAGGGCAGCGACCGATAGGACCGTGTTATAGCTTTGCTTGGAGCCCTGCCCGCCAGCCTCCATCGTCGTCACGCGCTTCTCCAGCGAACTGACGGCTTGGGCTACCTGCGTGCTGATAGCATCAATCTGCTTGTTGACGGCGGCCTCACTCTTCGTCACGGCCTTCTCTGCGGACTGTAGCGCGAGATCAAGCGACTTATTGCTGCTGGTAGCCAGTTCAACGGTGCGCTCCTTGAGTTCCTGGAACCGGACATCGTTGAGCTTGTAGCTGGCGATCAGCCGTTCTTCAAGAACACCCGGTGTTGGCTGGCTATCGGCCTTCTGCTGTAATAACTGGATAGCTTTATCGTACTCGGCAAACCGGGTTTCGAAGAGTTCCCGCAGGCTCTCCATCTGCTGTTGGGTAGGGAGATGCAGATCCTCGTCTGGATTGGTCATCAAGCTATCCCTTCGCCGCCGGGGTTGCTGGCGGCATCAGTTCGCCCTCTACGGCGACAGTCACAGTGTCGGGAGGCGTGGGAGGCGCAGCACCAACGTCCGTCATCGGCGGCCCTGCTATCGTCGTCTGCTTGCTAATCCAGTCGAGACCGAACGCCCCGGCGAACAGGACGCCGACAGGGAGAATGAACGCCTCAAGGATCTGCACCTTGACGCCGTCCGCGCTCGTCAGGATGACGTAGGTGGATATCGAGATCAGCCAGAGCATGAGGACCGTGGCGGCCTCACGCTTCAGGGTGCTGGTCTTGAGGTAGTCGAGCATCATGCTGCCGCCTTGATGGCCTTGTAGAAATCCTTTCCGTAATCGGCGATGTCGTTCGCTCGATCAACGCCGTTGATAATGCGGCGGGCGTTCACCCAATCTTCCGTATCGGCGTCGAAGTAGTCGGCGAGCTTCTTCCCAGTGAAGAGACCCTTTTCCATACCGGTGAACATGATCTCGACGGCGACCTTCGGCTGAAGCGCAAGATCGGGGTTACTGACAAGATCAATGCCGAGCAACTTTCCGAACCTCGCATAGTTGTTCTTCCACGTGAGTTGCACGAGCCCGCGCCCGAAATACCGCGCGCCGTCGCCCGGCGTCGTATTCCCGTTGGCCTTGGCAAGCGATGGCCTTGATCCCCTGACGTCGTACATTCGCGTGAAGTACGTCTGACCACCGTTCTCACGGATAGGCTGCATGGTCTGGCCCGTCTCATGAAAGGTCGTCGCCAGCATGTAGGCAAGCCAGCGCGGGTCGAGTGCAACCTTGGCTGCTTCGTCTAGGATAGCCTCAATGCCCTGCACCTGTTGAGCAGTGAGCTTGCCGCCGAATAGCGATGAGCGCACCGATGCGAAGAATGCCTCGCGGTTCATGGTGGTATCTCCAGATTGTGGGAAACGATTCAGAATGAATCACTTATGGGAATCTGATGTATTCCCGGAGTGGTTGCCGTTAACGATGGCAATAGATTGTGAAGGCGTTTACGTGGCTATGGTTGCAAATTCTGTTGCGCAAAGATTAGAACTTCACCATATACTTGCGAATTGAAATCTCACTGGAGTCGTCAGTTCGCCATGAAAACCACCGGTTTTCTTTTTCTCGCTGCAATCGCCGCCGCTTCTCCCGTCCAAGGTTCAGAGACTGTTACCGTCAGGAACAACCTTGGGGGAGTCCGGGAAGATTTCGATGCCCAAGCCCGAGCTTGGCAGAAAGCAGGGACCAAGATCCGCCTCGCCGGCTCCTGCGCCTCGGCCTGCACCATGTTCATCATGACCAAATACGGGCTCGACGTCTGCGCCACACCCGGCACGCGTCTTCAGTTTCACATGCCATATGACCAGCTCGCCCAAGGCGGAAACTGGATCACGGACACGAGCGCTCAGGCCAAGCAGAAGAACAAGCGGTCATGGGCAAATGATTGGCTCGGGCAGTTCAACCCAAAGCTCAATGCCGTGCTTGCCAAGGCGACCCGGAACGGCGTCATCCCCAATCCATCGACCGAAGATCAGGGTTATGAGGGGCAATTCTCTGCATCGCGCTTCTATTCCGTGAAGGCGACGGATTTCATTCCGACGTGCGAGTGATCAGCCGAAGCCGACAACGCTGAGGAGGCAAAAATCAGGTGGCCCGGAAGTGGTAAACCCACCAGATCTTCCGACCTGCGTTGGTAACCTATTTGAAATTCCGATGCACCATCGTATTCCGCCACCAAGATCAGCATCAACTTTCTCGTCAGCCCCGTTTACGGCCATGTCCCCGCCAGGCACGTTTTGCTTTAGTCCAGTGACTACAAAATAGGCATTGTCGGTTGGAACATTTGCATTTACGGATGCCGAGGATGATGTTCCGACAGTCCCGTTGGCCGAAGGTGAGTTGCTCCCCCTGCTTGCGATTGCATATACAGCGACATAGGCCGCAGAGACGGTATTAGCAAAGCCAATCCCCAGCGTTGCACTCGTGCCAGAAGCAGTCGATCCTCCGACACCGAGCGCCATGCTCACAGGCGTTCCAGCCCCAGTGAATCCAAATCTACCGTCCAGCACTTCAAGACTGGAACTGTTTATCTGGAACAGATTTATGTGCATGTCATAGCCGACGCCATTCCTGAAAGCGGCGGCGATGCACAATATCGAGCGGCCTGGATAGTCTGGGCCAAGATTTATCGTCGTGCTGAACGAGCTGCCGCCGCCGAAGCTCTTGCTATCGACAAGCTTAACAGCCTGCTTGCTGTAGAAATCCGTTGGCAGAACTAGGTTGCCGGAAGGTTTTTCTGATAGCCAGCGAGTCGTCGCGTCGGGAAAGACAAGATTGCCGCCAGATTGCCGCAACTCATCCCGAATATTCGCGCCTGTGATACCGCCGGATGCTGGGAGAGTCATGCGTCAGCCCGTCACCGTCAGAGTGCCGTTGATGGTGACATTGCCCCAGAAAACGAGAGGCAGGCCCGTGGCGTAGAACGCCGTCCCGGAGCAGTAGATGAAGACCGATTGCCCGTTGTGAACGATGATCGTAGACGCGCCGTTGATCGTTTCGGTGCTGTTCGGGTCAATGGTTACGTCTCCACCGTCCGCAGTGACAAGTAGATGCCATCCATTGCCGAGCGTGGCGGCTGCGGTGAGCCCGAGAGTGAGCGTTGCCGTGCACCGATGAAGGGCGTTGTTGTCGGTCGCTACTGCGGTGTATCCAGCAGCCTTTGCGACGTATACGGCTTTGCTGTCCACCGAAAGACCCGCTTGCGCAGTCGCAACCGAAGAACCACCCGTGCCGCCGGCCGTCACTGGCGTCGGATCGTTGAAAATCTGGTAGACATCATCCACAACGGAATTGTACTTCGTCGAAGAGATAGGCGTATTCGCCGGCCCACCACGGGTATTGGGTGGCGGCGATGCAACCCCAAATCCATCACGAGGCATTTGAATTCCCTTCCAAAAAGCAATATGGACTTCCACCCGCCGCAAGGTGTATTTTGCGGCAGTTTCATCTGAGGACTGTCATTGAAGCAGATCGACCACGATCCAAACGAACACCTAAAATCGGCGCAGATGAAGCGTTTTCAGGCGAGGCAAGCTTCAGGTTTCGTTCGGATTAAATGGCAGAAACTGTTGCTGTTCACTGCCATTTTGATGTTCTGGAAGCCCCTGATTTTCACCCCGTTGATCTGCTGGCAACTTACTGACGCTCGTCAGAGAGGGATAAATCTTGGCTGCTGCACTCGCATCGCCGGCTTCATGGCCTACAAACGCCGAAAGCACGCGCGCAGCGGTCTGTAGCGCCGCCGTTGACTGTGCAGTGGGTGCGACGGCCTGGCGCTGGTAGGCCTTGGAATAGGCTGCGAGAGCCTTCGCGCTGACCGGCTTCGACAGTATCGAGGACATGATCCGCGAGCCGACAAGCGAGCCGACAACGCTCGTAGGTTCCAGAAATACGCCGCTGAGATAGCTGAGGCCTGCAACGGCCTGTCCCGTTCCCGATGGATTGGCATACTGGTTCAGCGTCTTGAACTGCCGCGATACGGTCGCGATGTCATCGAGAGATGATGCCAATTCTTTCTTGCCGCCGAAAAGCTGCGTTTTCCCTTCCGGTGAAAGCTTTCCCCATCCTGTCACGAAGCGATCGGGTGAGAAATTACCATCTGCATCGCGTCCGAGCTTCGAGATCACGCCAGAGGCAAGACCGTTCCACGTCTCATCGCTGACAGCGCCGCGGACGCGAGCCATAGCCACACGATCGCCTCGAGCGTTTGATCCAGCCATTGATGTGATGCGGTCGAAAATGCGCTCATCCGATGCATCATTGCCGAGAACCTTCTGAAGCCCCTCACGTTCGCGAGCCGTCTTGGCTGCGAGTTGGTTTGCTGCTTCAAAGGCAGCGCTTGCTTTTTCGCCACCGGCGCGTGCCACTGCGGCCTTCAGATCCTCAGTCAACCCGCCGTATATGCGTTTCAGCTCGGCTTCCGACATGCCAGGGGCCACAATCTTCTGCGGATCGTCCAGCATCTCACCAATGTTCGAACGGAGATCTTTGATGCCCTGGTAATTCAGGCCCTCCGGCAAAGGAGCCTCTGGCTTGGAAAAATTGACGAAGCCAGCAGGATTTTTGGGTTCTGGCGGCTTTTTCAGAGCTTCTTCAACATGCCCAACGGCCGAGCTTCCCCTAAGCCTGGCATTGCCGCGGCGTGCGGTTATATCCGTTGCGATCTTGGCGGTTTCACTGAGAGGAGTAACTACGTTTTGCGTGACGAGGTTATCGACATTGTCATATGCGTCTTTGACGCGTCTGGTTAGTGTTTTTTTGGCATAGTCTGCGATGCCCTGCCGAGCAGCAGCACCAGCATTTGCAATGTTGCCGAGACCGAACCCTTCCTGAGTCCGCGTTGCCGCGGTACCAAGCTGATCTATGGCGCGACCTGCCGCTGTTCGTAGAGGCGTACCACCGATCGGGATGTTGGACAGCACCTTGCCGCCCTGCTTGACGATTTCGGAATCGCTGGCAACGGCGCGCGGGAGCGAAACTCCGAGACGGGCAGCCGCTGCGGCGCTTTCCATGCCAGGACGGGCGACTTGACCTCGAGCTTGCTGGGACAGAGCGGTGATGACCTTTCCTGTCCCCGCCGCCGGTGTGGTTGATCCCATGAATGTCCCGGTGAACTCCAACGCGCGGCCCATGCCCTCTTGGCTCATAGGGTCGACCTTGCCGGAATATACATCGCCTGGGAGCATGATGGAGCGCTTGACGGCGCCCAACAAGCCAGCGTTGCTGTCGAAATGGACATCGCCGCCTGCTTCACTTCGACTTATCGGCAGGAGTTTTCCCATAAACGGAGCTTTTTTCGGCTCCTGTTGTTCCTGCTCAGGAATGAGGTCGTCGAACGAAAGCGACGCCTTCTGCTGTTGCTGTGGCGCTTGCTGACCGCCGGTCGGAATAAGATCGTCGAAGGATAGACCAGCCATGTCAGAGCCCCGTTGGATCGATGTTGGCGTCTTGCAGGCGCTTGATCACAGCATCGCGTGGCGCGCCCCTGGCGATCGCCTCACGGGCAGCATCCAGATCGGCAGAATTGCCAGCCTGCGGCTTGGCGAGATCAGCGCCTGCGCCTGAACCAATCTCAAGGCCGCGAATGGCGTCATCTCGGTTTTTGCGCTTCTGCTCAATGACCTCTTTTCCATCGCCTGGTTGCGGAAAATACTGCTGTTCCGCGTTCTCAAATTCCGGTGGAGAGATGACCGCTCCAGATTCCCGGCGAAGCTGAGCATTGATGAAGTTGCGCTTGGCCTGGTCGTACTTCTGCGCGTCTTCGGAACGAAGGAAATTGCCGACATACGGGGCTTTGCCAACGGTGTTGTTCCAAAGGCTGGTCCCCTGATCCTCAAGATCATTGAGCGTTTGCTGAGCAGTATTAGCCCGGACGAGGAAGCCCGAATTCCTGCCCTCCGACTCCGTCAGTGGCTTCTCGGGTTTCTTGCTGGTCAGTGGTATCATGCCGGGACGCTGTTCCGCCGGAGCGGCTGGTGCTGGGGAGGCGCTGGGAGCGGCTGGCGTTGCACCAGCGGGTGTTCCTGCTTGCTGCCCAGGCGAAGAGATAGGCTGAGCAGGTCCGCCATCGGCCGGCTTTCCAAACACGCCCTGTGGCGTCATGAAGACGATTGTCCCGGTTGCAGGGTCAGTAATAGTCTTTCCGGCGCCGAGTTGCTGCGCCTGCTCTGGAGTAAGCTGACCACCATCGATCAAGCCATTGAGCGCCGCCGCTTCGACTGAATTGCCCGGGAAGCGGAACTGCTTCGTCCCACCGGGCCCCGTCGCCGAGACATCCTTGACTTCACTGGTTTCTGGATTGAATAGCGTCGTATCGCTGAGCTTCTGCCATTCCTTCTTCGGCTTGGCCTTGAGCGCATCAAGTTGTGCACGCTTAAGCTCCAGACCAAGTTGCGAGTTTGGATCGCTCGCATCTATACTTCTCTGAAGCAGCGCATTCGCAACAGCCTTCTGGCTATCGGACGCATACGGATTGGTGAGAACCTGCATGATCTGCTGCTGCGACGGCCCCTGCCCCTGAGCATTCGGAGCGGCTGGGAAATAGCCGGCTCCCGGTGCATCGCCGCCGATGCCAACGCCGGAGCGATCCTGCTGTAGAAGCGCTTGCGCCACCTGCTGGTTCGGCTGCGGCGCTGCTTCGGCCACAGGCGACACGCTGGCGACGTTTGGCGTCGGTCCTACCTCAGTGACCGGCAAAGGCGGCAATGCTCCACCTGAGGCAGACGGCGGCGCGGCAAGGGCCTGAGGAACGGGTGACGGCTGCTGCTGTCCCTGCTGAGGATTGGCAAGAGTTGCGGCTACCGCCGGCGAGGCAGCCAGCTGGCGGGAATCGGTCGTTACCTGAGGATCGACATAGCCAGAAGGAGGCGATGCGGCATCGATCGCCTGAGGTGCGGTTTGCGGCATGCCGGCGGCAGGATCAAGGCTTGCAACCTGCTGTCCACCTGTCCCGCCGTAGAAGGCCATGATCTTATCGGCTGCTGCGCGCGGATCGCTGTTCGGATCGATGTTGTTCACGGCAAGATTGTTGCCTGGAACCGACTTGCCAGAGAGCAGGTTGATCGCGCCCTGCAAACCCTGCTGGTGGGCTAGTGCCAGTTCGCCGTCTGTCGGAGCGCGGCCAAGCGCGTTCGCAAGCCCAGCACGATTGTCGTTCGTCAGCGCCACAAGAGCCTTGAGATTGGCAACAGGGTCTTTGCGCATGTCGCCCTGATCAGAAACAAGCCCGTACTGCTTGCCGGTTCCCTTGGTGAACTGTGCGAGGCCGGTTGCGCCGGTCGGAGAGACCGCATTCGGATCGAATGAGCTTTCCTTGCCGATCAGGTTCGTTGCATAAGCCTGTAGCTCGGGTGGGACGTTGGCGGCGATGAGGCTTTTCACCTCATCCGGCGCAGTCGCGATAGGAACATTGCCGCCCGCGTCAACCTTCGGCATGGCCGAACCGGTTGCACCTGGTGGTGGAGATCCAAATCCGCCAAGCAACGGCGCGAAGTCATTGGATGCGGATTCACGTCCGGTCTTCTCTGCTGCGTCAGCTTTCCCCATGAGAGAGCGATAAATCAGCGCGTTGCCGATAGCGGACAAACCTTCGCCTACGTTCTTCGGTGCTGCGCTACGGGAAACAAGCGCCTCCGCGATCTGACGCTTTCGTTTCAACGTCTCAGGGGTTTCTCCGGTCGATCCACCAAATAGGAACCCGTTCATGCCACCGCCCTTTCGCGCCCAAGATCGAACAACCGCCCATAATGGACGTGCTTGACGCCGCCGACGTCAATAACCGCATCGGGGCGCGTCTTTTCGACATTCTGCGCCATAACGCCGGTATGCTTCGGGCCGTCATCGGCTTCGCCCTTATAGCGATATTCGTATAGCTTGTGGCCATTGAGTTCGCCGACTTTGCGGATGTCCTTCTTGACGCGCCTGTCGGAAGCCATGATGGCGGCGGAGCCAAGGCCGAAGAGACCGCCAAGGAGGCCCTGACGCTGCTGCATCTGCGTGTTGTAGGCACCCATTTGGTTTTGATAGTTCTGATTGACCAACCCGGAATAGTCCACTGTGGGAAGCTGAGGCTGACCGCCGGCAGAGGCTCCGAACTGCGGGACGCCGACCTGCGAGCCACCGAGCAGCGCCGTGATTTCGTTGATCGGCTGGTTCCGCTCGGT
>Ga0307515_10016111_pt1 | contig 13708 bp, 5 predicted proteins | sample 17_EM_MG_FD_194513 | JGI IMG/M metagenome (GOLD analysis project Ga0307515, IMG submission 194513) | Populus trichocarpa ectomycorrhiza microbial communities from riparian zone in the Pacific Northwest, United States - 17_EM | ecosystem: Host-associated > Plants > Roots > Unclassified | place... | reverse complement strand
CTCTCTCTCTCTCTCTCTCTCTCTCTCTCTCTCTCTTTTCTTGATCTTTAAAGGAAATAACGTTCTTGATACAAGGTACTTGGATTGCTTTTGTTTCTCTATATACAGAAAACTAATTCCTGTGTGCGGTTCGTTTTCTGCAGAGGAGCCCGATCAGCTCAGAAAATATTCATCAATTGCGTGTAACTTAATTATGGCTCTCTATGTATTACAAGAAGTAAATCAATAATTCAGCACTTGTTCCAAAGAACTAAAGATTTCACTGTACTTGTAACTTTAGTGTTAGAAGAAAAGGAAATTATGTTAGTGTATGTTTGGAATTGTGTTGTATGTTTTTTTTTTAAAAGTGTTTTTTATTTGAAAATATATTATAATAAATATTTTTTAGATTATTTTTTTGTTTTTGACATCAACGTATTAAAAACATTAGAAACACTAAAAAAAATATCATATTGAATTTTTTTAAGTCAAATATAGTTTTAAAATGTAGCCAAATACAGTTTTAAATGCAAAAAACAAACAACCTCGGGTAAATTCTTTTTTATAGATTGCTATTTTTTTAGTTTTTACAAATAAAATCAAGTGATCCTACTATTGTAAATAATTTCACTCGACATTTATATCTTGTTAGTGCAATGATGTCAATAATTAAATGGGAGATAATAAGAGAGAAAAGGGAGCCACGTCGAGAATATGGAAGATATCTATAGTTATTCGTGAGCGAGTGACTGAGATTTCTACACGATTTTTGTAAGAGTTTCTTGTTTGAAGTGGAAGTGGCTGTTTTTATTTAAATATCTAAAAGATCTTTGGTAATTTCATGATATATTCAGCTTGTGATATTGAGAAATTAAAAGAAAGATAAAGAAAATTTACATATTTTCCCGGTAGAGAAGGGGTTAAAAGCCCACAAATACATAATTACATGAGAATGACAACCTACAATCCATCGAGCAGTAAAGCAATAACACAGTCTAGAGGTGAATCCAGCAGCTTGTTTAGCAGTGATCTGCTTTTGTAATTTTGTTTAGGTGTGTTTTAAAAATATACTTGTTTTGAAAATATATTGAATTAATTTTTTTTAGTAATTTTCAATGAGTTTATTGTGTTGATATAAAAGAATAAAAAAATTCAAAAAACATTACTTTGATATATTTTTAAGTAAATATTACTTTTTTTATTAAAAAAAAAACAAAAGTTACCGCACTCCCAAACAAGTCTTAAAATCCGTCAAACTATCAAGTACTCCTAGATTAATAAGATGTTTAACTTATTTTTTTACTCCAAGTTACTTTAAATATTATATTGAGTTTATTTCTTATATTTGTTCCTTATGAAGATTAGAGATCTATATATTTTCTAGACAAAATAACATTAAAAAAAATATGATAAAAAAATACACCTATCATTGGATTATGATCTTAAAGTTACACTTGTAGACCTCACTCATCCAATAATTTATATGTATTTTCTGGGAAAAAATTTTCTTATCATATTGCCATTTTTTTTTAGTTTTTACAAATAAAATCAAGTGATCCTACTATTTGTAAATAATTTCACTCGACATTTATATCTTGTTAGTGCAATGATCTCGATAATTAAATGGGAGATAATAAGGGAGAAAAGGTAGCCATGTAGAGAATATGGAAGATATCCACCATAGTTATTCGTGAGTGAGTGACTTAGATTTCTAGATGATTTTTTTTAAGAGTTCTTTTTTTTTTTTTAACGTGGTTATCTGAGCTAGCTTGCGCGCACCTCGACTAATCTCATGGGCTCTAAAGTTAACGACCATGTAAGTCTCCAGTGGCTCTAAGGAGATTCGAACTCGTGACTATTGGGAAGCAAACCCAAGACCTAACCAGTTGAGCTACCTCTCAGTTGAAGTGCAAGTGGCTGTTTTTATTTAAATACCTAAAAGATCTTTGGTAATTTCATGATATATTCACCTTGTGCTGTGGAGAAATTAAAAGAAAGACAAAGAAATTTTACTTATTTTCCCCGTAAAGAAAGGGGTTAAAAGCCCACAAAATACATAATTACATAAGAATGACAACCTCCAATCCATCGAGCAGTAAAACAATAACAGAGCCTAGAGGTGAATCCAACAGCCTATTTAACAGTGCTTTTGTAACTGTGTTTAGGTGTATTTTAGAAATGTATTTGCCCTAGAAATATATTGAATTATTTTTTTTAGTATTTTCAATGAGTTTAATATGTTGATATAAAAAATAAAAAAATTTATTTTAATATATTTTTAAAAAACATAAAAAAACAGAAGCTGCCGTATAGAAAATAAACTAAAAAGATGAAAAGAATATATTTCTGAATAAATATATCATTCAATGTTACAACAATTATTTATACATGTATATGCCTGAGAAGTCGTACATTAAAGGGTTAATATTTTGCGCCAATAAAGGTGGGATTACAAGAGATTGAGATCAACTCAAAATATCTTATCAAAATTGATTCCATAAATTATGGCAAATCAAATCTCAAGACTCCCCTTCAAGTTAGAATATGAATATCGAGAATGTTCAACTTGTATATTAATTTCTTAAAAATGTTTCTTCCTAAGGCCTTAGTGAAGATATCAGCCAGTTGAAGATAGAAGGGAACAAATTTTGTAACAATTTGACCTGCTTGGATATTTTCTCTCACAACATGGCAATCAATTTTGATATGCTTTGTATGTTCATGATATACAGGATTTGCAGCAATATGAAGTGTTACTTGATTATCGCAGAATAATGTAATTGATTTCAAACAAACCTGTAGATCTTTAAACAAGTATCTAAGCCAGGTAAGTTCACATGTTGCAGCAGCCATAGACCCTGTACTCAGCTTCAGCAGATGACCTGGATATTGTTTTTCATTTTCTTATCTTTCATGAAATTAGAGAGTCTCCAAGAAATACACAGTAACCTGATGTAGTTCTTCTTGTCATAGGACAATTTGCCCAATTTGCATCACAATAAGCCATAGTTGCAGAGAGTTGTTGGAAGAAAATAATAAACCGAGCCCTAGATTGTTCTTTAAATATCTCACAACATGAAAAGCAACATCCCAATGAGGTTTCCTTGGTGCAAGCATAAAATGACTTAAGATGTTCACATAATACATGATATCTGGTCTAGTAATTGTAAGATAGATTAATCGTCACATTAATCTTCTGTAGTGTGAAGCATCATTCAATAATTTACCTTAAACATTTGTAAGCCTTAGATTTTGTTTTATGGGAAAGTCAATAGGTTTAGCTCCAAGAAATCCAACATCATCAAGAATTTTCGGTGAGTTTTTTCGCTGAGATATGACAATCCCATCTTTTGATCTTGCCACTACTAAACTGAGAAAATACTTAAGATTACCAAGGTATGTTATGTGAAATTTTTTTTGAAGAAAAAACTTGATATCTTGAATAACTTTATCATTGTTTCCAATAATGATCATATCATCCATGTAAATAAGAACCATGGTTAGAGTATAGCCTTTTTCTTACACAAAAAGAGAGTGGTCTGAGTGTGATTAAGAGAAACCAACCATTTTAATGGCTTTTGAGAACTTAGAGAACCAGTTTCTATACGCTTGTTGAGTCCATAAAGAGGCTTATTAAGTCGACATACAAACTTCTCCCCCTATTGACAAAGTCTTGGTGATGGAATCATGTACAATTCTTCATGCAAGTCACCATGAAGGAAAGCATTATTAACATCCATTTGAAAAAAAGACCAATTTCAAATAGCTGCCAAGGCAAGAAGAGAACGAATTGTGGTTAACTTACCAACTAAAGCAAAAGTCTCATAATAGTCCAAACCTTCTTTTTGAGTGAATCCCTTAGCTACCAAACATGCTTTATACCGTTTCACTGAGCCATCTGATTTATACTTGATTTGAAAAACCCATTTGCTGCCTATGGGATGATAGTTGGGTGAAAACAAAACCAGAGACCATGTCTTTTGATTTTCAAGAGTGGTGAGCTCAATTTTCATTGCTTCACACCATTTTGGATCACATAGTGCCTATTTATATGTTGTAGGTTTAAGAGTTCTAGAAATGGTGTCAACAAATAACTGATGGAAAGGAGATAATGAATGATAGGAGATAAAGTTGGATAACTGATATTTGGTACCTGATCGAGAAAAGGATGACTTGCATGGTTGTAGAGGAAGATGACGTATCAACCTGGCCACAATGAAAGTCACAGAGAAGAATAGAGGGTTGTCGAGGTCGATCGTTGTGAAGAAGAATAGGAGCAGATGTGTTTGGTTTTAAAGAAGAAGAAGATAATGAAAAGAGTGTGTGTGTTAGGTTTGATAATGATGGTGATAAATCATGAGAAGAGGGAGATAAAGGAGAGATAGATGTCTCAGGTGATGAGTGAGAGGTAGAGGATGGAATTGGAATTGGAATATCATTAAAGCCAGGAGATACAGTTGGTAGAGAGGTTGAAGTTGAAGAATTGGATGGAGTGGGAGTTGAAAAAGGAAATGTATTTTCATGAAAAACAACATCACGACTAGTGAAGAATTGTCGAGTGGTAAGATTATAAACTCGATATGCTTTTTAGCTAAAAGGATATCCAACAAAAATACATTAATGAGCTCTTGGTGAAAATTTAGTCAAAGGTTGCAAGTTGGTGGCAGAATAGAGATGACCAAACACGTGTAGAAGTGTATATGTGGGTGCTTTGCCATATAAAATTTTATATTGCGATTTGTGGTTCAAAACGAGGGTAAGAAGTCGATTTATGAGATAAGTGGTAGTGAGTAAGCTTTCACCCTAGAATTTCAATGGTAAATTGGCTCGAAATCTCAAGGCACGACCAACATTGAGAATGTGTCTATGTTTTCGTTCAACAACACCATTTTGTTGAGGTATGTGTGGACATGAACTTTGGAACAGAATGCCAAAAGTAGATAGAAATGGCTTTAAAGAGGTGAATTCCAAGCCATTATCACTCTGTATACTTTTAACTTGAACATTAAATTAAATGTGAACAAAAGTGATGAACAATTTTAACAAGCCTTGTGTTCCAGATTTGAATTTCATTAGAGAAATCCTAGTAAAACGGGTGTAGTCATCCACAATACTTAAAAAATAATATGCACCAGAATGTGTTTCAATTTTTTGTGGATCCTAAATATCGTAGTGTATAAGATAAAAAAAAATAAGTACTTTGAATAGATCTTATAGGAAAAGATAATCTTGTTTGTTTTGCCAAAGGACAAACATCACATGAATGTTGAGAATCACAAACAAAAGATGGAAGGCAATTTGGATGGATGTCCTAGTCTTTTATGCCAAATAGCTCCTGAAGCGAAAGAGACTTGATAGGAGGTTGGTAAGGTGGATGTAACTCTGATTGTGGCATAAGATACTATAGTCCCTTACTCTGCTTTCCCAGGCCAATCATCCTCTTTGTAGCCAGGTCCTGCAATATACAGAAAGTGGGGAAGAAGTGAATGGAACAATTAAGGCCAGATGTGAGTTGACTGACAGAAAGAAAATTCACATGAAATAAGGGTGCTCAAAGAACACCATGGACATGCAGTTTTTGAGTAATATGTACAAAACCAACACTTGTGATTTTTGCACAAGAGCCATTTGGTAAGATGACTTGAGAAAACATAGGAATAATGGCTTTATCAATGACTGAATTATCTATATGATTTGTAGCACTACTATCAATGATCCATTAAAGAGACTCAGAATTTTGAGATGTGAATGATGAACAAAATGGAGTAGAGTTACCTGTATAATTGGCCGAGACAACAAATTTTTCATTTTAAAAAAAAGGCTTTGATTTGTAAGAACTCTTTATGAGTGAATTGAAGAAGTTGATCAGAATGTTGGGCAGCCTTGGTGTTTGTATGAGATGATTCAACTCTTGTTCGATTTTGAGGTTAAACATCCTTATCATAAAGGTTGTGGCCAATAGGGAATCTATTCAAATAGAAGCATCTCTCTACTATATTTGTAGTTCCATCACAGTAGGTATAATGATGTCGTTTCTTAGATCCTTGTATCTTTGATGAGCCAGACATCCAAGTTCGAGAGAAATCCTGTCGTTATGAAGCAGAGTCTGATAGTTTGACATTCATGGCATAAACTCGTTTAGTAATCTTGTGCTCAACTAGTCCTCTTTGTTTTTCTTCCTCACGTAAAAGCGAATATGCTTTCTTAATAGTTGGTAAAGGGTGCATAAACATGATTTGCCCTCTAACAACTGAATAGGTCTCATTCAAACATATAAGAAATTGCCCAAGTCTCACCCTTTCTTCGTTGTTCGACACTTGCTTGAGTCCATTATAAGTGCACTGAATAGCTGGACTGCACATTTTCAACTCATCCCATAGTGTTTTTATCTTGGTGTAATATGTGAAGATGAATCCTGATTTTGCTTTAACTCCACAATGGAACGTTGAATTTGATAGTGATGAGAAAAATCACCCTTTGAGAATCGTTCTTATAGATCCAACCAGATTTCAGAGGGAGTTTCCATATAAAAGACATTATTGGCAAGCTCTTGATTTAAAGAGTTAAGAATCCAAGAGAGAACCATGCAATGCCATATCATTGCATCGTTGCCATAATGAATATTTAGGATTAGATTCACCTAGTTTAGGTATAGTCCCATTAATGAATCCTAGTTTGTTTTTGGCACTAAGACTTATCAACATGGAACGTCTCCACATAGCATAGTTGGTTCCATTAAGGACTTTTGGCACAAGAATCATACATGGATGATTTGAGGCATGGATAAAAAAAAGAATCAGATTGATCAATGATAAAAAAAAAAAAGACATGTTCTGATGAGTAGTGTTTTGGGTAACACTTGTTGAATCAGTACTATCCTTCATGGAAAAAAAAAATTACGGATGCTTGGTAGAGATGTTAGGATTAACTCTTTGATACCAAGAAAATAAACTAAAAAGATGAAAAGAATATATTTCTAAATAAATATATTATTCAATGTTACAACGATTATATATACATGTATATGCCTGTGAAACTGTACATTAAAGGGTTAATATTTTGTGCCTGTAAAAGTGGGATTACAAGAGATTGAGATCAACTCAAAATATCTTATCAAAACTGGCTCCACAAATTATAGTAAATCAAATCTCAATATGCACTCTCAAACATGTCTTAAAACCTGTCAAACTATCAAGTACTCCCAGATTAGCAAGATGTTTAACCTGTTTTTTTATTTGGAGTTTTGTTTGGATTGAGTTTTCAAAATCATTATGGTACTTTATGAATACTAGAGATCTATACACGAATATTTTCTAGACAAAGTAACATTAAAAAAATACACCTACCGCTGGATTATGATCTTAAAGTTGCACTTGTAGACCTCGCTCATCCAATAATTTCTATGTATTTTTGGAATCTATTTCTTATATTTGTTCTTGAAGAAACTAATTTTAATATATAAAATATAAATAATCTTTCAAAAAGACTAAATATACCTCCCCCCTTTTTTTTTTTTTCTGTTAACAAAAAGTTAGTTTGCGGAGGATTATGTCATCTTTTTTTTTTTTTTTTCATTTCCCTTATTTTGAGAGTCCCCTAGATTATTTTTCTTGGTTATCATTGTATTTTTCTATTCTTTTTCTTATTTTAATATTTACTTTCAGAAATATCATATCTAAGCTTTATAAATTTAGATATGATTTTTTTATTTGAGATATTTAATTTATCTGGGTGTTTTTTTTACCTTTATATTTTTATAGATGTTATTGTTATTTTTTATCTCTCTCTCTTACAAGAGCTCTTTATGGAAGTTTATTCAGTGGATCTTAATAGATTGAATTTTATTTAAGCAGTGTTTGGAAACGTGGTTGAAACTGTGTTGCTAAAAATTTGATTTTTTTTGTTTAAAATTTTTTTTTTTTGTTTTCAAATTGTTTTGATGTGCTAATGTCAAAATATTTTTTTTAAAAAAATAAAAATATTATTTTGATACATTTTCGAGCGAAAAACATTTTGAACTATAATTATACTCCCAAACACCCCCTTAGTGGATGACAACACTTAGCAATGAGGGAAAAAAAAAACAAAATAACAGAGCTACTGATTGCTATTTAGATTTAAAGATTAAATTAATGACTAATTTTTATCATATTATTTAGTAGTTAAGATTTTGTGTGCTTCAATCCCCCCCCATTAATAAATTATTAACTAACCATTGGTGATTCCATCACCACTATAATTTCACCGATAGAATCACTAATGGATGATAAAATCATTATAGAATTAAAGAGAGTTTGGGGAAGAATTTAGAAATGTCAACCAACAGATGGATTATCCAACCAAAATTAGGTCGTTGGTGATATAGTGCTCCCTGGCAAACTCACTGACAAACAATAATATCGTCGAATAATTACAGAGAGTTTGGGGATGAATTCAAGAATTTTAATTTATCAACAAATTTACCATGAAATCTAAAATCATATAAGAATTATAAAGAAGAATTTAGGAACTTAATTCTCTGATGGATTTACCAATTGAATCTAAAAATATCAAATAATTATAGAGAGTTTGGCCAAGAATTTAGGGGGTTGGATTCACCGACGAATATACCGATATATGAAATTTTTTTGGTGAATTTGATGGTGTTTAAAAGAGTTTTGAATTTTTTGAAATGACCGACGAATTCACCGAAGGGTTTAAAATCTTCTGTCAGTGAGACCATCATTGATGTGCTGACGTGGTTGATGTTTGATGGACTCATCGATGAAAGATTCCATTGGTAATGTTAAAACCTAGATATGTCAAGACAATCCATATCTTTTCAATATTTCCTTTTCAATCTCATCTTTCTCCCTCTCTATCCTCTTTTTCCTTTCTTTTCTACCTTAAACATCATTGGTGATCTCTCTCTTTACTACACTGATGCTCTCTCTGTCCTCTAGGCGGAGCTCTTTCTCTCCTCTAGGTTTGATTTCTTTTCACCTATTGGCCTCTACTATGTATATGTTTCATTTTTGTCCTTTTGTTTTTCATTTTTTTTCCCCTTTTATGTGTTGGTTATCATTTTTTTCTTCTTTGTTCTTTAATTATATCATCATTAAAAAAAACTAAAGACATGAAGTTGGCTCAATTGAAAAAAAAAGAGTGAAATTTTTGGAAAGGAACTCAAAAGGTTTGGTAAGATGGATTGAAACACATTAGTAAGGTGTTTTTATATTATCTAATTGTGTTTTCTCTCTTATTTGTGTTAGAAATTAGAAAATCTGTAATTCTGTTTGGAGATTTAGGTTATTTTATGAAATTGGTGGTGAATTGTGATGTTAAAGCATGATATAAAGTTAACTTATGACTATGTAGAAGTTAATTTAAATTAATTTCATAGAAATTAAAAAGTTTCAATTCTTGAAACTTCGAGGATTTATTTTCATTGCACATAATGTGGGAATTTGGATCTTTTGGGGTGAAATTAGGTTATGAAAGTGATATAGAAAGGATTAAATTGGTGGCTAACACTTAAAATGTTGACGAATTATGTTTAATACCTATGAATAATTGGGACCTATCGAACCCTAGGATGCTTTATGCATGACCCTAAACTTCTTTTACTACTGTGAGAACTCACAAGCATACCACATGGATCTAGAATTTTTCTTTGCTTTTAGAGGCAAAACATTGGTATAAATGATTAACAAGATAACATATTTCCATATAACAATACATTTGACTGCTAAACTTTACATCCAGGATAAGAGCATTTGCATTATGGTAACATGGTAGGCTGTTTGTAAAAAATAACATGAAATTGGATAGTGGAACCGTTTTAAGAAATTTTCTTGAGTAAAAAGAATAAACGAAGAGTAGATGAACTACATTGACAAAATATCAAGACTAAAGGTATTAAATATTCCATTAATATTTTTACCTATTCTTGCTGTTAACATAACATAAGCTCTTTAAATATAATGTATAAAAGATCATTTTTGTAAAAAAAAAATTTGTGCTTGAAAACAATATACTCTCCTAGTCACTTATGGTTAATGATGTAGTTATTTTCTTATGCCTTTCGGTACATTATTTTGTATCTCATGACTTATGTTCATAATGTATAAAAAGCTGCTCTTAAACCTTGTCCTTGAAAAGATTACATAGTAAATGTGCGTTTCGTTTGTGGGTGATGATTTGGTTAGTTGTACTTGGTTGTTTATATTTTTTTTTAATTTTAGGTGGGGTCGAATATATGGGAGGTGCTGCCAAATTTTACTTTAAATGGATAGATGCACTAAAATAAAAAACCATAAACCATAGATTGAGAATTTAATTGAACATGCTTAACTATTAAGTTATATTGTTTAGATACGGAGGAACAATTCAGGGTCAAAACAGAGTGGTTGTGCATCTTCAAGCAATAATGTTCCTGAGCCTGCGGTGTATTTAGGTGCTGATCATAAAGAGGCACATGATCATAAAGAGGCTTGTCGACTACGGGTCATAGATTTTGCGTCCTATCTGCCAGAGATCCTTTTTTTGGCAAGTTAATAGCAAAATAGAAGTCATATTTAAGCATGTAAGAAAATTTTTTATATTCAAACATTACATTAAATTAATCTTTAATTAATTGATTTTCATGTTCACAAATATAGAAGTTGCATGAATGATAACATTGACGATGAAATCGTCGATGGAAGTGGCCTTGTTTCAATGGAGCTAGCTTAATGAGAATCCTAAATGGATGCATGTGGTTGAGGCTTGGTGAAGAAAGTTTAAGGCTAATACATATAAAAAATGCACTTATAGTTATAAAAAAATATTTTTTTGATTTAGAAACTAATTATTTTAGATAAACGAATATAAAGCAAAATTTAGGTGGGATGAGGCAAACTCTAAAGTGGTAAGACAAGTCTGGTAACATCATAATGTGACTAAGTAAATTTTAACATGTGAAGTATATATTTTTTTGTCAAATTATAATCTTTTTTTGTTATATTATTTTGTTTAATGAATTTATGAACTGGGTTGCGTGATTTCTTGGATGACACACACTTATACTAAGAGATATGCCGAGTCAGATGAATTTGAGAAGTGGAAGATTTGTAGACCTCATTTAAATCACTGTAGATCTCACCATATCATTGAGAGCAACTGGAAGATATATCTAGAGTTCTTCACGTTAGAAGGTTTTAAGAGGCGTTCACGGAGTGGGTCCTCGAACAGAAACAAAGAGACTCACGATTCTATTAGAAAGCATATCGACGGGTCGCTTCCTTTTACTAACCATGCAAGGCACTAGTAAGAGAGCCTGCTTTATTTTTAAATATTTTTCTTAAAATGGTAGTTATTATTTGTGATAACATTTAACTAATCATTTTTTTTTAGGCTACATAGCTTAGACGCGAGCCAACTCGAATGGAGTTATACATGGAAACACATATATGGATGGAGGATAGACAAAAAGAGGTGTAATAGTTTGTGGACAACTGAGCTGAGACATTTATTGTAAGTAAACTTTTAAACATTTTCTATATTATTTGGACTAATGTTTTTGTATCCATATCGTTGACTTGTTTATTTTGTTGTGTAGGAACAATATAACGTTGGTATGCATGCCAAACATAAGAAGGACCCTTCAACCCGTCTGGAATATGATTTGGAATTGTGGTTGCAGGTTGAAGCAACCAGGGGACTCAATAGGATCAATTTTATGGTATCTCTATGACTACAACCCGAGACATAAGGTCAGGCTGTAGCATCTCGACCATAGGCACCCCATAATCTGGTACAAGTCAGCCATCACCTGCCATTGAGGAGTTGGTTGAATAATAAATTGGTGCTATGAGGGTCAAAATGGAGGCAAAGTATGAACAACAAAAAAACTAGCAATGGGAGGAGATGATTGCATACATGTCCAATCATTATCCCCCCCCCCTTACGGACCTCCACAAGATTTTACTTCCCCTTCCCCTCCATCTGCAACCTCTTCTTAATGTTTATAAACATTTATAATTGATTTTTACAGTTAAACTAATTACATTAAATGAATTCTTCAAGTTAAATATTTTTTAATGTTGTTTAATGTTAAAATGTTTTGATAGCATTAAAATAAATAAATTAGTACACCATCGATGGAATCACCAACGGACATAAAAACTTTGTCGATACAACATGTCAATTTTCCTCGGAGAACTACAAAAAGTTGTTAACTGTTTTGAAATATACAGACAAAATCACTAATAGAACATGATTGCAAGTGATTCTGTCGGTTATCCGTCACAAAGACGTGATATATTACCGACGATTTATCTGTCGGTGATTCTGTTGGTAATGTTTATTGACCAATAGATTGATAAAAATTAATCGTTGCATATTTTTATAACTAATAATAATATTATGTTAGCCTCTCCGTCGATATTTAAACGAATAACAAAATTATCAATGGATATGAAATCACAAACACGACACTAGTAACAACATGATTTTTTTAGTAAATTCATGGGTAATATTTTTATAGACAGAAACATAGATTTGACATGGACAAAATATTTCATCAGTGTAATTCAATTTTGTGTTGGTGTATTAATTGTAGTTTTGAGGCTCTTCTTGTGAGACCCTCGTAAGCAGACAGGATGAGCATACAAGTAACAAAACTTGTGCGAATGATGCTCTTTTATGGACATTCGAACACCTTCATATGACCGAATTAAAATTTGCTAATGTTGGACTCCGCACCAGGACCTGGTTGCTTTGTCTGATGATGATATATATATATATATAAAAAAAAAGAAAAAGAAAAAAAAATATGAATTAATTGGATTAACCCGTCAAACCAGGTTAACCTGTCAATCTGAGATTCGTGCCATAAAAGTTTGATAACTAAATAGAAAAAAAATTAATATTAACAAACTAAATTAAACAAAAAAATAATTAAAAGCATCAGTTTTTTTATTGTGAATTATATTGTGCAATCTAAGTAAAATACTAATGTCTTTTAATTTTATATATATTCTCATGACTAATTATGTCATTTCTTCACGAATAAATAATAACTTATTATTTTTTTTACATTTTTACTCTCTCAACATTTAAATATTGGTTTCTATTTTTAGTCTTCTTTGCTTTTTTGAACTACTCTAAACTTATTAGCCATTTTCTAGTTTAAAAACATAATGTAATAGTATTATCATGATTGTATATATTAGACCCTATATAGTAAAATGAAAAAGAGATATATAATTTGTCCATGTATAAGAAATTTGTAATTAGCCTAACTTTACTCTGTATGGACATAGAGTGTAAAAAGGATGGCACTTTAATTCAGGGGTATTTAAGAGTAGTGAATATTTTTTATTTGAAAATTCATTATAATAATTTTTTTTAGTTTTAAAAATTATTTTTAACATTAGCACATCAAAACAATATGAAAATAAAAAAAATTAATTTAAAATAAAATAAAAACTTTTAATTTTTTTTTTACTTTTAATTAAAACTAAAAACAATCGGGTTGTTCTTGGCATAAAATATCTAATTTTTTCTTGAAAGCCCTAAAAAAAACTTATTAACAAGTGGTATCTTTAGATACATTTAATTTGTGTAACTGTGTTAATTAACTCTTACATTTTTTAAAAAAAAAATTGAAGTGAAAGACCTATCGCATCTGCAATTTCCATTTTCCCTTTACGAGATAGTTCGGAATCCAAGCAAATGGATATAGGGGGAACGATAATACAAGTTCCAA
>Ga0307515_10016110_pt1 | contig 13710 bp, 8 predicted proteins | sample 17_EM_MG_FD_194513 | JGI IMG/M metagenome (GOLD analysis project Ga0307515, IMG submission 194513) | Populus trichocarpa ectomycorrhiza microbial communities from riparian zone in the Pacific Northwest, United States - 17_EM | ecosystem: Host-associated > Plants > Roots > Unclassified | place... | reverse complement strand
TCTGGTAGCTGATTTGTTTCCTTAAAGCAAAAGGCAGCTATTAGTTAATTAATAAGATAGATGGCCGTGCTACTCCAAGAGTTAATCTATTTTTTTCCATTGGAGAAAAGATATTAAAATGATGTAAATATTTTTTTAAAAAAAATATTTTAAGATTCTGGTCATTAATTTAAAAATTTTTAATAAATTTTGTTAATTTAATAATATGATTAAAACATAAAACATCAACAAATAAAACGGAAAAAAAAATAACAACGATTCAATACAAAAAATGAACACTTGTTAATATTATAAAAATATATATATATTTATAATATTTCTAAAATGTCTCAATGATTTTATTTGTTAACAAAGTAAAAATTAAATTAGAATGGAATGGGATGATTGCACAGAAAAAAAAAATGATAAATGACAATTAAAAAGAAAAAAAAAGAAAGAAATTGACCCTAGTCTGTCTAACATAGCCTATAGAATCAGATATGAAAATTTTTTATCATCCAGCTTTAGCAAAAATCAAATCATTACTTAGTCGTGAGACCGGGATAATTCTGTGGAAATCATATTAAATAAAATCATGAAACTCAATTCTCAAACCAACTTAATATTGAAGGGATATTAAAAAAAAAGATTAAAAAGCAATGAAAAAAAAGGTTCGAGTCAAACTTGGTGAACCTACTGAATTCATAACCCGAGACATGATTTCGGGATAACTTTATAGAAATAAAAGGTAAAAAACAAAGAATACCAATTTCCAACGAACCCAATAATAATGGATGAAATTAAAAATAAAAATGACTAAAACCATTCGGCCCAACCTTCAAAACTTATGACATGAATCGTGCATCCAAATCACAACATAAAAGTCAAACCTAAAAAAAAATAACAATATAAAATTCTCAACCAACCAAAATAATTAAGGATAAATTTGAAAAACAAATTAAAAAAAAACATAAAAAAGAAAATATAGATTTGAAAAGAATAAGAACTAATTTGACATAAAAAATCATAAGGGATGAAATTGAAAAAAAATCAATAAAAGATTCAAGAACAAATACATTGCAATTAAAAGAATAAGGACCAACTATGATATAAAAATAAAATATAAAAGGATAAATTAAAAAAAAATAACTTAATAAATAACTCAAGACTAAATACTTTGCAATCAAAATAATGATGATCTAATTTGAATCAAGAAACAACCATACTTTTCTTACTTTTTTTTTAATGTTCAACATGTTTTTCTAGGAGAGGAGAGAGGAAAGAGAAAGGAAAGAAAAAACACATTGTCGGAGCTTAATTGTTAGTCTTTTTACTGTACGCGCCTCACCACCATGATGAAAACGTTACACATACCAATTACTTTTTAATTAAAATATTATTTTATATATATTAAAAGACCTAATCACCCCTGAAACCACATGAAAATAACAAAATAACTAAAATACATTTACATTCAAAGCTAAGAATAATTATTTCTTAGGGGCGTCTAAGTAATTTCATTTGACAAAAAAAATAACAAAATAATAAAAAAAATAACTTGTGTTTTATTTAAAGATGATTAATTAATTATACTGTGAATAAAAAAGATGTAAAAATAATAATTAACCCTCTCCAATCTATAATAACTAATAGGTCCCATTAAAAATACCTTCATACTCCTAAACCCAGGATGCAAGTTTACCGACCAAGAATAAAATAATAATTTTACTATACAGATGATCTATTTTAGTTTTTTTTTATAATTTAAAAATTAAAGCATTGACGTAGCTTGACAAGCAAATTGCCATGTCATTCGGGTAGACTATTCGGGAATACAATTCTGTTAAAAAAGCGTTATTCCTATCCCTACTGGGCAAGGCATCTTATGATAGTCTAACTTTTTTTTTCCGAAAACTTCAATATCCTATCGTTCTTGAAATTGAAACGACTATTAAGAGCAAGAAGGTCGTACATGTATCAGAAACGGAAACGGAAAAAAAGAAAAAAAAAATGCTGAAGCCTCGTGTTCAAATGGAGAGCAAGAAAGAAACATACGAAAGTTCATTTGGCCCCAGTTAAGAGACACAGAGAGCATAAACTCCCACCAACTTTGCCCACCACCATAATTTTAACATGGCAAAGATTGCCGTTCTCCTTTTCCATGACAAAAAGGCCTCTCAAGGCTACCTCATTTCAGTATCAGGACTAGCATCCCCGTAGGAAACTAAAGCTTGCTGTTCAGACGGTGAGCTTGATGGAGACATGCTAGCTCTAGCTGCTATGCCTTGACGTTTTGGTGGAACAGCATCGGGAGATCTAGAATGAGAAGATCCACGGCTGCTAGACCTGGAACTGGACCTGGATCTCAGTCTTCCTTTGTTAGGAAATGGCTTATCATCAACTCGAGGACCTAATCGAGATTTCAAACCCTCGCTTATGGAAGGTCGCTTATCACCAGGTGTAGGACTTCGTCGTGGACTCCTGCTTCTACTTCTCTGCCTTCCATACCTATGAAAAATCAAGTCTGATTAAAAATCGCCATGCATGTAGTGCCTCAGTTTGCAAAAATAAAGCAACATAAATGCTGAGAAACTAAGAAAATGAAAATAGCATGGAATGGAGTTGTCTGACTGCTGGCATCAGTCAGAGAGATAGTGAAAGCCAGCCTAGCCATATCTCATGCATGACAGATAATTTGTGATTTTTGAAAGACATAGAGAGAGAGAGAAAACCTAGGGGGACTCCTGCCTCTTGGTGAACTTATATATCGTCTTGGTGGAGAGCGCTCAGAATAACTTCTGTAGCTTGGCAGCCTAGAGGGTGGGGGAGTAAAAGAGGATTATATTCAGATGATGGAAGTCCTTCAAATGAAATGCAATTTATGGCATTGAGCTTACCTATCACGGTTCCTCCCATTGATATTTCTTCCTCCATAACGGTAGGACCTCCGAGGGGATCGTTCGGGAGACGGGGTGCGATACCGACGTGCAAATGCATAACGATCGGTGAAACCACGCCCTTTTCTAATGCGCGTGGGGGCACCATTTGGGGATTGACTCTGGTTTGACATAGAAGGTTCATGGTGGCCTTTGTTGGCAGGACTACCCAGTGGACTCCTTGATGACCTTCCCTGGCTCAGCTCCCCAGACTTCCTAACTGGACTTCTACTGTCAGTTCTGAATCTTGGACTCCTGGAAACTTCTTCAGGACTCATGCTAGGACTGCTCCTGCAGGTATTGTTTGGCCTACTTTTGGAGCTTGGCATTGCTCTCCTGTAAGAAAGTGCAATTACAATAAGTTATAAACTCCAGTGAGAATGTGTGATGCAACAAAAGCACAAATATGTAAAAGCAGACACCTGGATTTGTTTGAGTTATCTGAATGGGGATGCTGATTAGGAGTTGCACCCGATTTAGAATCCATCCCATGCCCATTATTTAGATGTTCGTCATTCCTGGGAGACAATTCACCTTCTTCATGTGGCGAGCTGCCCGCAGCTTTCATGGGCTTTTGATTCCTTTGGTGTTGTTCCACCACAGCTTCTTTCTTGGAGAGATGGGACAGGGATTTTCCACTTGCACCTGCAATATCAACTCAGCAATAAGTTAAAATATGCACTACCACTGTCAAAAATCTCAGCAATTCATAAGTCTTGCTGTATTACAAGCATTTAAGCCAGGAAGAGAACATCATGTAAATATAATACAATATAATGGAGTTCGTAACTCGTAGAAATACAAGGAAAATGCATACCAGAACTCTGAATTGATTTCTTTCCAGCCTGAGTTGAGTTACTGGTCTTATGAGCAGCAACAGGACTTCTATCATCAGATGTGCTGGTAGTGCTAGAACTATCAGTCTCTGTATCACTTGAGCTCTCAGAACTCCTGAAACAAGACCATTATGTACAATTAACACCATTGAGAAGTACATGAAAATACAAGATGGGAAAAGGCATCATTAAAGAGGTTGCACTTCAACTAAATATAAACCTGACCATTTAGATTTCCGCCTTGATCGTTTATCACTTCGCCCTCTCTTCCTCTCCCTTCGTCCATTCTTCTGTTTTCTCCCATGGTACTTACCTCTTTTTGCTGACCTCCTCCTTTTCTTATGCCTTCCATCACTAGATGAACTTGAATCAGAATCTGATTCTGAAGATGATGTTTCAGAATCAGATGAAGATGAATCTGAATCGGATGAAGAGCATCTCCTTTTTCTTTTCTTCCTTGTATCCTTCAGGGATTTTTTACTTCTTCCTCTAACTTGAACATTTGGACCATCATCTGAAGGCTTCCCAGCTTTCTTATTCTTTCCTGAGAGAAAGTAACATCATATTGTACGTCTTAAGAAGTTTGGCAAGCATGCTCCAGAAACAAAAGTGCAACTACCCAAGTTTTACCTGTATCTTTCCCAACAGCATCCTCAATTTTACTTTCAGAAGTTTCACCACAATCCACAATTTTTACAGGTCTGGCAGGTTGGCCACGGGCACTTCCCACCTGTTCAATTTTCTTCACAATGTCCATTCCCTTAACCACCTTTCCAAAGACAACATGTTTCCTGCCATACATCAGAAAATGTGAACCTAACAATATGAGCATTTTTTAATAGTTACCCTTGTTTGAAAAAAAGCTTTATGAGATCATGAAAGCAGCAATGAAAGGTAAAAGATTTGAGGGCTAATGGACAAATAAGTAATAAGAGCCAAAGAAATGAACGGAACAGTTGAAGGTCAAATACCCATCAAGATGGGCCTGAGGCTTTAATGTTATGAAGAATTGGGAACCATTTGTGTTTGGACCGCTATTTGCCATAGAGAGATGACCTGCTCCTTCATGCCTCAGTATAAAATTCTCATCTACAAAACAAGAGCATAATTTTTTATAAAAAGTAACGATGGGAGGAATCCATCGTTGCAAGCACACAGATGATTAAACATGGAAGATTACCTGCAAACTTCCCTCCATAGATGCTTTCTCCACCAGTGCCTGCAAACCAAAAAAAGGTCGAACCTTAACCTTACTAGTCTGGCCGAGAGTATGGGGCTCCAACAGAGAAGCATGATTCATTAGCAGGATAGAGAACATATGGAGTCAAAAAGTGTACCATTTCCCTTCGAAAAGTCACCACCCTGTCAGGACAAGAAAAGTGATTGAAAATTTTGCTCTTAATTATATATACAAAAACCTAAATAACTTGCTTCTTTCTGCAGCACTATTTCATAGACAGAAGCTACCCTCTGATTGCAATAACTTTTGATCTGTGTAATTCGATGTGCTATGTTATTCCATCTCCCAAACAATGGATCCAGTTAAATAGTTGTGCAGAACTTTGATCTCATAGAAACAACATATACAAAGTAGGCATACTAATTATTTGCACAATCAAGAAACCAGGATACAGCTGTATAGGGGGCACATAAACAACTTCTACTAAATGTACAAGTTTATCCATAAGTTGATGCGTCATAAATTCATACTGAGAAATCAAAGTTGGTGATTTAAAAATATAACAGCCAAGAAATATGTGTAGGTAAGTAATCTTTAAGCATGACATGTTAGAAGACAAAATAATTGATGACAGGTCAATAAACCAGAGTTCAGTATTTACTAGTATTCGACATGTTCAGAAGCATGCATCAAGTCAATTATTTAATTCATTGATTATGGCAATCAGTAAGTTCCCCACCAAAAAATGATCTCCTGAAAATTAATGGGTGCACAGGTATCAAAGCTTGACCAGATCAGTTTATGGACAAGAGATCCTATGGCGTCCATAACATTGGGATTCAAGAACATGTGCATAGAGATAAAAACCTGTCTTCTCAAACAAATATGAAAACTTAGAAAATCTTAAAATTGGAAAGCAGGCAGTGAGAGAAACCAGGTAGCTTTTGCCAATAGCTTGACGATGTTTAAAAATTTGCAGCAACAAAACTACTTATAATCGAAAGACAAGCATCATAGTATCTCGCGGTAACACTTATTCACGAGGGAAAAAAACATACTTGGGCCATGAATTCTTTGATTATTCGATGGAAAGAAGAGCCCTTGTAGTGCAGAGGTTTCCCAGTGGTTTTTCCAGTACCCTTTTCACCTACAATGGACAACAAATACAGGTGAAATCCACCACGCTGCTAGTTAAACTAAAAAGGAACACCTTCAAACATATTGACTAGCACAGAAGAAAATTCGATCAAGAGAAACTATGCCACTCATTTCTAATGCCAACAAAAAGAAAAGGATAACATCCAAATTAAAATGGCAGAACTATAATAACAGATTGAAAACATCTTTTTGATGTGGCAGCACTGACAAGAAATATAGGCATCTACTACCACAAAGCTGACCAGTCACGGCCAGGATTTTTTAAAAAAGAAATGTCTTGCTAAAAGGAAGTGAAAATGCTAAAGACAACCATCCTTTTCAGTTGCATCCCCTTCCTCATGGAGAGGTACAGTATTCTCAGCACCATGATAAAATTTTCAAAGGATTACCAATCTTTCTCTGCTTGTGCACTTAACCATCAGGGATCGTTGACCAATAAGGGGAACCAGTTTGACCGGGCAATTCAATGTACTTGCTAATAAATTCATAAACACAATGCCACCCACTTTGATCCCATCAAAAGCATAAGTTGCTCACCATTTTCGACTTTTCAGTTCTCTTAATGTGGTTTAAGGTGACATTATAGTGCAAACTTCCATTTAGATATATTAGGAATCCGGAGAACTTTAAACGACAGCATGCTCATGGAGTTGGTCTTCCAATTTATAACATAAGATTTCTTGTTTCTGATCCTTTTGAATGCAAATCACTCTCCAGACTCCAGACATGTGTAGTAATTAGAAGTTAAATATACATTCTTACAGTTTAGTGAACATTTTGGCCACTATTATGTCAATACATCCTAGTCCTTTGTCCCTTGTCCTACCCAAGAATATCCATCAAAAAACCAAGCACGTTGTCTTAAATTGTTACAAGGAGCGAGCTGCTTATCAAAATTTCAATAAGGTATACTGGAGGGAGGCATTCTGAAACACTGTCCTTAAAGAGTAGCTAACTCGGGCCACAAAAGAAAGAAGAACAATGTATTACATCTATAATCAAGCAGAAAAACAATTTGGAAGTGGAATAGGATATTACGAATTGAAATAAGCTTCCATAACTTAGCAGATCACAAATTAAAATCAGACTCTTTCATTCGTGGCATGAATGCTAAATGGTTATACACATTATAATATGCAACCATTTAATCAGTAATTCGATTTTGTCAACAACTTGCATGTTTCAAATGGAGATTCATTGCACATAGAACACAATTAGATGAAACACAAGATCCCATCAATAAATTACAGGCAATAGTTCATAGTACCAGTGCCTTCAACAGCTTTTCTTAAAGCCAAAAGACGACGAATACAAACTGATAAAGGAATTGAAAGAATGCGAGAGAGATTCAAAATACCTGTACAGAGTGCCCGAAAATTCTCGGCAGTCCTGGGGACAACATCTGCGAAAAGCTGTCCATTCAAATGAAACAGGTTTTATCTTTATCTTGATGCTTAAAAACCAAACTTCAGTTTCCTACCAATAAAGAAGATTAAGAAAATGCATTACCTCGATAAAAATCCTTTCGGCAGGATCTCCGTCGATGGACACATCTAAGAATACGAGAGGATTCTTCTTCTTGCTCATCTCTCCTCTTATCTAAAACACTAGACAACAGCTCAAGATTAGCATTTAATTTAGAAATGCAGCCTGCTATTAAAACAGAAATAGAAAAATCCTAAACCCTAAACCCTTAATCTTACATTCAATCCCAGAAAACAATAGAATCAGGATTTGTTCGCTTTAAATTCATCGAACGTGCACAATGGAACAAGAACTAATTATAATTAAAACTCTCGAATATCTTGAAAGAAAAAATAAATCAAGGAGATTAGCAGAAGATTTCAGAGCGAGATGGCTTTTCGATGTTACCTTAATTACGTGATTAAGTTAACTCGGGGCTGAGTGGACTAGCGAGTTACACCTGGAGAACAGAAAAAACAGCGGCCGCAAACGTGAGCCGACGAGCGAGAAATGTATGTTTTTTGTCTTAGCTGAGCGTTTGCTCTGATGAGAGGTTTTGGTACAGTTTTTACGTGATTAGTGAGCTGGGGTACATTCTCGTGTTTCGCAGGTAAGAAGTTTTTCGTGGGGATACATGATTGCTCCTTTATCTGATCGCCACGTGTTGGGATGTAAACTCTGGTGATGATTGAGCCGTCGGTTATTTGGACTTTTTGCTTAGACCCGTTAGTAGTCAGATACAATCCGTGTCGCATGTCACCTATGGGCCAGCCATGAGCTGCCGTCCATTTGAAAAAACAACAGGTGGAAACACCGTCATTCAATTCAATTTCGAGAGTTACTCTTCTGAACAAATTCAATTCAGCTTCGAGAGCTTCGAGTCCCATTTGAACTGAGGAGGTTCGTAGATACGACGGGTGATGATGACGCCGGGATCCGTTTGTTTCCGAGTGCATTTTTGTTTTAATATTGGATTTGCAGATGTTTAATTAATTAATTAATATATAAATTTTTTATAATTTTTTATAATATATATAAAAAATATATATTGAAGTTCAGTTGTAATGCCTAACCCAGCTATCCTCTCCTCTCTCTCTCTCTCTTTTTCTTTTTTTTTCTTTTCTCTCTTTTTCTTTGGTCAAGTCTAATTGAGCTCGAGTTTCAGTGTGGCTGAGCTCACTAACCTTAATATATAATTGATGAATAGTAATATGCATGTCACTATTTATGAATAATACTTTTTCACTTGTTTTTATTTAGATATTTTATAAATATTCTACAATGCTATGTATTCTTAGATTTTTTTTTTTTTGAAGAAGGTTCATAAAAAAACAACACCACACAAAGAATACGCATCTTTATCTACACATAAAAAATTACACATTAAATCATCTTGATTTTTTACATGCTTGTCACTTAATCAAACAAAATCAATTACTAATTTAAGCATTAGATTGTCCCTTATTCCACGAGAAACATGTTTTACATGTACGATTCAGGTCCAAAACTTACCAGTCAGGAAAAGCTTATATTTTTATGTGAAGTTTTTGCACGACTTCATCAAATTCTACTAAAAACTCTCTCTTAAAACTTTAAGAACAAACTACAGTTTATAGCTTTTCTTAAATCTCACTTTTAAAACCGCAATCGTAAAAGTTACCACAATGTCAAACACATACTTAAAGTATATTTGATATTGTGGTGCATTGTGTTGCATCAAAATAATTTTTTCATATTTTTTTTATTTTTTATATCAACATATCAAAATCATTGAAAAGCATTAAAAAAACATTGATCTAGTTTTTTTTCAAGTAAAACACACTTAGGAGTAGAAGCTATCGCACTCCTAAACACTAATTTGATAAAAAAATTTTACTTGATGTTAAAAGGCTGAGCTAGTATTTTAATATTAAGTGTCATCAAAAGTTGATGGAGTGACATCATCAACATACATAACATGAACATGTCTTACATTTTACAAGTTTATCACTTGCGTTTTTGCTCCAGGTTGGACCTCAAATTTTTAGAATATAAAGAAATAACATATAGACAATTAGAAACTTTATGGCATTGCCATTAAATTTGTTACATCGGATCAAACTTGAAAAATGCTGACCCAATTATTTTCTTAAACTTGGTTTTAAATTAAACTGGGTGGAAATTGTCTCTATGTAATCTTGTTCACTAGGTAGGTCTAAAGAAAAAAGGAAAAGAAATTGTTCATGTTCACCTCAGTCAACCAGCAAAACTTGCAACCCAGATTATGAACTCTATTAGGTTTAATTATTTTTTTAATTTTATAATATAATTAAAAAAATATAAAATCCGATTCACTATCAACCTAATACTAAATGATAAAATCAAATAAAAACCATGAGCTATGTGAGTCTTATTAAAAAAGCCATGGCATGTGGGCTAGAGATAGGCTCATGCGTTTGGGTTGTATTTTTCATCCACAATAGGTCGTCTGTCATTTAGAATAAAACATTGCGCCCCCAAGTCTCAAACTCGCGACCTCAACATTATTTTAACGTGTTAATCATTAAGCTACAACACAAAGTTGTTAATTAAATGACCAAAAACGTATGCTAACCTAGTCGTCTGTCATTTATAAGAAAATATTCCCCCCCAGGTTTCAAACTTGAGACCTCAATGTTACTCTCAAACGTTAATCATTGAACAACAACACAAATCTGTTAACCAAACAATAAAAAAATACATCAACCTGGTTTATTATTCATTCAAATAGTAACCAAATTTCATTTTTTTTTGTTTTTGTTAATGTATCATTACAAAAACGTCACATAAGTTTATTAGTAAAATTTGACTTTTATCTATAATGTGAGTTAGAGATGTCATCTCTAGTATATGTTAGTTACTACTTTTCGTGAAGATGATTTTGATAGGTTACTCTAAATTCACTTTTTCACTGGAAAATCTAATGTGTCTTAAACTCTACAAGATTAGATGGTCCATTGTCATTCCTTGGTTGTAAAACAAAATACATTTAGAATGCAAAGATTTATTGCAAGTCACGGGTTAGAAAACTACAACCTATAATACTATTAATATTCATAGTAGCAATATTTAGTCATGAGCTACCAGCTTACTATTAAAAGAATCGTGAATGCAATTCATATTGTAGATGCTAGTTTTATTTTTGCCTTTATTGTATGTTAATCTAAGATTCTTATTATAGATTACTTCCATTATTTTAACGTGTTAACCACTGAGCTACAACATAGAGTTGTTAACCAAGCAATTAAAAAATATATTAATCTAGTCATCTATTGTTTATAAGAAAACAATTGTGCCCTCAAGTTTTAGACTTAAGACCTCAACACTACTCTCATGTGTGTAACCAATGAACAATGACATGAATATGTTAACCAAATGATAAAAATAAATACATCAACATAGTTTATTGTTCATATTAATTGTAATCTAATTTCATTTTTAAAAAAGTTTTTGTTAATATACCATTATAGAAACCTCACTTGAGTTTATTAAGAAAAATCAACTCTAATCTATAATGTGAGTTGAGTATGTGATCTCTAGTTTGTGTCAATTACTACTTTCCTTAAAGTTTATTTAACTAAGTTACTCCAAATTAACTTTTTCACAGGGAAATCTAACGTGTCTTGAATTCTACAAGATTAGATGGCCTATTACCATTATTTGGTTAGAAAACAAAATAACATTTAGAATGCAACGGTTTATTGCAAGTCGCATATAAAAAAAAACTAGCACCCATAATACGATTAACATTCACATTAGAAATATTTAGTCATAAGCTAATAACTTGTTTTTAAAAAACAATCATGAATGCAATTCATATTATAGATGGCAATTGTATTTTTGTCTCTATTGTATGTTAATCTATGATTCTTATTATAGATTACAACTAAATTCATAGTTATTATATTTGATTCGAAAACTAACCTAAAAAAATATGGGTAACTAGGTCATTAGATTAATCCACGGGCTACCAAATCAATTTGGCTCAACTATTTTTATTAAAATGTTAGGGTCTTGTTCTTTTTTATAAAACACTAACTAAAGTTTGGACCGGTTGACCAGGTCACTAAGAACCTAGTCATGTCAACACAAATTTTATTAGGTCAATGTCCTGTCAGATTCAATTAGAAATTAAAACCAAGATAGGATATGGGTTCAAGGTTTTTTAGATCAACCTATAAAGACGGGTCAATTAACTAGGTCACTATAGTTGCATTTTTTATTCGCTACATGTTAACTCGTAATTTACACATGAATAACAATTAATATTCAGTAATAAGAAAACTAAAAAAGTACAATTTTTTACTATGCATTATTGTGCATGCTCTTTTGTTTCATTGCTACGCAATATTTGATGCACAATGTTGTTTTTTTTCCTATCTTTTCATTTGATGTGTTGTGATATTTGATGTGTTGATATTTTCTTTTTATTGTATTTTTTTTTTACAATTTAATGTGCTTGATAAAATTTTAGAATTGAATTTCAAACCAATCTTGTTAAATAAAAATTAAATATGTAGTGTTAATTTTTTTTCTAAAAAAGGACCAGAAAAAAAAATCAACAGGATTGTTTTAGATTTACGCAAAAAAAGGTAATTTCATCCAAAAGTTCTCCACCTCCGACTCATGCTCTGTGACATTATCGGACAGAGAAGATATCGATTTTTTTATTATTAATATGGGTGTCCGAGCTAGTTTAAGAAGATATTGATTTTCATTCACCAATGTTGCTGCTTTACTCATTAAAGTTTTTTTTGGAAAGTTCACGTACCTGTTTTTGTTTATGAATTTGTACAATCACACGTGCATAATGACAAGACACAAAATTATCGGTGTTTAAAATGAGTTTTTCTTTTTCTGTATTTCCTGGTTTCTCTTCACGTGTTTAAAGATCGGTAGGAGTTCTAAATTTATTGTAGCTATGTATTAAGTGATTTCATACCAAAACAACTAAAATGCAAGGTGTATTTATTGTATACTCATGCATATTTTAATATTAGCTACGATAGCCTTTCCAAAAAAAAAAAAATAGCCTTTGAGTTAGGGGTATTTTAATCTTTTTACATGACTAATTAGATTATCAGGTATAAATGTTTTTTTATATTTTTTAAAATTTTAAATGACTTGATTATTCATAATTTTAAAAAATTTAAAACTGTTGAAGATGGACATCAAAGTCGAAGTCCTTTTATTTTTAAATTAAGTAAAAATTTAATCTTGCCCCTGCAATCAAGGAAAAATAAATCATAGACCAAGGGGTCTTTTAGTCTTTTCACAAAGGTTTTGGGTTAATCTCATAACTACGGAGGATAATCTAGTCTTTTTAAACATGAATTATTATATATTAATCAAAAAAGTATTTGGTGTGTACTTCTTATAGGCAAGCACGTGGGAGGTGCATGCAATGCCTTCTAGTGGAATAACTAGCCCTTTCGATTGGGAACCTCAAGTTGCAAGTGGTAATGAGTTAATAAGGGAGAGAGGATATCCCTGGTTAGAATTCTACCACTGATATTTTTCAACTCACATGCAAGTATGTGATCGATCGGGAACCTCGAGTTGCCTACCTGTGAGTCGGGCGCGCACACATAGAACCAGTTAGAGTCTAAAGTCACCTATGCAATGATCTAAAACTCTCATTTAATAATAAAAAATAAGTTATATTTATCAATTACACTTTATGAAATGAGAATTGCTCTTACTTAATAAAATACACTAAGTATAAAATGAAGATTTTACACTACTTCATTTATAAGACATGCATAAAAATATATATTTTAAAATTTTTCATTTATAATTCTACTCCGTATCCTTTCACGTTCACTTTAGACTGCTCTGTACACATGTTCCGACTCGGTCCACCAGTGGCGTGATGAATTAAAGATCCATGCAAGCAACTATTTAAATTATTAAATTCTAATTACTAGTGTCCAACAGTTTAATTAAATTTAAAATGCTGTCGTATTTTGAACGGAACAAAAGGTTTCCTGGGAAATCACGTGCAAAGGAGAAAAAGTCACCGCGTAGATGACATTTCTAAGGGTCAAGACACAGACAGACACAGACACAGACACAGACACAGACGCAGACGCCCTGTAGATTATGAAATTCGGGCCTTGAAATCTCGCCCATTCAAGCG
>Ga0307515_10016109_pt1 | contig 13710 bp, 14 predicted proteins | sample 17_EM_MG_FD_194513 | JGI IMG/M metagenome (GOLD analysis project Ga0307515, IMG submission 194513) | Populus trichocarpa ectomycorrhiza microbial communities from riparian zone in the Pacific Northwest, United States - 17_EM | ecosystem: Host-associated > Plants > Roots > Unclassified | place... | reverse complement strand
TGCCAGACGCTGACGAACGACTTGTTGGCTCGGGTGCAGATCTTGGAGGAGAGGGACGCCGACAAGAACGGGCAGATCCTCGAGCTGACCGAGAAGGTGTTGGAACTCGAGGGTCGAGTCGAGTCGATGAGTGACAAGTTGTGTCAGTGTGCTCGTCCTGCCGAGGTGGTTGTTGGCGACGGGTCTGCCGAGGCTCCGTTCGAGTTGGAGTATGCCGACGAAGAAGGATCGGGTTCGTCGGGCGGGTCGAACCATTCGGGACAGGATTCGTCCGAATACTTCGAGCCTCGTCAAGTATCGGTCGAGGAGCGGAGCATGCTTCGGATCATCGAGGACTCGCCTGAACCGGCCAATAGCTGCAGCCCAGAAAATATATTAATTTTGGTCAGCAGACTGAGCAACCTTTCTATTTCCCCCAGTTTGGTTTGCTGTCTGTATTTGTTCCTTCACCCCTACCTGACATTTATAAATGTAGGTTCCCAGCTTCTGCATAGAACCCATTGTCTCGGACCAGGTGTTGGGCTGTACCCGTTGTTCCGGATCAGCATCCAAACTGCATCCATTGTTTCGGTACTCCCCATCACTAAACTCGGGGCTGTCCATATCCTCCTGAGTATGTCCGTTGTTTCGTTCCCCCATCACTAAACCCGGGACCTTCCGTACCCTCTTGCTGGGGCTTTTCCTGGCTATCCTGATTAAGCGCGGATATTATATCCGCACTGCGACCTCCCAGGAGGATGCACACCCGTGGGAAGGTGGTCTCTGGGCCAACTTCCCATCACTTTCCACCAATGTGTCCGACGTTATATAGCTTGGTTGAATGATATATATTTTGGTACAAAGGCAGAAATAAACATCGGCACATATAGAGCCTGTAATCCTGCTGACCGCCAGCATAACTCACACAGCATTGACCCAGAGCGAGCCGCGACGATGACGCAGCGTGATGCACCGCGACGTGGCACGGTTGGCGACATTTCCTATTTGGGAATGCCCATCCACCTTGTGCAAGCCTCCCGTCCATCGTCTACAGCGGTGGGTTATTTGCCATCCGTTCCAGCGTACTGACCAATTCGTGTTCAGTTGTTTACTGTCATGTCAGCCCACACACTTCAAGTCCTGCTCTCCCCACTCCCCCTTTCAAATTTCCGTTCGCCAAAGCTTCGCCATATGTCGTTCCCCCTCCCTTCAAAAACTTCACATTTCACCAGCACAATCCTTCTGTTCGCTCATCCCACCGCAGGCACAACGCACCACTCTCAGGTCATCCTGGTTTCACCACCCAACATCACCACCCGCCGGTTTCCATGCTACTATGCCGCTCGCTCCCTCTTCAAGGTATCACTGCCTAGGGATCTGTGCCGCCCGCTGCCGATTCATCGAGGCAGGCATTTCCGTGTCCATACCACGCATTGTAGTCATCACCCAATGTTATATGATATTCGTAGCACATATGGAAACTCTGTTAGTTCTGAACATCCTAGCCTCGTATCACGCTAAACAAATCCTATCTGGGTGCCAAGAAAATAATCATTTCAACCTGAGAGCAAAGATGTATCTCAAACACGTAAACTAGGTAGATAGCTGGGAAAAAACCCATGCGACATCATCAGCAAAATATTCATAGTCAGCGCGAACCCCACCCACGGGGTCCTGTTCAAGGATCCGGGCCCACCAATACACGAGTATGACAACATTCAGTAGTCCGTTGATGCGAGGGGCGTGAAGGGCAGCCCAGTCGCCCTGGACTCCACGAGAGACTGCGCCACGTTTGAACGACCTCCACGAGGGTTGGAGGGAGCCCCACCAGGCGAGGATCGAGTCCACGAACGCTTGGAACGTCCGTTTACCCTTAGTGTAGTCTGGGATGCTGGCAGGGCGGGCCTTTGATGTCCACTGACTGATCTCAGCGGGTCGCTTAGCGGTGGGTAGCGAACCGTTCGTACCGGATTTGTCGTTGAGCTCGAAATCGATGTAGTGGAAGAGGACCTCCCGGAAATGAGGATCTTGAACTTCGTTGAGATAAGCGAATATATCAACTTTACGGCTCCCTGTGCCATGAACGCGGAGGAAAGTGGGAATGTTCCCCGCGTCGATTTCATTTGACAATGCTGGAGGGGTAGTGGCTGGGGTCACGACAGATGAGGCCCCCGCGATAGGCGCCAGCCTGACGAGTTCGGGTTCAGCAATAGGGGTGGTCTCGGTTTCAGTAGCATTGATGGGTTCGGTAACGGCTGCAGGGGTAACATCAATTTCACTGGGGTGAATGTGTTCGGTTTCCACTGGGGGGATGCCGGATGCGTGACTGGTTGTGCGAGGAGCAGCTCCGCTGGGGGAGCCTATCACGTCCACAGTGTCTGCCGGGGTTCCAGGAGGTTGAAGATTAGTCAAGTGGGGGAACGTGGTGGTGCCAGCGGTGTCGATCAATGGGTTATCTGCGTAGTCGGCGGGCATGCTGGTATCGGCACCAGTAATTGCCGGAGCAGGTCCAGCGACAGCGAGAGTTGGAGAGGATGAGCTCAAAGTGTCTCGGATCCCAACATTAGGAGCAGAAGATCGCTTGGACGACCGGGTGACAATCGCAGAAATCCGGGGGCGTTTGGCACGTGGTGGGGCATTGGAGAATACAGAATCACCGGATGAGGACCCATCACCGCTGTAGTTACCAGCCTCGTCACTGTTGTTCGGCGAATCTTCGAAGTAGTGAATAGGGGTAGACTTCAACCCAAGCTTGCGCTTGTTGGTGCCCAGGGTTGGAGGTAATTTCCTCCGAGTTGGAGGTGGACGGAAATTTGCTCGAGGCGCGGCGGTGGGGATTGGAGATTCCATGTGAGCGGGAGGAGGAGTATCAGCCAACTGTTCATCGCTGTTGATAGACGTGGTGCTGGGGAGGACAGGGGACGGTGAGGCTTGTGGTGTCTGGATGACCGGTGTAGGATCGTTGTCTTCCACTTTCAGCATCTGATCTGCAACGAAACACTGTTAGCTACACTGTACAAATTCCTCATGGTAAAGGGACGTACTGGTTTCCCCTGCATACGCCAAAAATGGACCCGCCACTCCAGAATTGAAGCCATCCTCATTCCACTGTGTCCAATCTTTGCTTGCCTTCCGGTCACCTGGCGACCAGTGTACCCTTTTCCAGATGTCAGCAACAACCAAGATTGGGGAAAGGGGTAACCAGACTCACGCCGTGAAGAACTCTCCACCCGCTTCATCCGCTGCGGTATTCCCAGCGACCAAGGAAACATAACAACCGGCATAGGTGCCAATTGCTTGGAGGAGAGGGTGAACGGCATCAAAGAGGGTATCGCGAGCTCTGTGAACGAAACGTGAGCCAATGAAAGCCAGAAACAAGGGGGGGGGACGTACTGAGTAATGTCCTTTGCACAAGAGACATCATCTAATATCAAGTTCCATTCGTTCGTATCCGCATCGAATCGCTCGCCTGCCTTCTTGTTAAGTCCGTTGATGAGATGAGAGTACTGGTTAGCGAGCAACGACTTTGCCACGTCATATCGCATATTCATCTTCTGCGTCCTTGAGAGAGTCGCGCCATCACCGTGCCGATGGAGGAAAGATGCGTCGACGACACCAGCGTAATCCAACATGAATTGCTGGGTAGCGGTTCGTCGTCGGGGGCGGGGGTTCCGGAGTTGATGGAGTTGTTGAAGGAGCGGGAGCCAAGCAAGGGTATCACGCTGAAGTCCGCTGTTTGCCGTTGCTGACGCGCGGTTCGAAAACCACTGTGATAAACGCTGAAATGCAAACCGATCAATACCGGAGTCAATCAACGAACGAATGAAGGTACGACGCACCACTTTGAGCTTGCTTTCCACCTCCTGCTTCAAAGGAGCTTCGCCGGGTCCAATGGCCCCAAGTCTCGTCATCCTCGCAGGGATATCCATCGGTGGCTCCTCGTTGTCGTCGAGCTTCCAAGGGTAGCGCAGCCACCAAGCACAGTAGAGTCTGTGCCAGAAAGTCTGGCGACTGCCCTTCTTGGTCGCCATGTAATCTGGGAGCTGACTCTCTAGGAAGGCCTTCCTGGAGCCCATGAAGTAGCCCTTTGGCCCCCGTCGCTCTGTACTCAATCGAGTCACGGTGAGCCTACCGAACATTTCAACATACAAGTAGAAACTAACCTTTTCCGCTCTGCGCGGGTTTGGTTGGGTTTGGGTCAGAGGTGTGGAGTGAGGACATGCTGAGTTTCGGTGTGCAAGAGGAGGCGAGCACTGGGTGAGATGGTGCCGCTGGGAATATATATATATACTATTGTGAGTGAGGTCCCCGTTCTGAGCGCCCCGTCTACAGCGTCTAAGTCGTTTGCTAACTGCGTGTTTCAGACAGGCTTCTCAAAGACATGGATACGGCCCCCGGTAGGTTCACCGTAGATTTGTTTTCAGCCCCGTTGCGGCCGTTGCCGGATCCAGCGTGGACATGTTTTAAGCCGCTCCCGGCGGATGAGAGGTACCTCTGACACTCTCTCAATGGTTTGTAATACTTACCGCACCCTTGGTGTTGAGCGGCAGGCTCTACCACCTTGCAAACGGTCACTGGCATTGTTACCCGCCCCATCGCCTGCCCCAATCCAATGAGGACGCATCCAGTAATAGTGTTGCTACAACGGGCGTAGCACCTTTTTAGTTCGTTACCGCATGTCCGGCAGCGGCGTCACCTGAGCCCAACCCTCCTATTGCAGCGGGCGTGGCATCTCGCAAGTCCGCGCACCACTGACTCGTTTTGTTTTTCTGAATTTCTTGCGTCTTTCTGATTGGACAAGTGCGAGATGCGCACGGACCTGGCCATGAATTCTATTCGAGTTTCCACTCCTCGTTTTCGACTGGTGTAAAGTATACGGTCAGTATAAAATAGGGGGTCCGTCGGAAAACTGACAGTAACATGGCCACCCGAAAGCGTGCCCCTGACTCCCCATCTCCCCTGCAGTCTGAGGCTTTCTCCCCTACGTTGTCGGCTGTTCAATCTTCTCACTTCACCGGCGGTTCGTTGGACTCCTACCCATCAGCAGTTTCCCCGTTCCACTCTTCCCCATTCCGCTCTTCCCCGGTTTCTGCTGGATCGCCACGATCGCCAGATTTATTCGAAGACTTTCATTACACCTCAGATATGGACGTCGACTTACGAAAGATCGATAAAGTAGGTAGGCAAATCCACGGCAGCCCAGAACCGATTCCGGCCAACAAGGAAGCGATCCCCGACTACGATCCTGATTCATCGCCTCCGACCCCATCTCAGGATCAGAGAACCTGGGTCGTGTTTCGCGGTAGAGTCCCAGGACTCCAAGATTACAGGTACCGTACCGTCTCATGCTGAACGTATTCACATGCTCATGAAACTATATTAGTTTGGGGGCAGCTTTGCAGACCCAAGGATTTAGCGACGCTTTCCAGCGCGAGTACCCCGATCGCGCATCGGCTGTGGCCGCATGGAATGCCTATCGTCGGGACGGAACGTACCCTGATTACGGCAAGAGTCCCTGGGTCGTTTTCCATGGCCGAAAACTTGGAGTTTTTCAGAGAGTGTGAGCACTCTCACATTGTCGTAGCATAATTTTGACTAAACGTGATTCTCAAGGACTGAACTCGAATGTTCCGTCAAGGGCCACGCCGGCGCTATCTTCCAAGCCTGCTCCTCCGTTGCTGATGGGAATGTCAAGTTTCATCTCTTCGCTCAACGGGTTGCGGAGATGTTCGCGGGCCCAGATCCGTTTTCTGGCGCGGAATTTCTCGTCCCTCCACCAGCAGGAGAGAAAGGTTCATGGGAGGCACAAGCGATCCAGTCCACCTCGACCCCAATCGTCCCAAGACATACCCCATCCAAACCGCAAGTTGCGGAGTCGTCAAGGTCGGCACAGAAACGCCCCGACCCCGGACCACCCCCGGTTTTGCCCATGCGTTGCCCCAAGATCCCTCACCCTGGTGACGGGTGGTATGTTGCCTACAACGCTATTCTCCCGGGCGTATATTATGGATTGTGAGCGCATCCCTCTCTTGTGTTTGGTGCTACTCTAATGCTACACTTCAGGAAAGCGCTGAAGGAAGCAGGACCCAAACCAGGAGGGTTCCAATGTGTGGCAGAGGAGGAGGCCGCGAATCACATCTTCTATCACTTCGCGATGAACGATATGATTACCTGGGCTGGTAGGGAGTAGGGAGAAATCTGTCAATTTCGTAGCTCGCATGTCCCGTTCGTATCCAATGTGAAATCATGTCTTTCTTGCTGCAACGGCCGTCGCCCTGGCTCTACACCGGTCCGTTCTCGTGGGATTGACACCCTACTTCCGGCGGTGTGCTTATCCCTGTTACCACTCTGGGCGCGCTTAGTCCGACCGATTAATTGCTCCCCCAACTGTCGCGCCGTTCCGGATAGTTATTATATATGCTTCGTACCCTCTATACACTGTTTTTACATGATTACGAATAGAGGTCGATACTGGGTGGCTCCGTTAGCCGTCGAACGAGTCGGTGGTGTGAATATCTGTGATTGCTGAACTACCGAGTGTCCAGGGCATAGTGTGAGCGCGCGGGTGCCATGGGCGTGGGTTGACCTGCAAGCAATTCTCAGGGTGCAGGTACGCATGCATGCACCTGACAAGTCGACATTTAGCGGAGCACAACCGGTCCTCACACAAGTGCATTGAGGTTTATCAATTTATAAGAATTGGGAGCTCGGTAAAGTCGCATTAGTTAGATACCTATAACACCGCATCGTGCGAGTTGGTTGGTAACTGGAACAATATATTATCCACATTTGCGGCTCCATGAACAAGTGGTGTTGAGTCGATCGTTATCGATCTATCCACGGTGGATTAGCACTTCGTCGGAAAGATCAGGATAGGGTGGCAGGAACGTCACCAGGTTTAATAAAGGCTCCAGTTTATGGCAGAGGGGGACCCGGGACTGTGTCGGGGTCTGCGTTCGCGGATTACCGACCTCGCGTCTGGGTCGATGTTAGCTCCCACACTATTCTCGTTGGACGAGTGTTGAGTTGTGCGATCGACCGCGATGAATTGGTGCCTCGTGAGATAAGAGTGGTCGATATGATAACAAATGAAAAAAAAAACAGTATCGGTATAATAAAGTTTCACCACGCCGCAGCCAGGGACGTTCTAAACTGGGTGCTCAACAAGGGGGAAGTGCCTTGAGAATAGTCACAAGACGGGTCCACCATTCACGGGGCCCTGCGATAAACCCTGGTCAACCCGCATGGGACGGCTAAAAATGTTGTCACAGTGTTGACAGTGGGTACCGACGAACACCGCGACCCCAAGTCATGGAACTTAGGACATGAGCACGAATGGAAAGGGTTTTGGACGATACACAGTAATCTACTAGATCAAACTTAGGTCGGTTTGGGATGGGGGACGCGCAGCCTGGGAAATTCTTCTGGATGACTCGCAATGGACGTACGTTACAGGCGGGTTGGTGATTTACTGAATCTGTCCAATTAAGAGCGTGTCAGAAGTGAGCACACCGAAACCCAGCTGATAGTGGCATCCGTAAGCGCCAATTTTGGAGCTTTCGTGGATCGATCCACCACGTGATCGACTGCCAGCTCACTCTTGTCCGACGATGGCAAAGCACAAGGCGAAGAACACGCTCACAAAGATTGACCCCGCTCTCCTCAGGCCCAAGCCTCAGGCCATCTCCCAGCACGCAACTCACCGTGGTGTGCGCGTTACCACCACTGTCAACCCTGTTCGACAAACGCTTCCGCCTCTCCCAGAGCCCGATATTTTCAGCGCGGACCCATCAAAGTTCTCTGAGGAGGATTTGGATGTGGTCGACGATAGCGATGATGAGAACGCCCCAAAAGCGTATTATGCCGGTCGGGTTTGTGGTTTGTCACCTCTTGAACGCGCGGAGACTCATTCTAGCACTAGGACAATCCACTCTTGTTATGGATGATCGAACGCGATATGCTCCTTAGAGAGGTCACCCGACTCGAAGGCCGAGGGATCTTCACTGATGGCCGGTGCGAACTCTGCCGTCAGGATGGTCTGTACCGTTGTCTTGATTGTCAAGCCGTCCAATTTCTTTGCGGAGGCTGCATGAGCCGAGTGCATTCTTTCAACCCCTTCCATGTGATTGAGGTAGGTCTCTCCATATTATATAAGTGCTTTTGCACGGCCCTGACATGCTGGCGGGCGTAGAAATGGAATGGAACTTATTTTGAGGATTCATCTCTCCGGGACATCGGTCACGTGGTCCAACTTGGCCACCACCCCGCGGATTCGTGTACGAACCCCCAACGCAGCACCCGAACCTTCACCGTTGTCCACACCAATGGGATTCACCTCGTGGATCTCGCATACTGCAGCTGCTCTGAGGCTGGTCAACATGGGACGCGGGTTGAACAGCTCCTCCGCCGTCGACTTTTCCCAGCCACGACCCTAGATCCACAAACTGCGTGTACCTTCCAGTTACTTAAATCGGCACAGTTACTCAGTCTTCAGTCTAAGCTCTCCCTCTATGATTACTACATATGCATTGAACAGTTGACTGATGCGACTGGTACCATGGATGTCAACGTAGGTCATATTCATGGTCGTTCTCCAGCCAAGCGTGCTCACATTTCCGAAGGACCGTTACAAAGCATTCCTCCGGACGCTACGAATGTGGCGCCATCTCAAGATGTTAAAGCGCGGTGGCCGTTCCTATGACCCAACGGGGGTCAATGGTACGTCACCCGGAGAGCTTGCCGTTCTCTGTCCGGCATGCCCCATCCCTTCCGTCAACCTACCACCCGACTGGCAGTCTGTTGGGGAGGATTCCGAGTGTGTAAACCTGCGTTGCATGGTTGAGACCTAACCTTACTGATGGCATTCGCTCCAGATATCTCTACCGTCAGGCGTTTGGCATTGACGCATGCTTCCGGTTCAAGAGACGGCAGATCTCGAGCTATGAAAAGGATCCGGAACTGGGTCCTGGATATGCGTACCTTGTTGCCTGGGAGCCATACCGTGAATATCTCCGTCGCTTTACCAATCAGGAAGAGGTTTGTTTTGTTTGTTCGGTCGACTCCCCTCAGCTGACGTGCATCGCTAATAGATGAGCACGTGCAGCGGCCTCTCTGCTCTCGATCATGCCAACAGCAAGCATACAAGCGGCTATGCAACATCTGGGATTGTATGTACCACCTGCAAACACGAGTTCGTCCTCCCAGAAGGGGCGGGACCCCTTCAAAAGGGCGAAAGGTTAGTATTCACCCGGACCCCACTCGTTCACACTGACTTTTGGAAACAGGTACGCCAACACCGACTACGTGGTGGTCAGAAGCACCTCCCACAACCTCGAGACCAAGAAGGTTGCTTCCTATGACATCATGTGCCAATGGAGCATCAATCTTCGGAACCGCCTCAAGGACTTCCCCCTCGAGAATGCAGAGCACTTAGATCATCAGATCGTTGCTCGTGTCGTTCCTAAGTTTCACTTGGCTGCACATAAGGGGGATTGTCGGGTCAACTTCTCTCTGAACTACGAACCCGGTGTCGGACGCAGTGATATGGAAGGTCCAGAAAGGACGTGGTTCGGCCTCCAAGGGGGAGGATCAACGAAGGATCAGGGACCAGGGTACTGGAGCGACGCAATGGATGATAAGTTCGGCCACTGGAACTGGTCCAAACTTGTCCGTCTCGGTATGGCTATTTGGTTTTATTTCTGTCCTATGACAACTGATTGCTTCGTCCAGGTACGCTCCTCGCGAAAAAATATATCAATTCCCTCACCGAATCAGAAACCCACGAGGATGAGTTCGCCGCTCTCTGCGTTGACATCCCGGTGGACATTCTTGGCTCGTGGACGGCGAAAATCCTCACATGGGAGTGTGATCGAGATCAGCCCAACCCATACTTCAACTCCTTATCCGGTATGTCCGATTACCCGTATATCACGTTCCTCCTAATTCCGTAATGACAAGGTCCCTCGGAGTCGGATATTCGCAAACGGCTGACTGTGGAGGAGGAGTTGGATGAACTTGCTTCCCCTGTAGTCAACTCCGGTGATGATTTTACTGAGACCAAGCACCTGTTGTACGGGTTGGACCTGGAGGGGCAACAGTACGTGTTTGCTGGGTTGCCTTCGTATCACCGAACTAATTGTCTATTAGGCATAAACTGCAGTCTGTGCTTGCGTTGACGACTTCAGAACTTCCACCTACCTCAGCGGTCGAGCTTCGAACCTCCTTCCGTCGCCGTTTAGCTAAGTTTCGCCAGCTGCAGGCGCAATATCAGCCTGAGGTCATGTCCCTACTCAACCAGCCCCCCACAACCGACGAAGACCCCATCCAATATGTGCTACTCTATCTGCCGTCCTCGCTGCCCCCCGAAACCCTGCGCAAGTGCTCGAAGCGGTTGGTTTTGATGGAAACAGAGTTGCGCATTGGCCAATGTCGTGACTCCTTGGCCCAACTGCGCACCAAACTCAACGCCCAAGCACGTCTGCTCAAATACAAGTACATTCATGTCCGGCACCAGTCTCGTAACACACGTTCCCGGAACCTTCTCAATCGCGTCAATGCAAAGATCGAGACCATTTCTGCCAAGTACCGCCACGCGTTCGCGATGTTGCAGGTCCTGGACCCCTGCCAGACGTCTGAATGGCGTTCGGAATTTCTCGAACTCAGGAAACAAGATGTGCGAGGCTTGTCCCAAGCGGAATTGCCTGACGCCCCGACTCAAGAACGTGCGGAAGAACTCCAGGCGAGGACGCTTCTCCATGGCAAAGTTGTGCCTGAAGGCAATCGAACGGTTTCGTGGATCTGGAGGGGCTCGCTCAAGGGGGATTCCGAGGGTCAAGATGAACGCGATGAGTACAGTGAAGGTTAGCAACTTAATTCTAATTGGACACAGTTCACTGACGGATCCGTCAGAGTTTCGGCTTGAGTGGTCCAAAGCTCGCGCACGGAAGGCTCGCTGGGGAGAGGAAGTCCTGCTCCTTAGGGAAGAGATGAGGCGGGTCCTTGAGTTCTTGAAGTGGAAGTCTGATGACTGGTTCCAAAAGGGTAACCCCATGGCCATCTCCTCGCTCGCTGAATGTCCATATCAACTCGAGGGTCTCCATGCTTACGCATGCCGACAGGCACATGTCTTCCGTGACATCCACGACCACTTCTGGAGCATTTGGAAAGGTCTCGAGCTGCCACAGGAGCATCTGACCGAACCTGTTTATCCCATTGATCCCGGCCCTGACGCCATGGAGCTGGACGGAGAGGATGTCTGACCCATGTGCTACGACTTTCCCACCTTTTGTGGTCATTTGGCCTCCTCACCTATCGCCGAACACTGTCTTGAAGTTTTTTGTGATCCGCTTTACCCCGCTGTAGTTTTTACGGTTACCCCTTTATGTGACGTTTGATGTGATCCGATGTGTATGAGCGCCCGGAAGGGCCGTTTGACGCAAAGTTCGTTCAAGAGCCTGAATGCGCAGACCCAGCGCCAATTCAGTTATATGTGTGATAATATTGGAAACCCGGGCGCATATTGTGCACAACGCGCGGCTGTGGCACAAACAATGACATGTTACAGCGGGACACAAGTAAATGTGTTCACATAGTTGGACTTCAGGGGTGGCGCTGCAACACCTTTGATAGGTTGTACGGTTGAGTTACCTGTGACGGAACTAGAGAGCCCATTAGATCAGGTAAGACTAGGGGAAGAGGAAGTCATCAACGTACCTGAAAAGCCGTTTCAACCGCTCGTGACTAAGCGCAGGGGATCTGAAGGTATCGCGAACTTTCGAACACCTAAGGTCCTCGAAACACGCATCAAATTAGATAAAAGCGGCGGAAATCAATGGGTAGATACTCACATTAGAGCACCTTGAAAGAACTCCCAACCGCGATCCGGGGATCTGAAAATATAAAGGATTTTCGAATACCCGAGCATGAGGGAAGGTTCATAGAAAGCGCGTCAAATCAAACAAAACCGGTCGCGTTCGAGAATTACTCACCTACGCAATGAAGCCCCGAAAGGGTTGGGAGCTGGGTGTAGGGGATCCGAACATATCGCGGGTTTTCGAACGTATGAGCACAGAGCTGGGACTTTCAAAACTTAATTAAATCTACCCAGACTGGTAGCATTCGAGAGGCATTTACGTACGCAATAATACCCCCGAAGGGCTGGGAACCGGGTGTGGGGGGTCGGGAGGTATTGCGAGTTTTCGACCCCATACGCCCGGGATGCGAATCTGCAAATCTCCATCAAATCAAATGGAACTGGTGGTACTCGAGAGATATCGACTCACACAGTGAAGTCCCGGGAGGGCTTGGAACCAAGTGTAGAGAGCCTGGGGATATTGCGAAGTTTCGATCGTGCGCGCCCGGGATGCGAAGCTGCAAAACTCGACAAAACCAAACAAAAGCGGTGGCATTCGAGAGCAATTTACTTACACAGTGAGGCCCCGAAATGACCAAGAAGCGGGTGTGGAGGATCCGGGGGTATCGTGGGTTTTTGATTGCGCGCGCCTGAAATGCGAAGCTGTAAAACTCTATTAAGCAGAACAAAATCGGTGGCATTCGAGAGGCCTATACTTACAAAGTGAGGCCTCGAAATGGCCAAGAAGTGGGTGTAGAGGATCTGGAGGTATCGCAAGTTTTTGGTTGCGCGCGCCCGAAATGCGAAGCTGCAAAACTCTATGAAACCGAACAAAACTGGTGGTATTCGGGAGGTATTTACTTACGCAGTGAAGCCCCAAAAGGGCCAAGAAGCGGGTGCAGAGGATCTGGAGGTATCGCGAGTTTTCGAACCCACGAGCACGAAGCGAGGACCTTCGAAACCCGGGTAAACCAACCCAACCTGTGGCATTCGAGAGGTATACACTTACACAATGAAGTCCTGCGAGGGCCGCGAAGCAGGTGTAGGGGATCCCACGGTATTGACGATTTTCAATTGCACGAGCATGGGGTGCGAATTTGCAAAAGTCCGTCAAATCGCGCGAAACCGGTGGCAACCGGGACACGTATGCTCAAGTTAAAGATCCTCCAAAGGAAACGGAGTGGGGTGCGGAGGACCAGTGGATATCGCATATTTTTGATTGTATGGGCTCGGGATGAGAATCTGCAAAACCCTGTAAAATCGAATGAAATCGATAGCATTCACAAGGTATGTACTTACATTAGACAGCCCCAGGTGGGGCAGGAACTGGGGGCAAAGGATCCTGCGCGATTGATGATTTTCCGGTCCCCAACTACGGGGTGGGGTTCTCCAAACCTTAACCAAATTGGCCGGGAAGCGTGGCAAATGCGGCTAATAGTAGTCGAGTTTGATATCCCAAGAGGATACTTTGTCAGCTGATACGCACCACAAGCAACGAACGATTTTTTATGGCCCGGGAGAGTGGATGGGCCACCCGATCAGGAAGTAATCAACCGTGGGAACTGACCCTTGGGTGCGGTTCAGATCACTGGCCACTGATGGATTGATGGGCCGGGTGCTTGGAAACACGAAGAATTATATTAGTTCATCCACACAAGCATCACAAATACAAAAAACGGGGCTACCTTGCAAATTTATAAAAGTTGGCCAGTTTGCTAACATAAAAATTATAAAAACTGAACAGCAGCTGCTGTCGACTCGACTCGACCCTCGAGTTCCAACACCTTCTCGGTCAGCTCGAGGATCTGCCCGTTCTTGTCGGCGTCCCTCTCCTCCAAGATCTGCACCCGAGCCAACAAGTCGTTCGTCAGCGTCTGGCA
>Ga0307515_10016108_pt1 | contig 13711 bp, 1 predicted proteins | sample 17_EM_MG_FD_194513 | JGI IMG/M metagenome (GOLD analysis project Ga0307515, IMG submission 194513) | Populus trichocarpa ectomycorrhiza microbial communities from riparian zone in the Pacific Northwest, United States - 17_EM | ecosystem: Host-associated > Plants > Roots > Unclassified | place... | reverse complement strand
GCTACCCTATTAGGGGCACCGGGTAGGATTCAGGCCAGATCTCCGAAGTTTAGGCCTAAAAAGCCTTATAAACGCTACGATATCGCCTGGATCCCGCCCTATGAGCCTGCACCCCCCACAATTGATATATTTGAAATGGACTATGACCTATTCGTGCCGTGTGAGAGATAGATAGCAAATATATAGTCTTAGGCTAAATTACCTATATAGTATACCTAAGACTTTAATACCTAAACCACTAAAAATTAATTAGGCTTTTTATTACCATCTTAAGTTATTTAGTAATTCTTTAATAACCCTAGATAAAGCTATATAAGGTAACCATTAATTAAAATAACCTTAAGCTTCTATTTACTACCCTACGTTATAAGTAAGAATGCTCTATAATATACCGCTCTAACCCTAAACTAAAGTTTAGGAAATCTACTAAGATCTACTAGCCTAAAATTTCTACTAATATCTACTTTACGCCTAAGGAATTTACTAGATTCTACTAGTGTTCGGATCACGGTAGGGGGGGTTTTTGGTCTCAATTGTATTCGTTCTTCTTCCTTCTACTTCTACAGGTGGAATTTGGTGGATCTCCTGAGCTCGCTTAGCTTACGTGGTAAACCCAATTGGTTACAAGCAACCGTGTCTACTATATTACAGAACCTTATTTAGACAACTAGTATAGGAATTTTACTAAATTTTACTAATATTAGAATTCCACTAACATTTTTTATTTTATTTTAATATCTGTTGTATTATACTATATATAATACTGCGCATGCAGCTTCTAGGCTATGGCGCTATAGTCCTATATATATAAATCCCTTAAGGCAGCTTAACACGCACTAGTAACCATACCCTAGTAGCTTATAACCCCCTAAACTAGGGGTTTATAGTTTTTTAGTAAAATACTAAGTTATAAGCAACTACTAGGGAATGAGAAAGCGGTAGAAAACTATAAGAAATAAGAAGTCCTAACGCCTATCCCTGTCCTTTTTTAATTTATTTCTGTCCTTTTACTTACTAATATCTCTTTACTAAGAGCCTAGTAGGAGTTACCTCCTTCTATAAATCTCACTGTTATTAGCTACTTTCTAGTGGCTATTCCTATCCTACTTAGAAATGGAAAAAGCGCCTTTCTTCTTTTTTGTATACAAAATAGCTTTTTTAGAAAGAGAGAAGAGCCTAGTTTATTTTACATTTCTCTTCTTTCTTCTCTATATAGGTTACAGCCTAGTAGTAGGTGCCTAGGGGTTTATAGTGCTCTATATTCCCTAAAGCATCTACTATCTTTATCCTCCCCCCCCTACTACTTTAGAGAAGGATTTAAAATAGCCTTTTAGGATATTTATCCTTAGGGGCTTTAAGAGAAAAGGAATGACTTCCTTTACAGATCCTAATATAGTGTTTTCCTTTATTCTTATTCTGTTGCCAGTTATTTTTCAACTGTTTTAGTATCTTTTCTCTTGCTGCTCTTAATATATAGGCTAGGGAGGTATAAGAAGATTATAATTTTCTTCTAAAAAGGCCCTTTTTAGCTAGCTTATCTGCTATTCCGTTCCTATAGATTTCTAGATGGCTAGGAACCTAGTAAAAGTTAATAGAGATCCCCTTACTAGCTAGATAGAAACAGCTTTACGTAATTTTAAAGACTAGTTTCTACCCCCCTATAAGAGAATTAAGCTATAATCTCTTAATAGCCGCTTAGCTATCTATAAAGATATAGACTTGTTTCTCTTCTAGTTTTTATTATTTTAGGTGTTTTAGGGCCCTATAGACTATATAGATCTCTGCGTTTATAATTTCTATATAGGGTTTTAGATTCCAGTTTATTGCATATTTAATCCTATTTCTCTCCCTATTTTTATATACAGTAGCTATATTTAATTTATTATGTTTAGAGCCATCTATATAGTATATATCTACTAGGTCCCACTCTAGGGATTCTTATAGATTTTCTACTAATCTTAGATGTTCTTATGCAGCTTCTTCCTTATTACCTTTTAAGATAAAAAAGGATGCAGAAATAGGAGGAGACTACGGTTTTTGCCATTCTAAAGAGATTTTCTCTATTTTCTAATTTTAAATTAGCTGCTGAACTCTAGAGGCTAGAGATAGTAGCTATATCTTTGGCTGTAAGAGGTACTTTATAGTAGAGTTTTTAGAACTAAAACTAGAGCTAGAACTAGCTGCTAATTCGTCCCTATCTTTATTAATCTCTTCTATATAGACCTTCTTAATTACGTGGTTTTCCTTAAATTTTAGAATTCTTAATGCATAGTTATTGCAAAGCTTTTTAAATCTAATTCTAGGAGGAGGAATAGAGGCTTTAATCTCTATAGCTTAGCTAGGAGATCCTCTAAAAGCTTCTAGAACTAGTCTTAGGGCCTTATTTTATAGAGATTAGTACCTATTTAGTAGGTAGTCTCTAAATTTGCTTTTCCACTAGCATTATACTCTATAGTCTGCTATAGTAGTAATGCAAGCTATATAGAGCTATTGTAGGGCTTATAGAGATAGACCTCTTTGTGTATTACCTAGCCTTCTAATTAAATAGAAAGCTGCCTTTGCTTTAGAGATTTGTATTTTTATATATTATTTAAAAGTAAGCTTAGAGTCTAGGAATACCCCTAACTACCTAACTAGGGGTTTAGGGGATATTTCTACGTCTCCTAGCTTTAACCCTTCTTCTATAGTGGTACGTTTACTATAGAAGTATATAAGCTCTATTTTACTAACGTTAAAACTAATAGCAGCTTCTTTAGCTTTAAATATTAGCTCTAGTGCTATTCTCTCTAGCTTTTTGCAATTAGATTTAGCAGAATTTAAAGTAACTGTAATTATAAAATCGTCTATATAGCTAAGAGAATAGGCTCCTTCTATCTATATGCTGCAGATATTGCGTATATATAGTAGAAATAAAATAGGAGATATAGGCGATTTCTGTAATATCCTTGTTTCTAGTTCTACTTTTTCTTATATTTGCCCACTAAAGAAGAGCTATAGCTTTCTATTGCTAAGGAAAGTGGCTACCTATTATATAAACGCTATAGGTAGTCCTAGTTCCTTATAGATAGATAGTGGCTAGTTTTTAGAGATATGGTCAAAACCCCTTTTACGTCTAGGAATAACGTAGTAGCTATCCTTTATCTAGCTTTTTTCCTACTATTTTTAGATTAGATATTATTTAGAAGTAGTAAGACTACGTCTATTACGGACCGCTGTCTTCTTCCTCCTAATTAAGAGTCTTAAAGTAAGCTAGTAGTATTAGCTAGATATCCTAATCTAGTAGTAAAGATCTTTTCTAGAGTCTTTTCTAGGCAGTTTAGTAAGGAGATAGGTCTATAGGCCTTTGGTAAGAAATAGTCCTCCTTATTTGCTTTAGGGAGAATAACTCCTTAAGCTTCTTTTTAGACCTTTAGCTAATAGCCTAGGATAAACAAAATCCTATAGATTCTATATAGAAGATCTTCTATAATAGGGTAAGCCTTTTATAAAATTATAAAAGATATCCCATTTGGTTCTAGAGCCTTTTTATTAAAGCTAGAGAAAATTTCTTATTTAACTTCTATTTTCTCTAGTTCTAGCCATTCCCATTTATTATTTATTATATAGTCCTTCCACTCTATAGAGCTAGTAAAAGGGGGGGGTTTTAGGAATAGAGTAGTTATAAAAGCTTTATACTAGTCCTTAAAGCTTTCTACTAGTCTAGTAGTCCTATCCTTACTATACTATAGACTAGGGATTATTCTTAATATTCTCTCCTTTATGTATTTTAAGGCAGTAAAGACCTCCTTTCCTTATGCTTTTTTTAGAAAGCTATTCTAGTAGCTAGTCTTAGCTTCTCTTATTGCGTGGAAGTATTGATTTTTAGCTTCTTTATAGGCTTCTAGTCTAGAACTTCTAATAGGCTATTCCTCTTAAAGTCTTCCTAGTTTTGCTATTTTTTGTCTTTTCTTTAAAATCTGCTTATTCCACTATAGTTTAGAAAATTTATAAGTTCTAGACCTAGGTATAGCTTTCTTTACTGCTAGCTTTATATAGCTAGTAAGATCTATTACTAGATTATCTACTAGTGTACTTAAGCTTCTATGCCTAGGTCTATAAGAATCTTCTAAAAAGGCTAGGGAACCTTTTTCTCCTATCTCTATATAGGGGTTTTCTCCTACTAGTTCCTTTAGTACTAAAAGTTTCGCTTCTAGTTCTAGCTCTAGAACTTGCTCTTTTAAGGAAGTAGAGAAAATCTTCTAGTTTGCCTTTTTTATAGAGAAAGGAGTTTCTTAAAGAGGGTTTAGGTATCTTTACGTCTCTCTAGTAAATAGAGAGAATGCTATAGTCTTATAATCAGATTCTGTATCTTTTATTAGTCCAATTATCCTAGGTATTTTCTTAAAAGTTTCCTAAGTAGAAGGCTAGGTCTATAATAGACTTTTCCCTTATATTAGATCTATAGAAGGTCCCTTCCTATTCATCTAAATTTAGTAGTTGGTAGTTATATTTTTCTAGCCAGTCTACTAGTTCTTTAACCTCTCTAGTTGGATTTCTCGCTAGCACATTCCACCGTATATAGTGTAGGTTATAGTCTCCTCTTAGTATAAAAGGGAGGTCTATTTCTAGTTCTAGAATGACTCTAGAGATAGTACTTATACTATTTCTTTGGGTTCTAGAGTTCTCGTCTAGTTATCTCTCATTATAGATATTAAACAGTAAAAATCTTTTAAATTGGCCATAGATTTCTAGTGCTATAGTATCTATATCTTTATAGATATCCTCTATATTTCTATATTATAGAACACTAAAACTAGTTTTCCTTATATAAATAGCTACCCTAGGACGAATAGCTAGATTACTAGGGAGGATAAGATTAAATGTAGGATATGGAATGGAGAAGTAAGATCCTTTTTGCCTATCTTTCCAGGTACTAGGTTCTTGTACTAGAATAATATTTATTTTTCTCCTAAATCCTATTTCTAGTAGGGTTTGCTATACTTCTTATCTTTTCCCTATATTATATTATATAAAGGAGATTTCTTCTTCTTTCTATATAGAACCTTCTAAGTATATACTTATTGGCATATTAACTTAGCTGCTTTAAGGGACTAGCAGTCTTTACTAGTAGCAAAGAGGGGTAGTATGCTCGTAAGGCTTACCTATTGTATTACAACTCGAATAGGAGTAGTTTTTAGATAGGTGTGCTACTGCATAAAACCGACAGGCCCTAGTAGAGTATCTATCTCCTATATAGCCAAATTTTTGGCAGCTTGTACACTATATAGTAGGAAAGACTTCTAGGTATTTAACTACCTTAGTAGCTACCCCTACAATTAGGATTTCCTTCTGCTTAAGGATTTTCTATCTTTTCTACTTATTTTCTATAGTAAATACTATAGAGCTAAACCTAGTCTGTGGATTATATCTCTTTGCCCTAAAGGAGATCTATCTAGGTAGTCCCTGTATCCTAATAGGGTTAAAGGTCTCTATTTCTTCCTTTAGAAGTTTAGAGCCTCCTTCTTCTAGGAAAGGGGGGATAGGGACGCTATAAGCTACTATTTAAGCCCAGGGCTCTAGTTTTTATTCTCTTTTAAAGGAAAAGCAGCTAGACTAGACTTCTTTATATTTAACTAGAAAATCTATATTATATTCCTCTGTTATTATAAGGAAAATATTCTACTTTTCTCTGGTTTTAGCTATAGAGGCTATAACTAGCTTCTCTATTTGCAATTTGGATATAAATTATTAATTAATTATATTTTATATAGAGAAGATATCTAGAGGCTAGTTCTTTTAGTCTGTAACTAAGACTAGTCCTCTTTCTTATAGCTGCTTCTTTTTCCCTCTAGTAGAGGTAGGGCTTATAGAACTGGTAGTACTACTAGCTACCTTACTAGTAGAGGGAATTGAGGAGGTAGGGGGTAAAGAAGAAGAAGAGGTGGTAGAAGAATGAGAAGACGACGATGAAGGAGAGTAAGTAGAAGAAGAGAGGCCCTTCTTTAACTTTTCTATATAGGTTTTAGGGGCCACCTTATAAGCTTTACAGTGTGTAGGAATTAAATAAGCAACTTAATTATAAATCTATGGAAATTAAGTGGTATATATACAAGAAATAGTGGCAAGAAGATAATAACGATAATGCACAATTGCCTTAGTAGACAGCGCTTATAGTTGGCAATAGGTAATAGAAACAGGTAGTAAGATATAGGTAGTAAGATATACAATGGCAAGAAACGGGTAATGAGTTATAAGGTAATGCGAGCCTCGGTAGTCGGTTACACACCCCCCTAAATTTAATGGTGTAGTTAAAGCTGTAGAAAACAAAAATAAAGGTAGAAACTATACCAAAATAGGAAATTTGGATACAATTTAGGAGTAGTAAAGGGGTAGGTAAGATGGTTATTTAAAGTATATCTCCCTAGCTTTATATCTCTAGATATAAAGCTGTATTAAAAGAGATATCCTCCCCAGCCCCCCAGGAGACTATGCCTAAAAAGGTATCCTTCTTAGCTTCTTAGGAGACTGTGTTTAAAGATATATCCTCCCCGGCCTCTTAGGAGACTGTAATTAAAGAGGTATTCTCCCTAGCCTCTTAGGAGACTATTTTTAAAGAGAAAATCAGATATTAATAATCTTATTATTAGTAGTAGTAGTAGGCATCCTCTAGAAAGCCTCCTTTTATGCTTTCTTAATAGTAGTAGTAAGTCTCTCATATCTTATAAGCTTTTCATTAATTTGTTATTGTATTTTCTTATTAGGTACCCACCCATAGGGTCTTAAGCTCTTAATTAGATATTGGCATTCCTAAAATAGGTGTTCTTCACTACAAAGGTATGTCTTTATTAAAGAGATAAGAGAATTATTTTGAAGTGTTGCAAACGTAAAGTGGTTGGCAGTAGTGGTAGGAGCTACTTATTACTGCATGCGGTAGTGCTCCTTAAATTCCTTAATTAGATCAATAATAGATAGGGCGGCTTTATCCTTCCGTTCTTTTCTAATAAGGTCTACTTCTAGCGCTCCTGCAAAACTAGAAGAGATTGGCTTAATTGCTTAAACAAAATTGTAGTGCGGCCTGAATCCCTATACGTCTAAAAGCTTTAATTACTTAGCAAGCTTGTAGACATTTCGCCAATTGTTTAACCATTTATTAATATTCTGCGTTGTATTATAGGCTTTTAGAGCCGTATATTAATTAAGGACGTTGTGCTTTTGACCTAAGGTAGTAGGGGCTAATACAGTCTTTAATGCTTAAAGCCATTCATGTACCGTGTCAAGGCCGTCAATAAGTAGAAGGTAGGCTACCGATGTTAAGCGAACGATATAGTTGCTGATACCGTTTATAGCCTGTTTTTTCTTCTCGTGTATGCGGAGATTATCTTTATATTCGGCGTATAGCTAACTATAAACAGCGAATTGGTTTTGGTCTAGCTAGGCTATCTTTATAGCAGTAGGTAGTACGTCCTTTAGTGTAGGTCGATTCGGCGGTTCCAGTTTTAAAAGCTCGTCTTTCTTTTTAAATAGGTCGATGTACTCCCATACCTCGTTGGTTTTAGCTATATCTTAAATAATAAAGAACCATTAAATCTAATTAGATGGCTTATCAAGGATAAGGTTGATTTTTAATTCGGTAGAGGTTATTATTTTTGGAATTTAATAGGTTAGTAAGGGTCCAGGTTAGGGTCTAGTTAGCGTTTTAGCGTAACCTTATTTTAACGTTCCGAAGCTTTAATTTAATTCGTTAGTTCGTTTATTAGTCGGGTTTAATCGTCCGTCAGCGTCGATCGTCCGTTCGTTTAGTAAATAAAGATAATTATAAGTATAACAGCGGTACGCGGAAGAAGCTCTAAACACTTATAAAGGTAGAAAAAGTAATGACTTCTTAAACGAGGTAGTAGATTAATTGCTTAATAAGCGCTGAATGTACAGATTAGATGTAGTACGATAGGTAGGCCGGGCTTATAACTATAAGCTTTGCAGTGTGTAGGAATTAAACAAGTAACTTAATTATAAATCTATGGAAATCAAGTGGTATATATACATAAAATGGTGGCAAGAAGATAATGACAATAATGCATAATTGCCTCGGTAGACAGCGCTTATAGTTGGCAATAGGTAATAGAAACAGGTAGTAAGATATAGGTAGTAAGACATATAATGGTAAGAAACGGGTAGTAAGTTATAAGGTAATGCGAGCCTTAGTAGTTAGTTACATACCTTCTTATAGAGGGCTCTTACTTCTTTTACTAGTCCTTTAAGGATATCTATCTCCTGTTTTTTCTTTTCTATTTCTTTTATAAAAGGATTTTCTCCTACTATAATTCTTTATATATCGTCCCTAATATATTTAGCTTGCTCCTTACATTCTCCTTCTGGCCCTAAATAGGCCTGGATTAGGCTTTCTAGGGCCTTTTATAGGGATTTTTTTAAAGAAGGAAGGGGGACGTATAAACTAGCTATAGAGGACCTCATTTTTAATAAGTTTCTTTTTAAGTTTTAGCTATCTTTTTTAGAAGATAATAGGGGGTAGTTTCTTTTTCTTTAGTTCTTTGTATAAGCTAGAGATGGCTTATCTACTTCTTCTATATCTTTATCTTTCCTAAATAGATATAGAGAAGATAAAGAAGAATAGGTAAAAGAGGTAGAAAAAGTAAATAAGAATTCGTCATTGTTTATCTATATAGGGGGCTTTATTTTAGGCTTAGTAGCCTTTACCTTTAACATTTTATATCTTATAGCTTATAGCTTATAGGGGGGGTTCCTAGTTTTTTTAGTAGATAATAACCTCCTTAAGTCTCTTATCTCCTAGCATAGAGGTAAAAAACTAGGTAAAAAGCCTTCCTAGTTTTTACTATCCTTCTATATCCTTTTTCCTTACTAGCCTTATTAAAGAGCTTCTAGGGAAATTAGACTAAAAAGTAGTAGAAAACTAGGTAAAAAGACTGTAGTAGTTATTTTATTCTCTATTAGAAGTAGAAAAAACTACTAGAAAAAAGGACTTGTTAGGCTTTTACTAGCAAAAAAGCCTAAAAAGGCAATCCTTCACTTACTAAGGAAAATCTGACTAAAGGAGATATAGAAAAATACCTACACCCCCTATTTTATTAGGCTTTTACTTTCTATAGAAGAAAAACCTAGGAAAAGTCTATATTTTAATATTTTAGTATTCCTACCCCTACCTCGCTTATAAGCTAAGGCTACTTCTTTTTTTTTTTTTTAAATTATATACCGTTTTAGCTGCCAAATAGGCGCTATACTGGGTCTTCTATTTTACAGAGGTAGATCCTAGGTAATTACCCGTCTTACCTATAGCAGTAATTACGTAAGGCCCTTAACCGCCTGTCTACTACGTGCTATAGGTGTATAGTGCCTAAGAGAGAAGTAAACGCCTAAAATCGTTAAGTCTGAAACAAGAATTATACGCTAGAGTAATGTAATTATAAGGATATATGCAAGCAGGGTAAGTTCCTGTGCAAAAGAGATAATTAAAATTGAATTAAATAATTAAAAAGTAGTGAGTACCCAAATTACCTCCGTTCCGTACCGTATATTAAAGCTAGGCCTATTTTATAAGCCTGTTTTCTTACCATAATACTATTCGTCTTCCGCTAATATTATACGTAACGTTTACCGTTAAGAGAAACTTAAGTAGTTACTTCTAGTCAGTTCCTGGCCTCTAGAAACTACTCTAAGAGGCCTATTTATACCGTATAAATTACTACCTTCTTTACTAACCATGTTTCGTTTAAGATCTCCTAAATGCTCTAAGGTTGGCTATTATTCGGCCATATTTCTTTCCTCAGTTCTTTAAAATTGGGATATTTAACTAGGATATATCGTCCTATTAGGACAGGAGAAAAAAGAGGACATCCTTAGTCTTCTCCTAAAAAAGAAAACCAAAAACCTGTAAAAAAGACAATAAAACCAACGACTACTACGGCTAGTACGCCTAGTATACCTTCCCATTCTCGTTCTCTAGAACAATATTTAAGCGAGGCTTTAGAGAACCTAATTAAGGCCTATAAAGGGATATAAGACAAAGAATAAGAAAAACAAGTTGGACGTCTAATAGACTATATAGAAAGTATCCTAATAGGAGAAAACCCCTTTATAAAAGAAGAAGAAGAAAAGCTAAAAGATGTCCTAAAAGGACTAGTTGAAGAAGTAAGAGCTCTCCGTAAGGAGGTAGCCCCTACTAAAAAAAACCTACGCAGAGAGGCTAAAGAAGAACCTCCCTACTTCGACCCCTCTACCCTTATTACTACCGTCTCCTACCCCTTCTACTTCTACTAGAAGTAAGAAAAAGTAGCTATAAGAAAGGAAGCTAGTCCTAATTATAGACGAAAAAGACCAACCTTTAGATACCTTCTCTATACGGAATAAAGTCAACCAACTATTTGCATTAAAACTGTAAGTAGAAAAGCTAGTACTAGCGTCTATAGCTAGAACTAAAGGAAAACAAAATATTCTCCTTATAACTACAAAAGAGTATAATGTAGATTTCTTAGTTAAATATAAGGAAATCTAGCATAACTGCTTTACCTTTTAAAGAGAACAAAAACTAGAACTATGGGTTTAAATTATGGCCCACGGGGTTCCTACCCTACCTTTCCTAAGAGAAGGAGGCTCTAAGCTCCTAAAGGAAGAAATTAAGACCTTTAATCCTATAAGGATACAAGGACTACCTAAATAGATCTTATCTAGTAAAAAAAGACACAATCTATAGACCAGATTTGGCTCTATAGTTTTTACTATAAAAAACGAAGAAAAAAGATAAGAAATCCTTAAGCAAAAAGAGATATTAATTGCAGGTACAGCTACTAAGGTAGTAAAATACCTTAAAGTCTCTCCTATTACGCAGTATATAAGCTGCCAAAAATTTGGCTATATAGGAGATAGGTGCTCTACTAGGGCCTATAGATACTGCGCAGCTGTATATTTATTTAAAGACTATTCTTATTCTACCTGTATAATAATAGGTAAGCCTTACTAGTATACCACCCCTCTTTACATTAATTATAAAAAAAACACTTTACTAATAGTAAAGACTGCGAGACTCTTAAAGCAGCTAAACTAGTACGCGAAGAAGATTATATAGAAGAATAAAACAGATAGGATTCTAGAAGGAAGCAACTCCTACTAGGCTCTTAAAAAGATATTAGAGAGTAAAAGGACAGAAATAAATTGCAAAAGGACAGGGATAGGTGTTAGGATTTCTTATAGTCTTTCCTACTATTTCTTATTCTCTAGTAGTTGCAGGAACTTAGGGTTTACTAAGGAACTATAAACTACTAGGATATAGCTACTAGTATATATTAAGCTGCCTAGAAAGGATTTATATATATAGAACTATAGCGCCATAGCCTAGAGGCTGCATGCGTAGTATTGTATATAGTATAATATAATCGGATTTAAAAAAAAAATTTCGTCCTGTCTATTTGTCCCTATACGTATACCTTAAGTTAGGCGCACGTTTAATTCTATAAAGGTAGCTCCTTAAAGCTGCCTTTCCTATGCGGATCTAGGTAAGTATAGCCAAAAGGGCCTTTAGTAGGTTGTTGTGTATTTTAAGTCTCTGCTTTAAAATCTTTAGTGCTAGTCTATATAACTTCCTTCTAGTTTTACCCCTCTCCTATTCCCTCTCTTAGTATACCTTTATTTAGGCTTTTATATCTTTCTACTGCCGCTAATAGGCTCTATAGGGAGGGGAAGGTGGGGGCCTTTTATCCTATCCCTCTCTTTCTCTATCCTATTACTTACTTTACTAAGATATTTACTTATTTATTTCCTTTAATCTCTGCGTGCAAAGGGATCTAGTATATTATAACTTTTATGCTTATTATCTATGCTGCTAGAAGTCTTTACCTTATTTTATATATTAAGTACTATCCTAATTAGTTCCGAGGCTTTACCACTATTTAAATCGCCGCTTAGCTGTCTATGAATATCGTAAGTCTTCTAGTTAGTAGTAAATATTTTAGTGCTAAGTCTAGGGCTAGTTAAAGGCCTCTTAGCTCTCCGGCGTATATACTGCTGACTTAGTTTATCCCTATATAGTTAGTTGCCTCTATTCCTAATTAAGGTATATATGCTAACGCTCTAACCTCCTTGTTAATTTCGCTTCTATTAGTATACGCTAGAAAGTGTCTTAATATAAGGGGATCTTGTAGACAGAGGGCTATAAGGACACGATTGGAATAGGATAGATTAGTAAGAGAGACGAATCCTTAAGGAGGTAAGGCCTCTGGGATCGTGGAGACTATATACTACGGGCACGTGCCTTTAGTACGTAACTGGCGACTATCCGAGGGGCGTCTAAGGGTTGTCCTAAGGGCAACCCAAGGTGTCCGCAATAATATCCCTTATACTTAAGTTATCCTTAACTTCCTATATAATCTAGTTATACTCCTACCTTGCTATTTCTTTGTCCCTAGTAATATAGGTATATAGTGATGCGACCTATAGGCAGAGCCTCTCTAGGCAGATCTACTCTATAGGTAGTATTCCCTCTAGAAGGCGTAGCCTAATACTGCTTCCTAGCTTCTAGAGTAGGCTATACCATTTATATTTAGTTAAGGTAGATCTTCTTAGTTATAAGATCTTATTATATAGTAGTAAGCCCCTAATTCAATTTAGGGAAGATTCTACTACGCAGTAGAGCGCGACTTTAATAGACGGGGTGTGTATATTAACCTCTAGTTTAGCTCTAGTTGTAGTCCGAAACGCTCCTATTATAAGGCAGAGCGCTTTATATTAGATCCTTATAAGCACCTAGTGGGCTTATTTGGCTCTTTTAATAAACCCGCGTCCTCCTTCTAGTATATACTAGTAAGAGGCTATATATAGCATATGTGGTACGACTATAACAGTATATAGCTGTCTTATATATTTAGTCGTGATGCCCTATATAGATCCTACGATACCGAACAGGCATGTAAGCTGGCCCGTTAATCGTTTAACGATATAGTCTAGGTATGCCTTTCCGGAGAGTTAGTTGTCTAGGATAACTCCTAAGTATTAGGCCTTTATAGTTAGCTACATTATTTATATCCTTCCGTTCTTTAATTAGAGTACTAAAGGGCGCTTTCTATTCTCCTCCGATATCTTCTTTTTTGGTAGGATGAAGTATATAAGCTCGTATTTCTATAGTCCAAATACTAAGGCGTGCTAGTTTGCCCATTTTTCCGCCCTTTTATGCAGCATCGCTAGCGTCTTTATTGTTTCTTCTGTAGTTCTTCCGTTTACTATAATACTTATATCGTTAATATAGCCTATAACGAGTCCGTGCCTAAGCCTATCCTTATCTATAGCTATATCTAAAAGGTCGGCGTTATAAAATAGATAGAGAATTGGTGATATTGGTAAGCCTTATAGGATCCCTATTAGTGTAGGGAATCCTTCTAATATGCCTTCTGGTAATTTAATGCAGGTAGATCTCCCTATAAGAAAGCTGCTAATCCACTTAACTATTAGGGTAGGTATTCTTCAATTTTTTTTAATTTTTAATTTTTATATCTATTGTATTATACTACGTATAATACTACGCATGCAGCCTTAAGCTATAGCGCTATAGTTCTATATATATAAATCCTTTCTAGGCAGCTCAATATGTACTAGTAGCTATGTCCTAGTAGTTTATAAACCCCTAAATTAGGAGTTTATAGTTTCCTAGTAAAATACTAAGATACTACAACTACTAGGGAATGAGAAAATGGTAAGAAAAACTATAAGA
>Ga0307515_10016107_pt1 | contig 13711 bp, 7 predicted proteins | sample 17_EM_MG_FD_194513 | JGI IMG/M metagenome (GOLD analysis project Ga0307515, IMG submission 194513) | Populus trichocarpa ectomycorrhiza microbial communities from riparian zone in the Pacific Northwest, United States - 17_EM | ecosystem: Host-associated > Plants > Roots > Unclassified | place... | reverse complement strand
TTCAAGACTTATATTATGTTTCTTGCTCTAACAATAGGGATTATTTTAATTTGATGTTCATACTCCTCCACAAAATATCAACCAAGCCACATGCCCGTCAATGTTGTTGTTTGGATGATCGAGAAGGCTATTCTAAATGTTAATGTGGACATTGAAACTTGCACCAGTACTGGTCTATGTAAGCTGGTTTTATTCAACTGAAAAATTTGGAGTTGTTTTTTTTTTCCAAGCCACAAGCAATGGATCAAACTCTATCTTTCTCAACTAGTAACCTTTTTTTTATAATAATCAAGTGTATTAACAAAAGGTAGTTATTTAGAAAATAACCCCTAAAAAGTTGAATGGTTATTTACAGGAAAATGAAATAATTGTGTTACAAATGAGATAATAGAAAGATCTATCAAATTAGTGGTGTGTATTTATCCATATCTGAATATTGTCTGCACTACAAATAAGATCATTACCAGTATATCTGAAATTAGGTTCACTACACTTTAGTCAAACTGATCATTTATGCAAGATCTAAGAAAAATTGAAATCTCAATCCGGCTACATCTTATTAAAAACCAGATCATTTATATGATCCAAATACTTCATGCTATGTCGAAGGAAAGAGATTCTAAGCATGAGACTAAAATCTACCTTTCATTCAAAAAAATCACTGATAAATCAATAAATCAAGAGTCTAAGAGATGTACGTGGATACTCCATATTGTTATAAGAATTTTGTTCATAATTGCTGAGTACTAGAACAATAGAATAACAAATAATTTGAAGTCTTTTGTTCTACTGCACAAAATGGATATTTGGGTTGCCAATAGCTGGCGTCTAAGAAGAAAGTCGCCTGTAGAAAGCTGAATTTAGACCGCTGGCTGTCAAAGAATCATCTCAACCCAATAGATTAAGCTGTTAGGTGAGGTCTTATGATATGATTTATATTATTCTCTAACACACCCCCTCAAGTGAAAGCCTTTTGAACTTGAAACTTGTATAGGCCCACATTACCTTGTGCTTAATTTTTATCAAATAAATGGGGATGGTGAGATTCGAACTCGAGACCACTTGGTCATCAAGGCTCTGATACCATGTCAAAGAATCATCTCAACTCAATAGCTTAAGCTATTAGGTGAGGTCTCATGATATGATTTATATTATTCTCTAACACCGGCCACATAAATGTCCGTATTTTGGTTGGAGCTATTTTGAAAAGAAGTTTTGGTTAGTTATGTTTTGTTTGGTTATAAAGCTTTTGATACTATAAATGTTTATTGTTTTTATCCTTTTTAGCTATTTTTTTAATGGCTATAACAAATAGTAATGAAATTCTCCTGTTTGATAAATAAAAAAAATCCAGTCAATGCTGGAGTAAATGATAATAAACTTGGAATATATTTTCTGCGCACAAATATCGTTCCTTAACTTGAGTAACTGTTGATCTCTTTTTGGATCAAAATAAGAATGTCCAGAGAGTACACACACACACACACACACACACAAGTTATTGGGTACTGCTACCTACATTGGCCACTGAAATAGTTATAGCTTTTATGGAACGTAAATGATGCTGACATTACCAATTTATTAGGGCTTAGTTTAGATTGCATTTAAAAACAAGAGAAACCTAGAAAATTGCAAAAAGAGAAACTATATCCCCAAACATTAATATTCTTATTGCATATTGCTTTAATTGCTCTGAGGTAGCTGTCTTGGAGTAACCTAGTAATTGATCTTGTTGCACTCGATGATACTAATTCATGATCGTTAATTAGCTTGGTAATTCGGCAAACAGAAAAAAAAAGAGCTAGCTGGAAAATGTGAGAGTGATTCAAAATTGTAGTAATTATCAAAGTTATTAAAATCAGCTCGAGTTATAATTTTATTAAAATAATATTGTTTTGATTTTTTTAAAAATCAAACTAGATTTCAACATGATTATATATAAGATAATCGGTCGAATTATCTAATTTTAAACGGGTTAACTCTTACTTATTTTTTTTAATTTGACTTGTGCTAATCCTAGATAAATTGATTTGCTAGAATATGTTTAATAATAATGACAGTTATATATACTTTGAAGTTGAGTTAATTAGAATATTTTTTTTATTGAAATTAAAAACAAATTTTTGGTGTAACCTTTGATGATAAACAATTAGAGTATTCCTAATTCTTGCAACATCTATATGTGAATAAAGGTGATGTAACATTTTGTTGATATCCAGCTCCAAATTAATGATGAATATCCCTCAATATGTTCCCAAATGTTTCCCCTTATTTAATTAGCATGCATCCACCATTTACAGTTCATTCTTTGTTGTCAACTACTATGTTCTAAAACTTATTTATATATGAATTTCATTTCTTCTTCTTCTTCTTCTTTTTGTCTTTTGCACTACTGTTATAATTAAGGTTGGCACTAGTGGTTTCAAAACAACCCTAACACTAGTCTAACTCTAAACCCTAACCCTGTTAGGGTTTGTACTTTGTCTGTAAGAAGAAAACAAGGGTTCCTAGAAATTCATTTGCCTTTCCGAGTGCTTCATTTCGAGGCGACACGAGCACTTTCCCGGCGTTTCCTCCCACGTTTTAGAAATTCTCAAAACTTTTCTCTGGATTCTCGTGAGCTTCTTTGCCCTACATTGCCCTTATTCCACCGTTACATTTACAAACACACACCCTTTTAGTACTCACTCTCTTCTTCTTCTTCTTCTTCTTCTTCTTCTAGCACACGTTCTTGTAATGTAACATCATTTATGTTTACTGGAATCAAGGATGTGTACGTCTAGCACACGGATTGAAGCATAGATTTTGTCGTCACAGCCATCAAACATTAGGAAGTAGTTCTGCAAATTGGAACTTTAAAAGAAATGTTGAATCACTCTTAAGACTTTCGGTCGACAATTATATACATGATCTTGCATATAATTTAGAACCATAACATTACATTCCACGAAAAAATCGTACATTGTAAAAGAAAAAAATATATGGTTGAAGAGTCATACAAGATTCCCTTTCCCCATTTTTTATTTTCTTTTACTACTACTTTATTTACCAAAATCAACATGTACATGTTCATGTTACATACAAATTAACTTTCCAAAGTTTGTTTCTAATTGCTTTCAGTAACTCATTAATGGTCAAACATAACCCATCCATTGATCAAGTGAAATCATGGTTTGAATCTCACCTGTAAGAATATAATCCTCTCCCTTCATACTTGCGTACTACAGACCAGATATATGAAAATCTCATTTCAACTAACAATCATACTAAAGTCATTATATGTGTTTTTAGCATTGTGATTTAAAGTGTTTTTTAAAAATATTTTTTGCTTGAAAATGTATCAAAAATTTTTTTTTTTAATTTTTTTTTTTATATCAACACATTAAAATTATCAAAAAAATACTTAAAAAATATTAATTTGATATTTTTTTCAAGTAAAAAATACTTAAAAGCAGAAGTTATCACACTCACAATTTAAAGTATATGTTTGACAGTACTGTGGTAAATGTTGTGTTTCAAAATACTTTTGGTTTAAAAATGTATCAAAATAATATTTTTTTTATTTTTTAAATTTTATTTTTAACATAAGCACACCAAAAAAAAATTAATTCAAAGAAAAAAAAAATCAAAAATGGCAAAATCAACACCCAAAAAATATGAGTCCAAGTCTCTTATGATAAAAATTAATGCATTGAATTGCCTTCTAAAATTTAAAGCAATATTTTGGGTTGAATTAAAACTTCAAATTAATGCATCCAATCAAAAACTTTTTTTAAAAATCAATCAAAATTAATTGTAAGAAACTCAGACAAGAGTTCAATCAAATTGGAAACTTCAAATTATGAACTCTTTAGTTTCCAATTTGAAACTTAGACAAGAGGACAATATAGTAAGAATGAGAAGTAGAAACTTATGTTATCTTGTCATAGAATGGTCAAAGTGATGCTTCTATTTTGTGTTTTTTTGTGCAAAGCATGCATACCGGATAATTGGCCCTCCCTCCTCCTGCCTCTGCCAACTTTCAAAAGTCCAAAAAGACAACAACTGGCACGTGTCAGTCACATTCCTCTGCATTTGGCCGCAATAACTGAAACGACCTGAGCCCTCTTTGATTAAATGGCCGGTGCCCTCTCTCTCTGTCTCTCTCTAGAGACAGAGAGAGACAAAGAGTTAAGAGATTCTTGTTTGGTTACAGTCTTTGAATGTAAGTAAATGTTTTTTTCTTTTTGTTTTTTATCACTATTTTCTGTTTATATAATGAAGATTTTTTTTTCTTTTATGTTTTTTTAAATGTGTTTGGAGAGAAGGCTAAAGGATTTAATTTTTTGGGTGAATTATTAGGGTTCATGCAATCAGCTGGTTTGTATATTTTGTAGGGTTGTAGAGTTGAGAAATTAAACGTGAAGAGAGAAGAAAGGAAGATAGAGAGAAAGCGAGAGACGTGGGTTCTGCTCCCTTATTGTGGTGCAATTCAGTCAACGTAGTCTTATATATTTATGTTTAAGAACTTGAGGGGAACTGTGTCATCAACAATGGCAGATGATTTTTTTTTTTTTTTTTTTTTACGATCTCTGATCTTTACAGCTTGGTGTTGTAGAACGTTGTCCTATTTATTATTACTTGGATGGTTATAGACTTTAGATTCTGAGAATTAATTAGTTTAGTTCTTAGAAAAGTAGTGATACAGTCTACTAGATTATGATCTGAACCCGGAAACTCTGAAAAGTTTCAGCTTGTAAATGATGAATAAACAGTTTTGATCACACTTCCCTGGTCAGAGTGAGCCTAACTTCATGTGGATATATATCTTAAACCTTCAAAAACAAAATTGAATTATTTCTTATCAATTCTCGAATTTTATATTTAACATTAATACACACGTGATAGATAATATATATGTCTGTATCAATGTGGATTGATTTTTATAGATAAATGTATGGATGAAGAGTGTGTTTGTAATATTCTTGATCTTGTTTGGGTTGATTACTATAAAAAACAACATCATTTTATGTTTTTATTAAAAATATTAAAAATTAAGTTAAATCAAATTAATTTTCGAACTGCAACCTGAGTCTTGAATCGGGTTGTCCTTCAAGTCAAGTATCAAAAAATTATAGATCTACATGCTAAGAAAAAAAATAAGAGAGTTTACTTTATAGAGAATTTTCATCTACATTACAACTTACCCAACAGACCATTAAAATATTTTGATCAGTTTCATTAGTGATGGCTTAACGAAGCAATGCACTTAAACAACTACTGTTGATCACATACAATGCAGATTTTCTAATACATGTATAGGAACTTATTTTAATCTTTAAACTTAAACCTCTTGACGGGGCACAAAGATCAATTAGAGGTGGTCAACAGATTTCTACTCGGGGAAACCAAACAAAATCCCTCAAGAAAAATCATAATTATCTCATTTGAACCAAATTAATTATTGAGTGGTCCAAATTTTGCACAAACGGTAACTCTTCCCCCTTTCTCTAGTACTTTTAATATTTAATATGTCGGATTCTAACCCTAAAATATTGCGTGGCCTTACAAATGCAGGGACTCGGAGATCCACAGATTTGGTTTTCGGTGATAACCCATTTGCGAGAGAAAGATGAGAGATCTTCTATGGTTATGGGTTCGATCATCATCCCATATGTATAAAAAGATTAACACAATACCAAACACACATATAGTTATATGGTATTATGTTAATTTTTATAGTTATTGTTTAAAAAATAGATTTAAAAAAATTATAAATTATAATTTTTTTTAATCTATAATTTTAAGAGGGTTTTCAATAACATACCAAACATTTATAAATATATAATTAATTTCTAGAAGATGAGAGAGAGAGAGAGAGAGAGAGAGAGAGAGAGAGAGAGAGAGGGAGGGAGTTAACTTTGCGTGGAGTGGTCGACATTTAGAGAGTGAGAGATGATTTGCATGGTGTGGGAATGCTGGGCTTTGGGGAGTCATATATCGCATTGAACGAGGTCGACGAGAGTTCCAATAAATTAACCAAGTGGGGGTGTGAAAGATTTTTATAAAGAGTCAAGGGAGGTATTGATTGGATTTTTCCAGTTGGATTTGTGGGTTTGTTTCAATACAAAGAGTACTGATCAGAGAAGCTCTAGCTAGATCAAATTTATATTTTAATATTTAGAACAATTTTTTAAAAAAAAAATAGTTGTAGTTGGAGTTTCATAGGATACACTCGTGTCCTATGTAGATTTTGTAATATTATAGTGTGACTTGGTTTTGAAGTGTTGGAAAATGGTGCTGAGAGTCTTACCGCTTAGAATGGCCATTACAAAAGGGGTGAGAAAGGAACAACTTGGTTGATTTGTGTGTCTTCTGTGTGTGAGAGAGAGAGGAAACAAAGAAAGACTCTTGCATTTTAAGTACTTTATATCTTTCTCAAAATTCTTTCTTTTCAGCCTCTCCTCCTCCCTTCTCTTCTCTCATGGTCCCAAACATACAATCTTCATTTAGGTCAAAAGTTTAGGAAAGAAAGAGTGTGTGAGAGAGACAGCAGTGTTGCAAACCCTAGATACTTATATATAGGTAAACATATAGCTGCAAAGATTTGATGGCTTCTCTCATGTGCTTTCTTTAATTTTTCTTGCTCAAAAGTTATGTTTTGAAGTCGTCTTTGTGTTATGTTCTGTTACATGCAGGAGGTTTTTGAGTTTTTGAAGTGCAAGCAAGTTTACCCTTGAGATCATTAATTTTCAAAGAATTTTGGGATCCATGAATTCGAACAACTGGCTTTCATTTCCTCTTTCTCCTACTCATCCTACCTTGCCTGCCCATCTACATGCATCTCACCCTCATCAATTCTCTCTAGGATTAGTCAATGATAATATGGAAAACCCATTTCAAACTCAAGGTACAACTCTTATAATAATTTCCTCTTCTTTTTCTTAGAGAATTATTAGTTATTTATAATTTCCTATTCACTTTCTCTGTTTATATATACGTATGTTTTTTTTTTTGTTTCCTTTAGAGTGGAGTCTTCTTAACACTCAAGGCAACAATGAAGTGCCAAAGGTTGCAGATTTTCTTGGTGTAAGTAAATCTGAGAATCAATCAGATCTCGTAGCCTTCAATGAAATTCAAGCCAGTGATTCTGAGTATCTCTTTTCAAGCAATAGTCTGTTGCCGGTCCAAAATGCTGTGGTAGCCGCCAGTACTAACTACGAATTTCAAGAAAATCCTAGCAATTTGCAGTCATTAACATTGTCTATGGGCAGTGCTAGTGGTAAGGGTTCTAAATGTGAAACCAGTGGTGATAATAGTACTAATTCTGTCGAAGCTGCTGCTCCAAGAAGGACTTTGGATACATTTGGTCAAAGAACATCCATCTATCGTGGTGTAACAAGGTTGACACGACTAGTAGTTCTGAATTGGTTTCATCTTTTATTGTTTCTCTTCTTTAAATCTTGATGATCAGTTACATTTTGGGGTTTTGAAATTAATGGGTAGTTTTTGTGGCATATGTAGGCATCGATGGACAGGAAGGTATGAAGCTCATTTATGGGATAATAGTTGCAGAAGAGAAGGTCAATCCAGGAAAGGAAGACAAGGTACACAATGTTCATTGATCTTCTAGCTAGGGTTTATAAATTTTAGTTGTGTCCTAATTTACATGGTACTAACTGTTTCTCTTTATTTCCATGCCTGCCTTTGGTTCCATCATTCTTGCAGTCTATTTAGGTGGGTAAAGTTCACTTCTCATGATAGTTTTTGTTGAGAATTTTTTTACACGTGATAGCTAAGCCTATCCTCTGTTAACTTCTTAACGAGCTCAGGTGGCTATGACAAAGAAGACAAGGCTGCTAGGGCTTATGATCTTGCTGCACTTAAGTACTGGGGAACATCGACCACTACCAATTTTCCTGTAAGTTTTTTCTAGTAAAAAAAAACCACTGACAAGATGCATGGTTTTCATGAATGCATGCCAACTTTTTCCTTGATTTTCCTTTTGCAGATCAGCAACTATGAGAAAGAACTAGAGGACATGAAGAACATGACCAGACAAGAATTTGTGGCCTCCATTAGAAGGTAAGTGATAGCTACTGCAAATTGGCACCAGGATGATTACATTTAAAAAAAAAAAAATTATCTTATGCATAGGATTACAAGTTTGAAGTAACATTACCATCACAGCTAGCCCTAATTGTTTTCTTCTTGTTAAATCACAGGAAGAGTAGTGGCTTCTCTAGGGGTGCATCCATGTATCGTGGAGTCACAAGGTACCACATTTAACATCTCCCCCCCCCCCCCTCTTCTTCCTTCACTCTCCCCATTTCTGATCTCTCTTGCGTATGAATATCATTGATTAGGCATCACCAACATGGAAGATGGCAAGCAAGAATTGGTAGAGTTGCAGGAAACAAAGATCTCTACTTGGGAACTTTTAGTAAGTCATTTTTGTCTCCATGCACATTGATTAGAAAACATTCTTTTGCTTTCCACATCTTATGGGAAGTCAATTTTTTTCAAACATTTATTTTAATGAAATAAAGAAGTGAGACGAAGCATAATTTTAATTCTATGCAGGCACTGAGGAGGAGGCTGCAGAAGCTTATGACATAGCAGCAATAAAGTTTAGAGGGCTTAATGCAGTGACTAATTTTGACATGAATCGATATGATGTGAAAAGCATTCTTGAGAGCAATAGTTTGCCAATTGGAGGAGGGGCAGCCAAAAGGCTAAAGGAGGCTCAAGCAATCGAATCGTCACAAAAACGAGAAGAAATGATTGCTCTTGGATCAAGTTATCCATATGGATCAACTTCAAGCTCTAGTCGACAACAAGCTTACTCTCTAATGCAGAAACCATTTGAGCAACCTCAACCTTTACTTACTCTACAAAATCAAGACATTTCTCAGTACACTCAAGATTCTTCATTTCAGCAAAATTACCTTCAAACACAGCTTCATTTGCACCAGCTATCTGCAGGGTCTAATTTCCTGCATAATAACCAATCAAGCCAAAATCCTCAGTATTACAACAGCTATATCCAAAACAATCCCACTTTGCTTCATGGATTGTGGAACATGGGTTCTTCATCATCTCTAATGGAGAATAATGGCAGTTCTAGTGGGAGTTATAGTACTGTCGGTTATCTGGGAAATGGGTTGGGAATGGCTACCAATTCAACAGGGTCTAATGCAGTAGCTGAGGAACTTCCACTTGTTAAGATAGATTATGATATGCCTTCTGGTGGCTATGGAAGTTGGTCTGGGGAATCAGTTCAGGGATCCAACCCAGGTGTTTTTACAATGTGGAATGAGTGATCAGATATTGGAAATGGAAAAAAAAAAAAAAGTCTATGATCAAGAGATGGGAGTAATTAAAGGAGATGCATGCGTGATGGGGGACAATATATTTGACTATGCTTTCTTTATGTTTGATTAAGCCATAGGAGTTGATTTTTAAAGCAAAACCCTCAAGAGGAAATGTAAAACCCTAGCTAGGGCTTTCTTTGATAAGTTGACAATCTTCTTTCAACTTAATTTGTTGGTATAACTGCTTATTTTTCTTGAAAGAGGAAATTAATGTAGCTAAGGTTTTAACCGGAACTGACTTGACCCAAAATGTGATTTACATAATTAAATTTGTTGATTAAAGATTTAATTCATGTCAGGTTTTATAATGAACTAAGTAGAAGTTGACATAATTAAATTTGATCAATCTATATGGATTTATTAATGATTTAATTAAAATTTGAGTGAAACTAATTAATTTAACTTTAATATTTTTTTTAAATAATAGCATTTTAATTTTTAAAACTTTTTTCAAAATAATAATATTTTAGATAAATCAAATCGATTAAAACCTGGGCCTTGAACCGCTGACTAGTCAAGCTGGGGATATTTATACTTACCCAACCCTTTTCCTTTCCTAAGATTTAATTTTAATCGTATTTTTTTCAACTATATATCTAGTTAGCACAACAATCATTAGTTTTAGTTGTTGCCTCTCTCTAATTTCCTAGAAGGAACATATATACTTCAGGCCCTTCATAGACTTTTCCTGGCTGGCTGAGATACGTTTTTTACTGTGATAATAGTTATTTTATAAAATATTTTTTGTTTAGAAAAATTTTAAAATAATATATTTTTTATTTTTAAAAATTTATTTTTAATATTATCATATTAAAAAATCTAAAAATACTAAAAACTAATTTTAAAAATATTTAAATTTTAAACAAACAGTATTTTAACTGCAATATCAAACATAAAAAAAAATATTTAAATTTTGATGATGGTCCTTCGTCAATTAGTAATATTGACTTTTTATTTTTTTTAAAGACAAAATTCACTAAAATTTGAAAGTAAAAACACTATTGGACACAAATTCCTTTTTTTATATATAACAGTCCGATATGATTTGATTTCTTTTTCCACTAATATTAGTTTTGAACTTGACAATTATTTTAATGTATATCTTAGGTTAACAAGACTTTATATTTTTTTATGAGTTTAAAGTAAATTGTTTATATATATAATTAATGATTAATTTAGCTAATATTAGTTTTCTTTTCTTTTCTTGAATTAAAATTAATCTGAGTTTAACCCCAGTTAACATGAATTACAAATCAGGTGGATTAACAAACAAAAAAATTAAAAATCAAAATAATATTTTATAAAAAAATCAAAAATAAATTAATAATTTTTTACCACAAGTCAACCTATATTTTTTACATGTTATATGAAATAAAAGTTTTTTATTTATTGTGAAACTTGACTCAATTAAGGCCTTAGATCAACTTACTAAAGCTTGATCGAGTCTATTAGCTAAGTTTTTATAATAATAATAATTTTCTGTGTTTTAATTAAAAAAAAAAGTTTTTTTTGTGGCAGCCTCCTTCAAATATTTTTTTTAGGTTAAAGAAAAAATCGAACTTCTTCTCCAATCCACTTCCTAATCTATCATTGGATTAAAAAAAATAGAAAAAGAAAATCTGTTTCTACTTCGTTAGCAAGGGTAAGATTGTCTTAAAGGTACAACCATCACATGCTGCAAGGTACTCCATAGACACATTACACCGCCATCACTTTACTATATTTTGTCAAATTTCACGACCTTTTCCAGCCTCCATCTCTCTTTGAGATCTTCACAGCTCTCCATCATCGTAGTTTTCTCTTCAAGGTGCGTGCTTTCACCTCTAAATCTCTTCTTTAGCATCTTCTCTGAAATGGGTTGTCTTTTAAATCTCTGAGTTTCATTGATTTTTCTGTTATAATTAGCGCTGACTTTAGATAGATCAAATCTACAAATTCCCATATATTGATGTACTTACATGTGTTTGCGTGAATTGTTTCTTGGAATGATCTTTAGGGCATGATTGTTAATTGGTTGTGACTTTCTTAGAGCTGTATTGATAATTGTTTGAGGAAAATAACAGCTTTGATTGGATTTGATGCTTTAAATTTGTGTTTTAGAATGTAATTGAAAGATAGGTTTTGAATATCTGCTTGGCCCTTTTTTGGGTTTTTATTGCCTTGGCCATCTCATTAACTTGTGGTTTTGTTTTGTTTTGTTCTGTCCCGTAGTCATAGGAATGATGGGTTCTTGGATTTTCTTTGAGATGGATGCAGTTTCAAGAAAAAAGAAAAAAGCTTATTTTCCCATATTCTTGATAAATTGGTAATCAGTTACCAGTAATTGTGCATTAATTTTTGCTCTGGAAATAACCATGATCTTTTTGGTGGATTTCTTGTTTACATAAGCCAGGATGATTAAACATTGTGAGCAATGGTGCGTGTAAACGATTCTTGTTGAATGGACATTCGTCTTTCTGATGTTCTTACTTCATTGCATTTTGTAATGCTCTAGTTAATCATTAACCCGGAAAACAAGCTATAGATGATGCTTTATTCCTGGTGAGCAAAAAGAGGTTAGAATGGAAGCTTTTAAACAGGGAAGCGATGTATTTTTTTTGCCTGGGCTTGACTTCTTGGTCATCTTTTTGTCCAGAATTTGTTATCTTATGAATGATGATCTGAATTAATCATGAAAAAATAATGTTATCCTTCCCTTTGTGAAAATGTGCTTACCAATTTTTTATTCTTTAATGAAGAGCACCAGTTGAAACAGCATGGTGAAAGCATACGGACAGGAGCATGTTTACAAGCACCCATGGGAGAGGGTAACATCTGCATCTTGGCGCAAGTTTTCAGACCCCGAGAACAAGCGAACTCTATCCCATATCATTGAGGTTGATACTTTAAACCATAAGCTGGATCCTGAATCTGGGAAGCTTTACACGACTCGTGCCATTACTGTCCATGCTCCTGGACCTTGGTTTGTCCGCAAAATCATTGGTCAGGATATCTGCCACTGTGTTGAATCAACAGTTGTTGATGCCCGAACTAAGTCAATGCAACTTACCACTTGCAACATCAGTCTCCAGAAGTTCCTAGAAGTGGAGGAGAAGATCCGCTACGATCCTCACCCAGATAATCCAAATGAGTGGACAGTGTGTCGACAGGAGACTAGCATACGGATTAAGCCACTGTCGGCACTGGCATCAATGGCAGAGAAGGTTGAGCAAAAATGTGCTGAGAAGTTCATGCAGAATAGTGCCAAGGGTCGAGAGGTTATGGAGAGAATGTGCAAGTATCTGGAAGCTGAATCTAGAGGCATTGCCATGTAATCTGGCTTTCTCATGATTGCGATTTCCCATTATTGACTCATCAGGCTATGAAGCCTTTTAGAATAGAAAATACCAAGACCTTCTTAGAGTAGCAAATAACTGAAGTGCCTGTATAATATCAAGGGTTATTCTTGAATCCTTTATGGATGATGTGCAAATTTTGTAGTTAAATTAAGTTTGGAGACGTGTTTGTGCATTTTTCTTTCATTCACCAACAATAACCTCATATTGAAAGCAGGGGAAGGGTTGAATGTCATACTATTCCTGAGATGTCACATAATCCATCATACCAAAACTTCCCGTGTTATATGCAGCTTTCCTCCACTTTTCCTTGATTTGCATCAAAGAACTTGCTGAAAAAGGAGATTGTTATTGAATGAGTACCAGGTTTATTTTTACGTGCCGTTATGCTATCAGGATTAAGCTCAATATCTGCACTGGAGATTTGATCGTCAGAGTGAGAAGCTGAGAACAGATGAATAGATTCTCTCTCCATGGTGTTTATAAGATTGGATTTGCCATTTGTGTGTGGTCCGTGGGTGTAGAGTTAAGGCCTGTTTTTGCTTTTGCTTTTCAAAAGCATTTTTTGAAAAATTTAAAAAAAAAATTATTTTTTTTTTTAAAATTAATATTTTTTTAATGTTTTTAAATTATTTTGATGTGCCGATATAAAAATAATTTTAAAAAAATAAAAAAATATATTATTTTAATATATTTACAAGTAAAAAACACTTTGAAAACCAATCCAAATCATATTTCATTTGCCTTGTTTAGAACTGTGGTATATGTTTTTGTTTTTTAATGTTTTTTTTAAAATAATTATTTAAATTTTTAAATTTTCTAATATTAACATATTAAAATAATTAAAAAACATTAAAAAAATTAATTTAATATATTTATAGAACAAATACATTTTAGAAACACACTAGTTAGCGGTTGCAAAACTCAATGAAAAACAGGCAAGCTGTTGCTCACTCCTGGATTACTTGTTTGTAGGGACCTCTTCTGTCATTCCTGAATCTTGAACGAAGGTAATCCAAAACG
>Ga0307515_10016106_pt1 | contig 13712 bp, 11 predicted proteins | sample 17_EM_MG_FD_194513 | JGI IMG/M metagenome (GOLD analysis project Ga0307515, IMG submission 194513) | Populus trichocarpa ectomycorrhiza microbial communities from riparian zone in the Pacific Northwest, United States - 17_EM | ecosystem: Host-associated > Plants > Roots > Unclassified | place... | reverse complement strand
GGGAAACAAACACAACCTTAGATCTACATATGTTTTTTTTTTTGTTACGGATTCTCTTTCACAGAAGGGGATGAGACTAGTTTTCCAAGCTCTTTATTATTATTATTATTATTATTATTATTATTATTATTATTAAATTTGAAAGAAATATTATTAATATTAAAAAAACTATAAATTTGAAAAATTATTATTATTATTATTATTATCATTATTATTATTATTATCATCATTAATAAATTTGAAAAAAAAATTATTACTATTAAAAAAAACCATAAATTTAATTTGAATGGATTAAAAACTATAAAAACTTGAGTTAAGCAAGTTTATTATTATTATTATTATTATTATTATTATTATTAGGGGAGTTAGACTCCATAAACTTGGGTCTGACAACGGAGCCAGATCTAAGTCCCGCGCGCCTAGTCTGCAGACCCGTTCGCGGGGGTCTGGCATCACACATGGTTGCTAGACCTAAGCAAATATATATCTTCATTATTATAAAAAAAATCATCATAAAAATCTAATTTAACGTTTTAAATCTAAAAATTCAAATAATATCTTTGCATTGAAATAATTCATGTTTTATATTTATGAATTTTTATATTCATTCAATAGAAATTCTATCTTCTATTATTAGTATGATTATTGTTGTTGTTATTCTTATTCTTATTATGATTATTCATTATTATTATTATTATTATGATTATTCAAGTAAACTTGGGTCAGACATGCTTGTCAGACCCAAGTAACGTGGGTAAAAAAATATTTATTAGCGAAATATAAATAATTTATTAATAACAAACCATCACAAAAATTTAATTTAATGTTTTAGATATAAAAATTTAAATCATGTCTTTCCATTGAAATAATTCATTTTTTATGTTTATGAATTTGTTATTCCTTCAATAGAAATTCTATTTTATGATTGTTACCGATATAGTTTTTGTTCAAAAGTATTTTTATTTAAAAATATATTAAAATAATATTTTTTATTTTTTAAATTTATTGTTAATATTAATAAATTAAAATAATTTGAAAATATAAAAAAAAATCAAACCAAAGAAAAAATTAAAATTAAAATTAATTTTTTTTCAAAAATATTTTTGAAATGCAATAACAAACATGCTATAGTAATCATGTTTTTTCTTATAAATCTATAATTAATAAAAAAAACTTTATAAATTATCATAATTAACAAAATAAAAAAAAATAACACAACTTGATGTTGCAACCAAGTTGTGCTTCTCCAATTGAAGCATTTTGACCCGAGTATTTTGGGTTTGGCATGACTGTTAGACACAAATATTTGAGGTAATCCAAGGCTTTTGGATCTATTTTGGCTGTCAGATCTAAGGCTTTTGGGTCTGGTATTACCGACTCAAGACTTTTTTTAAAACATTTTTTAAAATATAAAATAATTTTTTTATATTTATAAAACATTATTATTAACCCGCTATCAAACGAGTGGGCCGGTACACTAATATGCAACTAGTTGCCTAAGTCGGGCTAGTGAATATGCATTCCAGTTCCAAAAAGGTATTTAAGCAAAAATAATTTACACGTGCTCAGCTCTAACTCTTCCAGCTTCGTAATGCCAACACATGGCAGTGCCACGTACAATCAGTGAATTGAGGAATGGGTAGGCATAAGCTTTTGCCAAAGAATGGACCCCAATCCAACTTCTTAACACAGAATTTTTTTAAAGCTTGCAGGTATGTTTCTGTGGAATTGATCTTTTTATACAAGATCCATCTTTAGCATATATATATTTTTTATGATCATGGTTGCATCGACCACTGAATGTTCCTTTTCTTTTAATGATATGATACTAGGTTTTTGTTTTTGGTTTTTGTTTCTGAATCTAAACGAGGAGAGCTTAATTTCCATGCTGAGCATTCATGACTGAATAAGTCTTGACATCTTTTCTACTAAATTGTCGAACTTAATTATAGGAGGAAACAAAATTGTAGCCTTTTCAGGTATAACATTGGAAAATTGTTATAATATGTCAGAATCCAAGCAGATTAAGGTTATGAGATCTGGGTCTTCATTTTTGTGAAGACAATTCAGTGGGTGCAATGTTCAATGGGGTGATTGAATTGTTTTAACCCATGATTTCTTATGGGCTAGGAACTTAAACCACCTATTAGGCCTACCATCCCTTTCATTGCCCAAGTTGTTCTATGCGCAGGGTGTGGATATGGCAGGAAAACAACAGGTTACAAAAAGTTCAGAACTTTCAATCTGTGATTCATATTTTGAGAACATACAGTCCAGAAAGAAGTTGCCGTTTTCATTACAGGAGACCTTAACTGCTGCATTTGCAGAGATTCCAGCTTCATCATTCCCACCAGTTCCAGGTGGCAAAGGTGATTGCAAAATTTTCTTACCTTTACAGTTAGTCTGACAAACAATATTTCTTAATTAATTAGAAGGTGTTTCACAACTCAATCTTTGCAGTCATTGAAATTTTAGCGGATTCGTCGGTTGCTGATGCTGTTAGAATTTTATCTGAATGCAACATTATGGCTGCCCCTGTAAAAAAAGTAGATGCTGGGGACAGTTTGGATTGGAGAGATAGGTACCTCGGAATCATAGATTACTCAGCAATTGTCCTCTGGGTATTAGAGAGTGCTGAGCTCGCGGCTGTTGCTTTAGCAGCCACTTCTGCAGCAGCTGCTGGCATAGGTACTGGAGCTGTCGGTGCGCTTGGAGCAGTAGCATTGGGTTTAACAGGTCCTGTTGCGGTTGCTGGGCTAACTGCTGCTGCAGTAGGTGCTGCTGTAGTTGGTGGTGTTGCTGCAGAAAAAGGAGCTGGAAAAGACGCCTCGACAGCTGCTGACAACTTGGGGCAGGATTTCTACAAAGTTCTTCTTCAAGAAGAACCCTTCAAGTCAACCACTGTAAGTTCAATTTCAGAATGCTGTGTTCAAGATACCTTTTCATAACTTACATATACATTTTGAGGACTACCTTGACAGGGAATAGAAAGAAGCTTCAGTCTTTTTCTAGCCATCTGGGAAAGGCTAACTGTATTTTTTGTTTTATTTTTTCTGGTTGGCTAAAGGTGGGATCGATTATTACTTCATACCGCTGGTCTCCTTTTCTTCCAGTCACAACAAACAGTTCAATGTTGAGCATCTTACTTCTACTTTCAAAATATCGGCTGCGAAATGTACCTGTGATCGAGCCAGGGAAACCTGATATTCAGAACTTCATAACTCAATCTGCAATTGTTCAAGGTCTGGAGGGATGCAAGGGAAGAGACTGGTTTGATTGCATTGCTGCACAACCTATTTCAAATGTAGGCCTTCCTTTTGTGTCTGCTAACGAGGTACATGTTCTCCTGATTAGTTTTCTCGTGGCCGACTTCTCAATTTGGACTTCTTCAAGTGTGTTATTCTGCTTCCTGGCCAGGTTGTTAGTGTCCAGAGTGGTGAACTGATCTTGGAAGCTTTCAAGAAAATGAAAGATAACAAAATTGGTGGTCTTCCTGTAGTAGAGGGACCGAATAACAAGATTATTGGAAATCTCAGCATACGGGACATCAGACACTTGCTGCTCAAGCCTGAGCTTTTCTCCAATTTCAGGTAGTGTAGAGGATATTAAGCATGTTACTGGTGAAGTCTGCTTTATCCAAGTTCACTTCTTCCAATTTTTCTCTCTTTTCAGGCAGCATACCGTTATGGACTTCATGAACGCCATCGTCTCAACAACCAAAGGAACAGGAAGCGTCATCCCACCAATTACCTGCAAGCCTGATGCAACTCTTGGTAGCTTGATCCATGCTCTTTCTTCCAGGTCAGGTCACAGGATTCATGTGGTTAACCAATCTGAAGAAGTTGTGGGCGTGATTACGCTCAGAGATGTGATCTCTTGTTTCGTGTACGAGCCCCCGAACCATTTCGATAGCTACTTTTCTTTTTCAACTAAAGAAATGCTGGATGAGTGATGATTCTGCCAAAAACATTTACAACTTCAGGAGATGAAATTATCCAAAATGTAATAAACCAGACCTGTTTTTAGACAAGAAAATGGTGAGGGCAAGGTTTTTTCATCGATTAGTATGATCATAATTGGAGTTCATGTTTTATGCAGCTCTAATTGAACCACATCAAGCAGATTTTCCTAATCTTTTATTATCTCTGATTCTTTCCATGTCCTATGATTTTATTAGACAGAATAAAGGTGGAAAACTCCGTACGTTAAAGCTACCCTGAGAATATCAACTACTATAGGGGAAAAAAGAGAGCACACAACACAACCCCTCCATTAACTAATAAAAACGTAGGCAAAAAAGGTTGCAGAAAATTTAAATTTCTGAAAATTACAGAAATTTATGTGCAGATGGCAAAGGAATATGACAGAACACAATAACCTTGGGAGACCTCTGGTTTTGTACTTGTACTTCTTTATAACGTTAGAAAACACCCTTCAGAGATATGGTAGCACAAAACCAATAGAAAATACGTCCATTTACCAGTGTGTCGGCAAAGATGAAGAAGCCATAGGCGATCTTGTTAACAAAAACTAATACTCCTTGTAAAAACTTTGTTCATTGGACACTTAATGATGGTTTTGTTCTTCTCGTAAAAAAAATATTAAACTAGAAAAAACGTGGCATTATAGCATTGTTAGGAAAAAATGCGTGTTTAATCTTTGTTCATAATTCAAAACGTTCAAAAATATGTTTTGAATATACGAAGAACACGTCAATACAAACACAATAGTGAAAAATATGTAAAAAAAAGAGATCAAAATAGTCCTCAACGTCTCTGACTTGGTCTCTCCACACACTACACATTCTAGATCGTCTTCTTTACCCGTCAACCCACGATGTTAGCCGGGTCAACCCGAAACTCAGATCTCATCACCAAACACGTAAGCAGCACTTCCGTATCCACATAACCGGTCCAGTCATCGGCAACGTAGCCATACTATCAGCAGTCTACATATCATCAGCCACGTCAGCTATGTGGGTCCATGCTGGACAATACAGGAGAAAAAAGGCTATTAACAATTCCAACCTGACGTGGCCTAACCTAAAGCTAAAACACATCAAGACTTTTTTAAGTATCCGACCCGAAACCCAACTGCTTCAGGAACGGGATGGAAGGTAGATAAGGCCAGAACTGCGTGGAGACCAAACATTAAAATTATAATTATGGAAGTTTAATAGCGATTATTTTTTAAAATAATTTTTATTTAAAAATATATTAAAATAATATTTTATATATCGATTTAAAATGTGAATATTTGCCTGTAGCTGACCTCCTATCACGGCTTCTTTATCTAGCTCAATTCATATTAGCGTTCTACCTCTTGTAAATCTTAGAGCACAAACTCTCTTTTCTAACACAAAAAAAAAAAAGGAAAAAAGAAAAAGCAAGCCTTTCGACAATAACATAATGTTCATCTCCACACCTTACTTTCTCCAATTTTATGTAAGAGTGGAACTCCATCTTAAATTATATTTTGAATTTCTGAAAACAAACATAATATCATATTATCTAAGAGTGGAACTCCATCTTAAATTATATTTTGAATATATAAAAACAAACATAATATCATATTAATTAATGTAGCATCTTCAAGTCAAATCCATTTTTTTTTTAGATTAACATGGATGTATGTGCCAGCTTATACGTATCTCGATTAATCTTATGGATCCTGAAGTTAACAATTATATAAATTTCCAGTTGCTCTTTAAGATAACTCGAACTTATGGTCATTGAAAAGCAAATCCAAAACCTAAACTTTAAATGACAACACTTTGAGTTATTCGCCAGCTTTCTCTGTAACCACTGTTCATATTTCCTTCAATACTAACCTTGCGAAGAGGGAGCAAAACCATGGAAGTATATTCAAGAGAGGCTCTATCAATTGACTCGAAAGAGAAACACGTATAAAAATATGTAGTGGTGTTTATGCACTTTACACTTTTCGACAAGTCATGAAACTAGCAATTTAAAAAGAGATCACTTACTCGAATATAAACACCATCAAAGTACAAAAATCATAAAGATATCATCATGGCACACCTTCTTTGTCTGGTTTCTTCTTGGGATTTTGTCACACTCAACTCTCTCTTCCCTGCCCTCTCAAAACGCCAAGGTAAATGGTCAATTTCACTCCTTGCAAAGAGGAAAATGCGAGTCCCGAGAGTTAAAAACACGAACATTCGCGTGCTTCACTAAGCATTCTTGGGAGCACAATCCCTCTCTTTCTATCTATCTCTCATGCAGTCTGCTTTGAGTAATCTAGACCGACATTCTTTTTTGTTCCTAGTGAATGTTTCTTCAAATATCATGGTAACATGCAAGGAGGAGGTGATATTAATTAATTTCCTCTAGCACCTTGAAATATGCCCTATATAAAGCCAAGCAATACCAGTCAATGCAGCAATATATATATACTCGTGATTGTGTGCAAGAGGGGGTTCTGCTTGAGGGTTTTTGCGTGGGAGTAGTAAGCAAAGCACAAGAATAGAAGATTGACTTCAAGATTTGGACAGATCGATTTGATTTGGACCACTTATTATTTTCTGTATAAATCCGATGTTGTGTTTGCGGCCGTTCCGACTCATTTTCTGCCTAGCTTTATGCATGAATATGAGAGTACCGAAAAATCATGAATTCCTTGTTTATGAATATAAATCAATATTTACATGTTCGCTTGGGTACATGCATGGCATTGTATTCATTCAGACCGGATTAGTTTTTTTTTTAAGAGAGTTGGAGGTAATATATGTATTATATTTGTGAAATTTGAACTATGAATTTTGAAACCAATAGATTGGATTTCTTTATAAAGAAAATTAATTATCAATTTAAAAAAAAATATTCTAACCATCTACTTATATTAACTAGCATTGGTTTGGATTTTATCAATATTATACAAGATTAAATGTATTGTTTGTTTTTCCTCCTTCGTTATCTTATATAAGATTCTAAAGAATAATGCAATTCAAAATGGTGTTGTGATTATTGATATATGGATTGCTTATGTGTCAATACTTAAGTTCTAACTAAGAAAATTTTGACATCTACTACAAAAAATCAAACATGTATATCATGTTTGATGGACTAGGATTTATCAAATTGGGTCTCTCACCCTGGGCTGCCACATTAACCGGTCTTAACGAGGAGTGAGAAAAAAAAATCAAAAAATTGATTAAATCGAGAAAACTAAAAAAAAAATAACTAAAAAAATTGATTAAACCGATTAAAATATTTAAAAAACCGACAAGTTCGGTTCTGTATCAGTTTAATAAGCTTGAAACCGAAAAAACCGAGCCAAACCCAAAAAACCGAGCCAAACCGAAGCCAAACCCATTGGAAATTACAAAAAAAAAAACACAAAAAACTATATAGTTTTTTGTTTTTAATGTAAAATAACCGAACAAAACCGAAACTGAACCGAATCGAAAATGAGTCGGTTGGGTTTCGGTTTTTGTCCTTAAATAACTGACCAGAATCGAAACCAGTAGGTTTGAATCGATTTCAGTTTTTTTTTTAAATCGGGTTGGTTATTTTTTTAGGTAAAAACTGAATCGAACCGAAAATGATCACCCCTAGTCTTAACCCTCATAGATCTAGCACCCTACCAAGCCTAAGCACCATGTGTCTGACACCCTATCAAAATTCAATCCTCATAGGTCTGCCACGTTACTAAGTTGGAACACCGTAGGTTTACATCGTACCAGGCCTAACCCATATAGGCCTAGCACCCTAACTAGACCTAAGCACTATGGAACCAACACCTTACTAGGCCTAGCCTTTATAGGCCTTGCATCCTAACCAGATATAAGCACAATGGGCCTAACACCCTATTAAGACCAAGCACCATGGATTGAGCATTTTACTGGGCTCAAATATCATAGGTCGAGCACTCTGTTGGACCCAAACACCATGGGCTCGACGCCCATACCAGGCTCAATCCTCATGGGCCATACACCCCTATCAGGCCCAAATATCATCGGCATGACACTCTACTAGGCACAACCCTCATGGGCATAACACCTAACCAAACCCAAATATCATGGGTTGCCACCCTACTAAGCACGACCTTCTATGGGCCTTGCCCCGCGCACCACTAGGCCAAACCCTTCTTGGTTCTGGTGCTTTGTTAAACCCAAAGTTAGGTATTGTTTGGCCTTGGACTTATAGCTTAAGCCCAACACCTAACCTTTATGATTTTACTGGGTTGAGGCTCCGCGTCTGATGCTCCTTGCGTCGTGCGCCACCCACGCCTTTCATGCCATGTGTGATTTTTTCACTAACCCAAGCCATTTTAGCTTGGATCCTACTCCACCTATACCCTTAAGTATACAAAAGTCTCTCATAGCCTACCACATCTTCATTTCTTAGCTAGATAATTTCAGTGAAAAACATGTGTGGTTATGGTGTCTTGGGTAGGCTAAGTGAAATATTGTTCATGATTCAAGATTAATTTAAAAAGATGAAATGACTCTCTAGCCCTTTCACTCCACAAAATGACAAGGTTCAAGAGTTATAAATACCCCCATAAACCACCAAAATAAAGAGTTTACAATCTCCATTCTTAATTACATATATGTTTTTAGAGCATCTCTCTCTAAATTATCATCACACACACTCTCTCACTACAAATATACTTACCTAAGCATATAAGCGTCTCATATGCATCAGATGAGACCTTTTGTAAGTACCATGCATCGCTCACCTTAATTTACCAACCATTAACCACCTTGATTTACCGAGTACCATTTACCACTTACCAGCCATATTGGTTTACCACACACCAGCTACCAGCCACTTTGGCTTTCCATATCATGCTACTAACCATGTTGACTTTTCACATCATACTACTAGCCACCTTGACTTCCCACATCATGCTACTAGCTATTATTGATAAGGAAAAATGGATCAAAGTGTTAGAATTAAATGATTAATTAATTATCCAACACATAAACTTTGTTTCTAAGCTTAATGAATTTTTTAGGACATCATCAAAGTTCATCTTACCATTTATGTAAATAAAAACAAAAAATAAAAATATTTATACCAAGTTGAAAAAAGAACAAATATGAAAAAATATTTTCACCTAAAAACTTTGAATCACGATTTTTTTTACATAGGTTTATTGTAAACTTTTTTCTTAAACAATAGAAAGATCATGATTTAATTTAAAATGCATACTTCATTTTCTGGTAACATGTAAAGGCAAAAGAAATCAAGAAATCAATTTTTTATGCTAGATCAACTCATATCAAGAACTTTCAGGCTGTTCAAAAGTTTATGATAGAACAAGATTTCTCTTATATATTATTGGATTTCATATTATTTTTAATTTAGCCTTTTTCTTAATAGAATTATAAAATCAAATAATACAATAGTATTTCTTTACAAATCAAGAATAATAATAAAAAATCCCATATATATTGAAAAAACAAAATGTATTATATATTTTTTAAAAATATTGTTAACTAGTTTCAAGATATAAATTCTTTAAATTCTATTTTAATTAGTAAAAATATATAAAAATTGATATCAAGTTGGGGAAAAAATGAAACACCATAAAATTATACAAAATTTAGGTTAAACATTTTTTGGGTAAAATATTTGTCAGATATACATAATTATAAAAATTATAATAACACATAAAGAAAGTTAATAGAACTACTAAAGTACAATTGAATAATCAAATAACTAAAATTATAATATCCTCGTAACATGGAACATACAACTAGTGTACATGAAAGACATAAGTGTCTCCATCACTTAAAGACTAGCAGGTATTTTGTGTCATAAAAGCCAATAAAATGTTATAATTACCAAACTTATTATACATAAGAGAGATACTCTCAAATATGTATGTAGTAAAAAATAAAGATTGTGAATCTTTGTTTTGAAGGATTTATGGTTATAGTTCACGAGTCTTGTTTTGTTTTTTTTTTTTTTTATGGAGAGGAAGAGCTAGTGTGTAAATATTTCACCTTTGTGATATTTTGAGTTGTATTGTGAGTTGTAATTCATTCATTTTATCAAACTTGAACGGGTCATACGAGACTTCAATACACCTAATCATATTGGTGGAGTATAAACTTGTTTAATTAAGCTTATTTGTTGAGAAATAATTCATTTATGATTTATGTAAAAATTTATAGAATTGATGACATTAGATTCAAGAATTATGTTTGAATTCATGAGTGTAATGAATCTGGCCATGCTTGAGGTGTTTTGATAAAACTCCTTGGGTTTAATATCCTCGAGATTTGCGCGCCAAGCCCATCTTATTGGTCTGACAGCTCTAAACCAAGTTTTTGGACACCCTAGTAGCAGCAGCTGCCAAGCCACCAATGATTGCCAGACCTAGTAAGATTTGGGTCTAGCGTTTGCCATACCCAATTATCTATTGGGTCTAGCCAGCATCAAACCCAACAACGCCAGACCCAGCACATCTCCACTACGGCGTGTTTGGTGCTGGCGCGTGTCAGTTCAACATACTCGATAATTCAGAAAAATTGTATCCTTATACTTTTTCTTGATTCATTATTTTTTGAAAAAAAAATATAAATATAAATATATATTGGATTCGAGACACATGCAATGCACAACCACCCTGCGCTCTTAACATTATGTGTTATTAATTTTTAATGGTAATTAAATGAAACAGTTAATAGCAAAGGACATATTTATCCTCCAATTATCATCTACTTTGCAATTAGATCCCCAACTAAAAGAATTTGGGTCCTCGTCTATTAGGCATTACCCTAGCCACCCTCTTTTAAAGTTTTTACTTCAGAAACTTCAAGAAAACAACTTATTTTCCTTGTGATATCACTATTTTGTTGTATTGCATGAGCTAACGGCATAAAACTAGTATGAATAATGTTCAATAATTCACTTTTATGCTCTTAAAACTATTTTATATTATTTTAAAAATCATTGGTAGCTGTTATTTTATAAAGGGATATATAATAATGAGAGAATAAAAAGATTATAGCTTGGATGGAGATATTCTTATATTAAAAATATGATTAAATGTGGTTTTATCTTGTATATTTTTCTTCAAAATATATTTATAAAATAACTAATGATATTTGTATAAAAATAATATAAATTTTTTATTGTCAATAACAAAAATTCAAAAAAATAATAATTCAAAACCTCTTCTGTGATCTACCCAGAAGTGATTGACATGATGAAAGACCATTTGTATGTCATCATACGCCAATGACTCTCACTCAGACGTAAATTTCCAAGACTGAATCGTACACAAATCCCTCTTTATTCCTGGTTTTCAACAAGCTCTGCTTAGTTCCTTCGGTGGACTTTGTGGTAGTAATTGGAAATTTATATAAAATTGGTATTCGTTTGTGAATTTAGTGTCAAATCTTATATGTATTGTAGAATCTTATTTTTTTAAGTATTTTTTTTATTTTTTAAAATTTATTTTTAATATCAACATATAAAACAATCTAAAAATATATATATATATATATATATATATAATAAATTAAATTAAAAAAAAAACAATTTGACCACGCTGACAAACTCACCATTACTGTCTCTGAAGGTAAGCACGAATTGCAGTCAAACAATCTAGTCTTGACGACAACATGACGCTAAAAAAGATTTACGTAATCCAACGGTTATCAAAGAAAACACCCTAGCTAGCTTCCTCGATATTATACATCGACGTCCCTTAATCCCCCCCATCAAATCATGAGGTTTTGTGCAAAACGCTACTGATCTTTTCCTACTGAAGCTTCTGTCCTCTTCCCCATCCTTTTCTCTGTTTCTTTATATATATATATATATATATATATATATATATATATATATAAACTGGTGGTAGAATTCATTGCCAGCTATAATTGAGTTTTACAAATCAATCCAGTCCCAGTTTACAGCTACAATTAGCAGTAGATAAGCAGCTTTGGTTTTGAATCCGACTATTTTTTACATTGACTCAGAATGCAGCCTCTAATAATTTATGTTATTAACGAAAATATGATATTAACTTACATTACAATGGAATTAATTATATTTTTTCACAATTAATTAATCTACTTAATGTGTTTAGAACAAATAAATGTTGATAGTATCATCAAACATATAATAATTCCTTGTACGGCTGATATGCAGCGTTGTTCTCTTGAATCGGGATTTTTTATATGTGGAAATAACAAGGAATTGTTATTATTTTTATGATTTAGAAAGTTTGGAGTCACTATCTAATATTTTGATTATTAAAAACATCAATTGATATACAGAAAAGACAGTATCATTCCTAATACATCTTACATAAAGTAAATTATATTGTTTATTTGTCTGATTATTTTTTAAGCCTCATTGTGTTTTACTATTCATTGCTTTGTCTATTGGTCAAACCGGATCCACCTCAATAAGGTGAATCGTGGCTTTATAGGACAAGTTTAGCCATTAAAAATCAAATAAAATTTCATTGTACTTTTGTTTTTGTCTTATTTAATACCAGGAATAGATCTTCTATATAAGTTTGTAATTCATGAATATTAAAAATAAACAAAAAGAGAAGAGAGATAAAGAGATTCATCTATTATGTACTTCAATAAACAAAATTGGTTTTTTTTGTATTTTTAAAATTTGGGTCATGTCCTCCTTTGGCTTCATAAGTTTTTTATTAAATCCAAGATGCATGTAAAATATAAAAAACTATTGTTTTTTGAATTTTTGATATTTTTAGGAAATGTTTAATCATGCAATATGTTTTTTTTGTTTTCTATTTCTTTTCATATTTTTTTTAATTTTTATTAAAAATACAAACATGATTTTTAAAAAAAAACTTGATTGGATGAAGTTTAAAACATAAATATGTTATTTGTTTTTGAAAGAAGAATTTTATTTTTGATAAAAAAAAATGGTTTATTTAATATTGAAAAAGTGTTTTACATATAAGTTCACAATCTCAGATATTAAATAAAAAAATATTAAAATAGTATAAAAACCCAATATTAATTATAAAATAGTCCTTTAAAAATCTAAAAATCAATTCAAAATTAAACTAAGGCATGTTTGGCAAAACACCAAAACAAAAAGGTTGTGAAAAAAAACACTGGGCATGTTTTCCAAACACGCCTTAAAGACCCAAATATTTTTTTTTTCTTTGGTGTATTTTTGCCTTGCTAAAAAAAGCCTTAAACCACCAAAAAGGCTCAACCCAGTCACGTGAACTAGGCTTCCCTGCCTAACCCAAATCCCAAAAACAAGACCCATAATCAGAACAAATTTCTTGAAGATCAAAATGTTGATTTTTGGTTGAATAACTCAAAAACACGAAAAACACCATATGAACCTAGAAATCAAATTAAAGATAAAGACCAAATCACATCACACTAAAGACACAAAAAAAGAGAACATGTAAAAATATAGCTAAAAGACACATCGAGTGAGAATAAAAAAGGTCAAATATTCCTTGAATCAAGCAAAACGGCTTAAACTTAAACCCAAGTCTTCATTAGGTTTAAATGATCTATTGATCCAAACCAGACGCTAAAATGACTGATTGTGGACAAGGAACACTTGTATATGGGTATAGATTTAGATCAAAACACACAAGACAAGCCAAAAACATCAATTTGCAAGATAATCAAAATGACAACCTATAAACACTAACCTAGAAACTTGGAAAAACCCAAAAACAACTTTAAACCCATAAAATGACCAATATCCTAAAATAATAGCCTA
>Ga0307515_10016105_pt1 | contig 13712 bp, 13 predicted proteins | sample 17_EM_MG_FD_194513 | JGI IMG/M metagenome (GOLD analysis project Ga0307515, IMG submission 194513) | Populus trichocarpa ectomycorrhiza microbial communities from riparian zone in the Pacific Northwest, United States - 17_EM | ecosystem: Host-associated > Plants > Roots > Unclassified | place... | reverse complement strand
ATCGAACTGCTGCTGGCCGCGCTGCTCGGCGCAGCCCACAGCCTGCCCTTCGTGCACACCGGCTGGTGGTGGGCGCAACTGCTGATCGTCGCGCTGCTGGCCTGGCGTGTGGCCGCGCTCGCGCCGAAGCGCGCGGCCGGGGTCGGGCTCGTGTTCGGCACGGCGTGGATCGCGTCGGGCACCTGGTGGTTGTTCATCAGCCTGCACACCTACGGCGGGCTGCCGGCATGGCTCGCGGTCGCGGCGATCGCTGCGCTGAGCGCGGCGCTGTCGCTCTACCTTGCCGCGGCGATGGCCGCATTCGCGCACTGGCGCAGCGGCCGCGCCTGGCGCGACGCGCTGTTGTTCGGCGCGGTCTGGCTGCTCGCCGAGCTGGCGCGCGGCGTGATCCTGACGGGCTTCCCGTGGGTCGCGAGCGGCTACGCGCAGGTCGACGCACCGCTCGCCGCGCTGGCGCCATGGCTGGGCGTCTACGGCATCGGCTTTGTGATGGCGGCGCTGGTGGCGTGGCCGGTGCTGGGCCCGCGCGGCGCAGCGCTGCGTTCGCGTGCGCTGCCTGTGGCCGCGCTGGCGCTCGCGCTCGGCGCCGCTGCAGTCGTCGGCCCGGGCCGGTTCACCGCGGCCAACGGCACGCTCACGGTCACGCTGCTGCAAGGCAACGTCGCGCAGGACGAGAAGTTCGCGATCGCCGAGATGCCCAAGGCGCTGGCGTGGACGCGCGAGCAGCTGCTCGGCGCGCGCGGCGAGCTCGTCGTCGCGCCCGAGACGGTGATCCCGCTGCTGCCCAGCCAGCTCGACCCGGGCTACTGGGACGAGCTGGCCACGCACTTCCAGCGCGGCCCGCAGGCGGCGCTGCTGGGCCTGCCGCTGGGCGACGAGGTCGCCGGCTACACGAACTCGGCCGCCGGCATCTCGGCCGCCACGGTCACGCTGCCCGGCGGCTTCTACCGCTACGACAAGCACCACCTCGTGCCCTTCGGCGAGTTCGTCCCGACCGGGTTCCACTGGTTCACGCAGCTGATGAACATCCCGCTCGGCGACTTCAACCGTGGTGCCGTCGGGCCGCCGTCGTTCGCGTTCCATGGCGAGCGCATCGGCGCGAACATCTGCTACGAGGACTTGTTCGGCGAAGAACTCGCGGCGCGCTTCGAGGACGCCGCGAACGCGCCGACCATGTTCGCGAACATCAGCAACATCGGCTGGTTCGGCGACACGATCGCGATCGCGCAGCACCTGCAGATTTCGCGCATGCGCGCGCTCGAGTTCCAGCGCCCGATGCTGCGCGCGACCAACACCGGCGCGACCGCGGTGATCGACCACCTCGGCCGCGTCAGGTACTCACTGTCGCCGCACGTGCAGGGCGTGCTCGATGGCGAGGTGCAGGGACGCACCGGCCTGACGCCGTTCGCGATGTGGGCGTCGCGCTTCGGCGTCTGGCCGCTGTGGGCGCTGGGTGCGCTGATCGTGGCGCTGGCTGCCCGCGGCGCGCAGGGCCGGCGACGCACGCGGTGACGGCGGTGCCGCCGCCTAGAATCAGTGCTTTGCGCTGACAGCGCCCACGTCGTCATCCATGCTCACCTTCCAGCAAATCATTCTCAAGCTGCAAGACTATTGGGGCCAGCAAGGCTGCGCGCTGCTGCAACCCTACGACATGGAAGTGGGCGCCGGCACCAGCCACACCGCGACCTTTCTGCGCGCGATCGGCCCCGAGCCCTGGAAGGCCGCGTATGTGCAGCCCAGCCGCCGCCCGAAGGATGGCCGCTACGGCGAGAACCCGAACCGGCTGCAGCACTACTACCAGTACCAGGTCGTGCTCAAGCCGGCGCCGGCGAACATCCTCGAGCTCTACCTCGGCTCGCTCGCCGCGCTCGGCTTCGACCTGAAGCAGAACGACATCCGCTTCGTCGAAGACGACTGGGAGAACCCGACGCTCGGCTGCTGGGGCCTGGGCTGGGAGGTCTGGCTGAACGGCATGGAGGTGACCCAGTTCACCTACTTCCAGCAGGTCGGCGGCATCGACTGCAAGCCCGTCACCGGCGAGATCACCTACGGGCTCGAGCGGCTGGCGATGTACATCCAGGGCAAAGAGAGCATCTTCGATCTGGAGTGGGCCCCCGGGATCACCTATCGAGACGTGTATCACCAGAACGAGGTCGAGCAGAGCACCTACAACTTCGAGCACAGCGATGTCGAGTTTCTGCTCACCGCGTTCGGCGCGCACGAGAAGCAGTCGAAGTACCTGATGGAGCAGCAACTCGCGCTGCCGGCCTACGAACAGCTGCTGAAGGCCGGCCACAGCTTCAACCTGCTCGATGCGCGCGGCGCGATCAGCGTGACCGAGCGCGCGGCCTACATCGGCCGCATCCGCAACCTCGCGCGGGCGGTGGCGCAGAGCTACCTCGACAGCCGCGCGCGGCTGGGCTTCCCGATGGCGCCGAAGGCGTGGGCCGATGAAGTCACGGCGCAGATCGCCTTGAAGAAGGCCGCCTGAGCATGACGACGACCACGAAGAACCTGCTCGTCGAACTGTTCGTCGAGGAGCTGCCGCCGAAGGCCTTGAAGAAACTCGGCGAGGCCTTCTCCGCCGCGCTGACCGAGGGCTTGCGCGCGCAGGGGCTGGCCGGCGAACATTCCGCCACCACCGCGTTCGCATCGCCGCGCCGCCTTGCGGCCCACATCAGCGCAGTGCATGCCTTCGCCGAGGACAAGCCGGTGTCGCAAAAGCTGGTGCCGGTGAGCGTCGGCCTCGATGCGGCCGGTCAGCCGACACCCGCGCTGCTGAAGAAGCTCGCCAGCCTCGGTGCCGACGCCTCGGTCGTGCCCCAGCTGCAACGCAAGGTCGACGGCAAGGCCGAGGCGCTGTTCTTCGACAGCATCGTGAAGGGTGCAACGCTGACCGACGGCCTGCAGAAGGCGCTGGTTGAGGCACTCGCGAAGCTGCCCATTCCGAAGGTCATGCAATACCAGCTCGCCGATGGCTGGACCAGCGTCAGCTTCGTGCGCCCGGCGCACGGCTTGGTCGCGCTGCACGGCGCCGATGTCGTGCCGGTCACGGCACTGGGCTTGAGCGCCGGGCGCGAGACCCGCGGCCACCGCTTCGAGGCCGACGTGGACCCGGTGATGCTGCAGCACGCCGACCACTACGCCGAGCAGCTCGCGACGCAAGGCGCCGTGATCGCCAGCTTCGCTGCGCGCCACGGCGAGATCGCCCGGCAACTGCAGGCCGCGGCGGCGAAGCAGGGCTTGACGCCGATCGACGACGCCGCGCTGCTCGACGAAGTCACCGCGCTCGTCGAGCGGCCGAACGTGCTCACCTGCAGCTTCGAAGCAGCGTTCCTCGGCGTGCCGCCGGAATGCCTGATCCTGACGATGAAGGCGAACCAGAAGTACTTCCCGCTGCTTGACGCCGCCGGCAAGCTGACGAACCAGTTCCTCGTCGTCAGCAACATCCGCCCAGATGATGCGAGCTGCGTGATCGAAGGCAATGAGCGCGTCGTGCGGCCGCGGCTGGCGGATGCGAAGTTCTTCTTCGACCAGGACCGCAAGCGCACGCTCGAATCGCGCGTGGCGGGGCTGGACAAGGTCGTGTACCACGGCAAGCTGGGCACGCAGGGCGAGCGCGTGCTGCGCGTGCGTGCGATTGCCAAGGCCATCGGTCAGCAGCTCGGCGGTGACGTGCTGGCGGCGCAGGCCGACCGCGCGGCGATGCTCGCGAAGGCCGACCTGCTGACCGACATGGTCGGCGAGTTCCCCGAGTTGCAAGGCATCATGGGTGGCTACTACGCCGCACACGATGGCGAGACGACCGAGGTCGCGCAGGCGATCGAAGACCACTACAAGCCGCGCTTCGCCGGCGACGCGCTGCCGCGCGGGCAGGTCGGCGTGGTGGTGGCGCTCGCCGACAAGCTCGAGACGCTGGTCGGCCTGTTCGGCATCGGCCAGCTGCCGACCGGCGACAAGGACCCGTTCGCGCTACGCCGCCATGCGCTCGGCCTGATCCGCATGCTGGTCGAGAAGGCCGTGGCGATCGACTTGCCGGCGCTGGTGGCGCTGGCGGTGCCGGTCTTTGGTGCTGTCGTCACCGACCCGACCGTGCGGCTGCTCGACTTCATCTACGATCGCCTCGCCGGCTCACTGCGCGAGCAGGGCTACACCGCGCAAGAGGTCGACGCGGTGCTGAGCCTGCGGCCACCACGCTTGATGGACGTCGATGCCCGCCTCAAGGCCGTGCGCGCTTTTGCGGCATTGCCCGAGGCCGAGTCGCTTGCCGCGGCCAACAAGCGCGTGGGCAACATCTTGAAGAAGGTCGTCGGCGACAAGCCGACCCAGTTCAAGCGCGGTCAGGACCATTTGCCGGAAGCCGCAGAGCGCGATCTCGCCGGGGTATTGGACGATGTCGGGCCTAAGTCCGACGTGCAGTTCAGACAAGGCCACTACGAGTCCAGTCTGCTCGCACTCGCCGCTCTCAGGACCCCGGTCGATGCGTTTTTCGAGTCGGTCATGGTCAATGCCGACGACCCCGCGTTGCGGGCGAACCGTCTCGGCTTGTTGGCGGAATTGCACGCCGCGATGAACCGGGTCGCCGACCTCTCCAAACTCGCGAGCTGATCCGATGAACCCCGTCAAACTCATCATCCTCGACCGCGACGGCACGATCAACGAGGACCGCGACGACTTCGTCAAGACGCCGGACGAATGGGTGCCGCTGCCCGGCGCGCTCGAGGCCATCGCGCGGCTCAACCATGCGGGCTGGCACACCGTCATCGCGACGAACCAGTCGGGGCTGGGCCGCGGCACTTTCGACATGGCGACGCTGAATGCAATGCACACCAAGATGAACCAACTGCTCGCGAAGCAGGGTGGCCGCATCGACGCGGTGTTCTTCTGCCCGCACGCGCCCGAAGACGAATGCCGCTGCCGCAAGCCGCTGCCGGGGCTGTTCGAGCAGATCGGCGAGCGTTTCGGCGTCGATCTCGACGACGTGCCGGTGGTCGGCGACTCCTTGCGTGACCTGCAGGCCGGCGCGGCGGTCGGCTGCCAGCCGCACCTGGTGCGCACCGGCAAAGGCGCCGCGCTCGACGCCGCGCAGCTCGCGACGCTGTGCGCGCAAGTGCCCGGCACGCGCGTGCACGCCGACCTGACGGCGTTCGCCGACCACATGATCCGCACCGAACGCAAGGGCCGCGCCGACGCCGGCGAATCCGATTCCGGGTTCGGGCGGCTGGACTGATGGGCGCGTTCTTCAACCCGATCCGCTCGGGCCTGTTCGTGCTGTTCATGGCCGTCACCGTGATCCCGTGGGCGCTGTCGGTGCTGATCGTGTCGATCTTCGCGAAGGGCAACGTCGTCTACTGGATGTGCGTCGGCTGGCTGCGCACCGCGATCTGGGGCGCGAAGGTGATCTGCGGCGTGCACGCGCGGCTGCACGGTTTCGACCGGCTGCCCGATTCGCCGGTCGTGCTGCTGCCCAAGCACCAGTCCACCTGGGAGACCTTCGCGTTCCCCGGCCTGATGCCGCACCCGCTGTGCTATGTGTTCAAGCGCGAGCTGCTCTACATCCCATTCTTCGGCTGGGCGATGGCGCGCATGGACATGATCCACATCGACCGCAGCAAGCGCGCCGAGGCCTGGAACCTGGTCGCCGCGCAGGGCCGCAGGTTCATGAACAAGGGCCACTGGGTCATCATGTTCCCCGAGGGCACGCGCGCCGCGCGCGGAGGCCGCGGCACCTACAAGGCGGGCGGCACGCGGCTGGCGATCGCGACCGGCCGGCCGGTGTTGCCGATCGCCGTGACCTCGGGCCGCTGCTGGCCGCGCAAGAGCTTCGTGCTGAGGCCCGGCGTGATCGATGTGTCCATCGGCCACCCGATCCCGAGCGAGGGGCGCGAGCCGGACGAATTGATGCGCGAGGTCGAGACCTGGATCGAGGCCGAGATGCAGCGGCTCGATCCCGAGGCCTACGTCAAAAAAGCCTGATCCTGATGCGCCGCCGCTCCGCCGCCACCGACCCGCAACAGCTCGCGCTGTTCGAGGCCCCGGCGCCGGAACCGCTGCCCGGCGACGTCGTCGCCGTCGGCGTCGATGCCGCGCCGCCGTCATCCCCGGCGGCCCCACCGTTTGAACCTGTCTCGATCGCCAGCGTGCTCACTCCCGCCACCTTCCGCCACCCGCAAGCCGATCGCGAGACGCGCCTGGACGACCACGTCGTCGGCTACGCGCTCAAGCGCGCGCGGCGTCGCAGCATCGGCTTCATCGTCGGCCCCGAAGGCCTGAGCGTGAACGCGCCGAAGTGGGTCGGCCTGCGCGACATCGAGATCGCGCTGCAAGAAAAAGCGGCGTGGATCCTGCGCAAGCTGCGCGAGCAGCAGGAGCGCGCGCAGCGCCTGCATGCAGCCAAGGTCGATTGGCGCGACGGCACGACGATCCCGTTCCTCGGCGACACCGTGATCATCGTGCTCGACCCGCGCACCACCGGCGCGGTGCTGAACACCGAGTCGGCGGCGCTGCCCGGCGTGCCGCACCTGACGCTGCACATCGGCCTGCCGCACACCGCCACGCCGGCGCAGATCCGCGACGCGGTGCAAAGCTGGCTGCAGCGCCAGGCGCGGCGCGTGTTCGAGGAGCGCTGCCAGCTGTTCACGCAGCGCCTCGGCGTGCGCTACACGCGCCTGAGCCTGTCGTCGGCGCAGACGCGCTGGGGCAGCGCCAGCGCCGATGGCTCGATCCGGCTGAACTGGCGGCTGATCCACTTCGCGCTGCCGACGATCGACTACGTCGTCGCGCACGAACTCGCGCACCTGCGCGAGATGAACCACAGCCCGCGCTTCTGGGACGTGGTGCGCTCGGTGCTGCCCGACTACGAGCACGCGCGCGGCACGCTGAAGGACGGCGTCGTGCCGGTGTTCGATTGAGCGGGCTTGGCTCCGGCGATTTCGACGAGAACCAGATCCCCGTTCCCGAGTCGTTCATCGCGTTGTACCTCGACGCGCGCCAGCGCCTGACCGCCTCGCGCGCGACCATCGCCGCGCGCTACGAGCTGTGCGAAGACCTCGCGAACCTGCTGACCGATCACTGCAGCACGGTGCATTTTCGCGATGGCGTCGACGAGGCCACGGTGTTGAGCCGCTGCCACCTCGGGCTGCTCGCGCCGCCGACGACGGTCGAGCCGCTCGAGGCCGAATGGGTCGTGCGCCGCACCGCCGAGTTGCTCGGCTGGCCGGTGGACGTGCCGCTGGCGCCCTGATTGACCGTTCGCTCGAGCGATCAGAAAAGGTTCAGTCGGCGAGCTCGATCACGCTGTCTTGCGGCCCAGGCACGCAGCCCTCGGCGATCGGCTCCCAGCCGCGGTGGACGACGACGCGGCGTTCGGTGTGGCAGAACTCGACTCGGCTTGCACCAGGCACCGTGGCGTGCACAAAGCCTTCGATCGATGCCGGCATGCTGATGCGGTAGACCATCTGCTCGATGTCGCTCGATGGGTGGTCGTCGGTGTGCAGCCACGGGACGAAGGCCGCGGCCCAGGTCAGCGCGCGGTTGCCGATCTCGACGCGCGACGGTTCGTAGCCCTGGTCGGCGAGCCAGCGCTGCGCTTGCGCGCGCGGCGTGCCGGCGTCGTCGCCGAGGTGGCCCCAGGCGGCGGCCAGCAGCTCGATCACCCACTGGTTGCAGTTCTGGTACTGCAGGCCCCAGGCATAGGCGTTGGCGCTGTAGGTGGCGTTGAGCAACTGCAGCGCGCGGCCGTTGTCGAGCGCGGCGCGCTCGAGTCGATCAGCCTCGGCCGCCGGCATGAACACGACCGAGACGTAGCCGATGGACGGGTTGTCGGTGCCGAGCAGAAAGCCGGACAGGCCTTGGTCGAAGATCCGCGGGCGCCGCTCGTCGCAGGCGTAGTAGAGCTGGCGCACCGACCAGCGCGTGTTCGGGCTCGCCTTCAGGCTGACGCCGGCGTGCGAGTAGCGCAGGCCGAAGCGGCTCAGGTCCAGCCCCGAGCGAGCGACAAGGGCGAGCGGCGCGCCGGAGTTGTCGAGCTCGGTCTTGATGATCGCGCCGAAGCGGAACAGCTGGTCTTTTTGCGCCGCGTTCAGTGGCGCGGGCTGATCGCAGTACTGCAGCGCGCTCGCCTGGCAGGCTGCCCACGGCAGGCCGCACAGTGCGGCGAGCAGCAGTGCGCGCAGCCTGCGCTCAAAGCGACGACACGGCATGCGACGGCAGGTCGGCGGTCCAGTCGTCGTTCAGCACCAGGAAGAAGGCCTGGCCGGTGTCGCGCTGGGCGAACTCGACCCCGTACGGGCGCGGGCGCGCCGTCACGATCTGGCCCGCGCTAACGCGGCTCTGCGCCGCGGTCTGCTGCGGCACGTAGAGGAAGTACTCGCCCTCGACGCTGCGGTCGGCCACCGCCTGCAGCGTCATCCGCAGGGTGCCGGGCCGCTCGGCCGCCGCCGTCACGGCCATGACTTCGTAGTCGCCCGCGGCTGCGGTGGTGGTGTTCGAGGAGCTGTTGCTCGACTTCTTCAGCGAGTCCGAGCCGCTGCTCGCCGCGGAGGACGCGCTGTCCGACGCAGACGACGCGGTCGAGCTGGCCGATAGCGCTGGCATCGTGGCGAGCGCCGAGAGCAGCAGCGCGATGGGCGCGAGCGAGGTCTTGAGGAGGTGCTTCTTCATGGCGGATCGATGGGTTCGCACCGCGGGTGCGGCGCATGGGCAGGGGACGAGGGCAGGGCATGCTATCAAACGCCCGCGCCCGGTTCGGCGTCTTTACCGAGGCGAGTACGGCCCCGCCAGCCCGGTGTAGACCTTGGCCGGCGGCAGCGCATAGTCGCCGCGCTTGGACGTGCCCAGCCCCAGGCTCACCAGCGCCTCGGCCAGCTTCACGGCCGCGGCCACGCCGTCGATCACCGGCACCCCCAGCCGCTGCTGCAGCGCGTGGCACAGGTCGGCCATGCCGGCGCAGCCGAGCACGATCGCACCGGAGCGGTCGTGCTCGAGCGCGAACTGTGCACTTGCGAGCACGCGGCCGAACGCATCGCTGGCGGGGTCGTCGAGCTCGAGCACCGCGACATCGGTGCCGTGGATGCCGCGGCATCGGCGCTCGAAGCCGTACTGCAGCACCAGGTGCTCGGCGATCACGCAGGTGCGCGTCAGCGTCGTCACGACCGAGAAGCCGGTCGCGACCAGGCTCGCGGCATGGAACGCGGCCTCGGCGATGCCGATCACCGGGCCGCGCGCGAGCTCGCGCGCGCCGTGCAGGCCGGGGTCGCCGAAGCACGCGATCACGAAGGCGTCGGCGCCGTCCGCCTCGCCGAGCCGCACCTGCTCGGCCACGCCGGCGGCGGCCCACACGTCGTCGTGATGGCACTCGATGCTGGGCGCGCCGAAGCTCGGGCTCACCGCGGTGATCTCGGTGCCGGGCGCCGCGACCGCGCGCGCCGCGGCGCCGATCTGCGCGGTCATGCGTGCGGTGGTGTTGGGGTTGATGACACGGATGCGCATGGAGTTTGTATACAAAACAGTGCAGAGCTCGAAGCAAATCGCGCGCCCGTTTTTAGGCGGCGGCTGCCCCAATCGTGAGCGCTTGTGAGCGCTTTCCCATCGCGCAGGCACGCAAGCGGTGCCGACACGCGGGCCGCGGCTTGGCACATGCTTTGCGTACATGCGTCCCATGGCCATCGACTCCACCCTGGTGCTCACCTCGCTCGTCAAGCAGTACGGCGACACCAAAGCGGTCGACGGCATCGACCTGACGATCCCGTCGGGCAGCTACTGTTGCCTGCTCGGGCCGTCCGGCTGCGGCAAGACCTCGACCTTGCGCATGATCGCCGGCCACGAGCTTGCGTCCAGCGGCGAGATCCTGCTCGGCGGCAAGTACATCACGCACGCGGTCGCGGCCGACCGCGGCACCGCGATGATGTTCCAGAGCTACGCGCTGTTCCCGCACCTGAGCGTGCTCGACAACGTCGCGTTCAGCTGGAAGATGCGCGGCAAGGGCGTGGCCGAGCGCCATGCGCGCGCGAAGGAGTTGCTGCAGCTGGTCGCGATGACGCCCTACCTGAACCGGCTGCCGAGCGAGCTCTCGGGCGGCCAGCAGCAGCGCGTCGCGCTGGCGCGCGCGCTGATGACCGAGCCGCGCGTGCTGCTGCTCGACGAGCCGCTGTCGGCGCTCGACCCGTTCCTGCGCGTGCAGATGCGCGCCGAACTGAAGCGCTGGCAACAGGAGCTGGGCTTCACCTTCGTGCACGTCACGCATTCGCAAGAAGAGGCGATGGCGCTGGCCGACCAGGTCGTCGTGATGAACCACGGCCGCATCGAGCAGACCGGCTCGCCGCGCGAGGTCTTCAACGCGCCGCGCTCGGAGTTCGTCGCGCGCTTCATGGGCGCGCACAACGTGATCGAGATGGCGCCGGGCCACAAGGTCGCGGTGCGCTCGGACCGGCTGCGGCTGCAACGCGTGACCACGGCCGACGCGCGGCCGGTGGCGGTGCGCGCCGTCGAGTACCAGGGCACCTACGTGCAGGTCAGCGTCGCGCCGCAGCAGCCGGTGGATGCGCAGTGGACCGTCACGGTGCCCGATCACGAGTTCGACGCCGCGCCGCTCGCGGCGGGCGACGCGGCCTTCGTGTCGTGGGCGGCCGGCGAAGCCCACGCACTGGTCTAGACCCCAATCCATTCAACCCGAGGAGATCGTCATGTCCGAATCAAGCACCCCCAAGAGTCTCGCCCGCCGCTCCCTCATCAAAGGCGCTGCGGCCGCCACTGGCGTGATGGCCTTCCCGTACGTACGCGCGGCCGAGCCGATCACGCTGCGCTACCTCGGCACCGCGGTGAACCAGGACAAGGCGATCGCCGACAAGTTCAAGGCCGACACCGGCATCACGATCCAGTACATCCCGGTCACGACCGATGATGTGACCAAGCGCGCGGTGACCGCGCCGAACTCGTTCGACCTGATCGACACCGAGTACTTCTCGCTGAAGAAGATCCTGCCGACCGGCAACCTCTTGGGCATCGACACCAAGCGCATCAAGAACGCCGACAAGATCACCTCGCTGTTCACGAAGGGCGAAGTCGCCGGCAAGAAGGTCGGCGACCAAGGCACCGCGCCGAAGAAGGTGATGTACGTCGCGTCGCCGACCGCGAAGGAGTTCTCGGCCACGCCGACGCAGTTCATGACGCTGATTCCGACCGTCTACAACGCCGACACGCTGGGCATCCGCCCCGACCTGATCAAGCGCCCGATCGAGTCGTGGAAAGAGCTGCTGAACCCTGAGTTCAAGGGCAAGACGGCGATCCTGAACATCCCGTCGATCGGCATCATGGATGCGGCGATGGTCGTCGAGGCCTCGGGTCTGTACAAGTACCCGGACAAGGGCAACATGACCAAGAAGGAGATCGACCTGACGATCAAGACCTTGATCGAAGCCAAGAAGGCGGGCCAGTTCCGCGCGCTCTGGAAGGACTTCAACGAGAGCGTGAACCTGATGGCCTCGGGCGAGGTCGTGATCCAGTCGATGTGGTCGCCGGCCGTGACCGCGGTGCGCACCAAGGGCATTGCCTGCACCTTCCAGCCGCTCAAGGAGGGTTATCGTGCCTGGGCCGCGGGCTTCGGCGTGCCAAAGACCGTGACCGGCAAGAAGGCCGACGGCGTGTACGAGTTCATCAACTGGTTCCTCGACGGCTGGGCCGGTGCCTACCTGAACCGCCAGGGCTACTACAGCGCGGTGCTCGAGACCGCGAAGGCCAAGATGGAAGCCTACGAATGGGCCTACTGGATGGAAGGCAAGGCCGCGACGCAAGACATCAAGTCGCCCAACGGCGACCTGCTGGCGAAGACCGGGTCGATCCGCGACGGCGGCAGCTACGAAGCGCGCATGGGCGGCATCGCCTGCTGGAACGCGATCATGGACGAGAACGCGTACATGGTCCAAAAGTGGAATGAGTTCGTCGCCGCGTAAGTCTGGCGCGCTGGCGTGGCTGCAAGCCACGCCGTTCGCGCTCGTCTTCCTCTTGTTCCTGGTGCTGCCGCTCGTGCTGGTCGCGGCGGTCAGCACCTGGCACGCGAGCGACTACGAGCTGATCCCGGCATTCAGCGCGCAGAACTACATCGACGTCTTCAACGGCTGCGCCAACACCAGCGAGCTGTGCGTCACGCTGAAGACCTACCTCTCGACCTTCAAGTTCTGCTTCCTTGTCTGGGCGATCACGCTGGTGATCGGCTTCATGGTCGCGTACTTCCTTGCGTTCCACGTGCGCTCGGTCGGCGCGCAAACGCTGCTGTTCATCGTCTGCACCGTGCCGTTCTGGACCAGCAACGTGATCCGCATGATCTCGTGGGTGCCGCTGCTGGGCCGCAACGGCGTGATCAACCAGGGGCTGCAAGGCTTGGGCTTGATCGACACGCCGATCGAGTGGCTGCTGTTCAGCAACTTCTCGGTCGTGCTCGCGTTCGTCCACCTCTACACGATGTTCATGATCGTGCCGATCTTCAACTCGATGATGCGCATCGACCGTGCGCTGATCGAGGCCGCGCGCGACTCCGGCGCGAGCGGCTGGCAGACGGTGTGGAACGTCGTCGTGCCCTTGAGTCGCACCGGCATCATCATCGGCTCGATCTTCGTGATCACGATCGTGATGGGCGACTTCGTCACGATCGGTGTGATGGGCGGCCAGCAGATCGCGTCCGTCGGCAAAATCATCCAGGTGCAGACCTCGTACCTGCAGTTCCCGATGGCCGCGGCCAACGCGGTGATCCTGTTGATCATCACTTTGATGATGATCTGGGGCCTGACGCGCCTCGTCGATATTCGAAAAGAGCTTTGATGCGGGCATCGTCATGAGAGAGGGCAAGCGCCCTCGCAGCTTCTACGCACTCGCGGCCGTGTTCGGCGCGTTCGTGCTGTTCCTGTATGGCCCGATGATCACGATCTTCGTGCTCAGCTTTCAGGGCCCCGAAGGCGGGCTGACCTTCCCGATGCGCGGCGTCTCGCTGCACTGGTTCGCGAAGCTCTGGGAAGGCATGGGCGTCGTCGACATCGCCGCCGCGTTCCGCCGCTCGGTCGCACTCGGCGCCGTCGTGATGCTGTTCACCGTGCTGCTCTCGCTCGGCGCGGGGCTGGCATTCCGCAAGAAGTTCGCGGGCTCGGCGCTGTTGTTCTACACCTCGGTCGCGAGCCTGATCATGCCGTCGATCGTCGTGTCGCTGGGCATCGGCCTGCAGTTCCGCTTGATCGACACCGCGCTGAAAGCGCTGCTCGAATCGATGGGCCTGAGTGGCCTGCTCGAAGGCTACGGCACCGCGATGGGTTTGTTCACGTCGGCGCTGGGCGCGCACCTGACCTGGACCTTGCCCTTCGGCCTGCTGATCATGCTGGCGGTGTTCAACCGCTTCAACCCGGCCTATGAAGAAGCGGCGTCCGACCTCGGCGCGAGCCGGTGGCAGAGCTTCAGGCACGTCGTGCTGCCGCTGATCGCGCCCAGCCTGGTGGGGGTCGGCATGTTCGGCTTCACGCTGAGCTGGGACGAGATCGCGCGCACCTCGCAGGCGATCGGTGACGTCAACACGCTGCCGCTCGAATTGCAGGGCCTGACCAGCACCGTGACCAACCCGGCGATCTACGCGCTCGGCACCGTCACCACGGTCGTGTCGTTCGCGGTGATGGGCGGCACGCTCGCGTTGATGAAAGTCCTCCGGCGATGAGCGGCGGCTCGCCGCTGCCCAT
>Ga0307515_10016104_pt1 | contig 13713 bp, 1 predicted proteins | sample 17_EM_MG_FD_194513 | JGI IMG/M metagenome (GOLD analysis project Ga0307515, IMG submission 194513) | Populus trichocarpa ectomycorrhiza microbial communities from riparian zone in the Pacific Northwest, United States - 17_EM | ecosystem: Host-associated > Plants > Roots > Unclassified | place... | reverse complement strand
TAAATATAAACGGGCACTAGGAAAAGCTTTAGGCCTATATTATACTATTTACTAACTACCCTATTATCCTTAGAATAAGCTAGCTTAAATAATATAACCCCGCCATTAACTAGGAAAAGAAAAAAGTAACCTTTAACTCTAAATACTATAGAGAGACTTGCCTAGGATATAGCTTAGCCGCCTCTATTTACTTACCAGGATATTAACCTAAGAAACCCCTTATTACCTTACCTATAACCAACTGCTACTATATAAGTGCCGCGGCCTTCTACCGTATAGTATATAGAAAAGGCTAAACTTTGCTGCAGCCTCCTAATTATAACTATATAAGCTTAATAAAGAATAAGACTACGTCCTTTATAGTAATAGGATAGATATAGTCGACCTTTTAGAAAATAACGCCCCTATAAAACTTTACGGACTTTTACCTTTAGACTTTAAGAAGTTTATAAAGCTTAAAAAAGGACTTACTAATAAGGAACTCCATAAGCTCCTCCTAAGAGGTACTATAACTTTATTAATATATGCTTATAAAAGAGCGTAAATATACTCCCCCTATATTAACCTAATAACTATACCATTAATATTAAATAAGGAAAAATACTACCTTATAAGAGACCCTACCTAATATTTAAAGATAAACTTCTAGTTATAAAAAAGTATATTAATAAACACCTTAATAAAGGATTTATCTGCCCTAGCATATCCCTAGTAGCCGCTCCTATCCTTCTTACTAAGAAGCTAGAAGGAGGTATTTAATTTTATGTTAACTATAGAGGACTTAACGCTATTATAATTAAGAACTAATACCCCGTACCGCTTATATATAAAACTTTAAAGCGGCTTAGTTAAGCTAAAATCTATACTAAGCTTAATATTATTGCCACCTTTAACTATCTTTAAATACGGGAAGGTGACGAATAGAAAACCGCATTTATATTACGCTTCGACTAATTTAAATATACTATTATACCCTTTAGCGTATATAACGGCCCAGGTATCTTCTAAAGCTATATTAATAACGCCTTATAGGACTACCTTAATGACTTTTACTCTGCGTACCTGGACGATATACTTATTTATAGTAATAACCCCTTTAAGTACACTAAATACGTTTAAAAAGTCTTAAAGCGCCTTAGGGACACAAAACTTTATATTAATTTAAAAAAGTATAAATTCTTAGTTATAAAAGTAAAATACCTTAAACTAATTATTACTACTAAGGGTGTCTATATAGACCCTAAGAAAGTATATATAATTACTAAATAGCAAGCCTCTAACTGTATTAAGGACGTATAAGCCTTCCTTAGTTTTACTAACTTCTATTAGAAATTTATATACAACTTCTTAAGCGTAGTAGCACTACTTATAGTAATAATATAAACAAAGGGCCTTTCTATAAAAGGAAGAAAAACGCACCTACGTTTTACCTAGACGCTTAAATATAAGAAGGCGTTCTAAGACTTTAAAAACACTTTCACTAAAGCACCTATCCTAGCTTACTTTATACTAGAATAATAACTCTACCTTAAAACTAACTCCTTAGACCACGTTAACGCAGGCGTCCTTTCCTAAATAGGTAATAACGGCCTCCTCTACCTAGTTATATTTTACTCGTCTAGGCTTATACTATAAGAGTATAACTATAAGATCTATAATAAGGAACTTCTCGCAATTATATAAGCATTTAAGGAATTCTAACTAGAACTCTCCTTAGTAGAACCTAATTAGCTAACTAAAGTCCTTACGGACCATTGTAATTTTAAATACTTTATAACTATAAAGCAGCTAAATTAACACTAAGCACACTAGAATAAGTTTCTCTTTAGTTTTAACTTTAAAATTGTATATAGACTAGGAGTATAAGGTACTAAACCTAATAGCCTAATACGCCGCTCGTAAGACCTTCCTTAGTTTAAAGATAACCCTTATAATTAGTTCCAATAATAGACAATCCTAAAAGCATAAAATTTAGCCCTAGGTATACTACCTATAATAGAGCTAACTATACCTTAGCTTTATACTATAGAACTAGAGTTAGCTCCTAAAATTAATAAGCTTATTACTATAGTATATAATACCTCTGTTAACCTATTACTGTATTAACTTATTACTGCAAAGACTGCTAGCGCCTATACGCTACCTACTAACCTTTAAAGCTTAGGCTAGATTAATATAGTAGCCATAGAAGTAAAAGAGAACAGGCTCTATTATAGAGGCCGCCTATTTATCCCTAACTTAGAAAATTTATAACAGCAACTAATCCAAATAGCCTACGACCTTTAATTAAGCGGCCACCTAGGCAGAGGAGGAACCTATAAGCTTCTTAGCCGATACTACTTCTAGCTAAAAATAATAGACTTAGTTAAACGCTTTATAGGCGCCTACTATAGTTATAAGCACGCTAAGGCCTTTAATATAAAGTACTAAGGACTACTATACCCTCTACTAGTACCTATATAACGATAGGCAGATATCGCTATAGATTTTATTATTAACCTACTACTCTATAAATAACACGGCTATACCTATAAGAACATCCTTATAATAATATACCAACTTATAAAAGAGCGCCACTACGTCCTAACTAAAGGCGTAGCTATTAGCAATATTACTAACGCCTTCCTCCATAAAGTTTACTAACTATATAGGTTACCTAACTCAATTATATCCAACTAAGGTATATAATTTAACTCTAATACATAGAGACGAATCTGCTAACACCTTAGCATCTCTATTAAGATATCTATATCCTTTTATTATAAAACTACTAGGTAACTAGAAAACGCTAATGCTAATATAAAAGCGTACCTACGACAGGTAGTTACCTATAGTTAAAATAACTAGGTAAATTACCTCCTACTAGGTAAATTTGTAGTAAATAACTATATCTTAACTACTATAGGACTTACCCCGTTCTTCGCAAATAAGGGTTATTACTCCTAATCTAGCATAGAGCCACTAAAACCTATTAATAATAAACTGCCATATAGAAAACGCCTTAAGATACTACTTACTAACTAGTATATAGACCGTATAAAAAATCTACTTAACTACTATAAGGGAGAAATGGCCTAGGCTTAAGCAAAGTAGGCCTACTTTGCTAATTATTATAGAACGCCACCACCGGAGATGCGTATTGACGACTAGGTATAGCTAGATATACATAATATCTCTATATAGAGGCCTATAAAGTTACTTAATTATAAGAACCTTAGCCCCTATTTAATTAAATGAGTTATTAATAGGGGAGCCGCATATAAGCTAGAACTCTTACCTACCCTAGCTACCCGCGGGATATAGCCTATATTTTACCTATAGCTACTATACCTCTATTAGCCTAACCCCTTACTAGGGTAGATATAGCCTAAACCTCTATTAGTACTAATTTAAGATAAGAATAAAGACAAAAACTATAAGGAGTAGACCGTTAAACAAATTATTAACTCTAAATACTTTAGTAAAGGTAGAGGACAACGGCTCTACTATAGAGCTATATATATAGGATTTAATATAAATTAGCCAAAATGGCAACTATAGGAAGACTTTAAAAATGCAAAGGATCTAATTAGCGACTTTTACTACACAAACCTATATAAACTGGGCCTAAGCAGAGATTTTATACCTAATCCTCTATAGGAGCCCTTATAGAGTTAAACCGTTATATTACTACGTAAGGGCAAATTACTATTAAATTGCGGTAAAGTGCGATTACGTAACCGGAATATTATTAAGATATCTAAGAACTTTAATCAGCGGTTAAAGTTATTTAATTAGTTAGATTTTTAGATGCTAAGCCCTATTATATAACGTTATTTTAAGCCTTTAGTAATACCCCCCTTTCTTCTTTTCTATACCTTAAGTGTCCCTTCTATATATATATAGTAACCATAGCGTCGCCAGAGCTTCGCCTCTATAGAAGGGGGGGTAGTATTATAAAACCCTACTGCAGGGGCCTTTATAGGAGAGCCCCGTACTCTTACATACACCTCGCGTATAGCTTATGTCAGCTACGCGTAGGTATATTACCTCCTTACGCCCTCGACCCTTACGATTAATCGCGTAACGTCTTATAGACTCCTCAAATACATACGCTCTGTAGCCACTGCCCTTGTTCCGTAATATATAGAACGCAATATTTAAACCCTAAAAATACTCTCTCTAGCTTATTACTTATTTTAGGTATTAAGAGAACTTTAATTACAAGCTATAAGAGTTATGGAAATCTTATATACTAAAAAGGCTAGTCTTATTATTAAATAGCTATTATATAGCTATTAAGCGGAATTATATTCTTAAAAATATTAACTAATTCTAGAACCCTCTCTAGTATTATATAATCTCCTTAAAGAAATAGAGTTGCTTTATAGAAAGACTAAAGAAAATTATAAATTATATAAAGATATATCTATTTACTTATTAAGAGGATATTATCTTTTAAGTTATCCTTATAGTGCTTTATATAGAGTTAAAGCCTAGCCTTTACCTTATCCTCTAAAGCTATATATAGTATAAGAAACTAGCTATTCTATCTTATATATTTATTAAAAGGAACTATTTTACTACAGTTAAATCTCCTTAATACGATATGGGGTATATAACGATAACCTCTACATTACAATCTACACCCCTTAATTAAGCCTTTTTTGGTGTAATATTACGATAATCTGACCTTTAACAATATTATTAAACACCTATTACCAATATCGATATAAGCAGATTTTAATTCGCTGGATTTAACCTTTGCTTACTATAAGTTTAGCCATTAAATCTATTACATAACGATTAAAATCTATTAAAATTACCCTTAGATTTTACTCTCTATAGTTAATTCTATTTTATTTATTATAGTAAGATATTAAAATTTTATAAGGTAACGCCGTTACGGCTTTACTAATTACGAGCGTTAGAAAATACACGCCTACTACTAAAAACACCCCGGTCTATTATAATTAGAGATTGCTTACTAGGTAAGTAACTTCCTCCGTTATAATATTAATTAATCCTTAATATTAAAAATACTAAGCGATAAATTCTAACAGCTTAATTAAGCTAAATTATAATATAGGTAAAGTATATAAGAGCAAAAAAGAGCTGCCAAACATCCTCTTTTAGAGGAGGCTCTCTTTAAGTGGCACCAACGCCTATAAAACTCTTGTATTCCTATTACTAGCGACCTTATATATACTACCGCTACTTAATTATGGCAATAAATACCTATATTGGCGATAATAATTAAGCCGAAGTGGTTACTTAGCCAGTTAGAAGGCTTTAAATCTCGTAATAGTATTTATAAGAGGAAGCAGTATAGTAAGGCTGCCTTAGCTAATATAGAAGGAGTAGAAAATCGCATAGTAGAGCTTTAAGTAATTGTTAAGCCTTATTCGCTAAGGGATATTTATAATATAGATAAGACAGGGCTATTTTGGAAGGCTATACTAGATACTATATTAGCTATTAAGGCTCTATTAGGAACGAAGAAGTAAAAGGCATAAATCTCTTTAGGCAATTGCTCTAGTATAAATGGCTTAGATTAGCTTTCTCTCTTTATAATTAGCTTATTACTAAAGCTATATTACTTTTTACGTAATTGTATTAACATAGCCTTAATAAATATTATATGGAGGTATAATAAGAAGGCCTAGATAACAACGGTAATTATACTTAAGTGGCTTACCTAGTTTAATAAAAGGATGCATAGTAGAAAGATACTACTTTTAATTAACGGCTTTAGCGCCTATAAAGCAGCTATTTAAATACTTATTAAGAATAACTCTCTTAAGAATACGCGCGTAGAGTTCCTTCCTCCTAATTACACCTTAGTATATCAGCCTCTTAATTAAGGGATAATCGTAAACTTTAAGCTGCTCTATAGGCAATACTGGCTGCGCTTTATAGTATAGCTCTCGCTTTAAGATAAGAATCTAATTAAGCAGATATATATCTTATGGGCAATTCGATAGTTAGTTAAAGCTTAAAAGAAAGTTATACTATAGACGATTAAGAATTGCTTTATTAAATCTACGTTATTTAGCTCTTATATAGGCCTACGGCCTTGCCCTTAAGATTATCTAGATCCTCCTATAGTTAATAAAATGCAGCAAATAGCGAAGTAGCTACTCGCAGTAGGAAGGATTTACGCCGTAATAAATATTTAGGAATTTATTAAGCTACTAGGCGAGGAAGTTGAATATTCCTTAGAGGATCTTATTAAGTATATAATAGAGCTCTATGCAGGACCTAATCGCGATATGGAAATAGATAAGGAAGCTATTAGGCAACCTTAAATTAAGCTTAATAAGGCGCTTGTAGCCTTATAAAAGCTTAATTTTTATAAGGAGTAGTAAAGCGATTCTAATAGAGACGTAATTACGACTCTATTAAGGCATAAGCGTTAAATTTAAGGCCGACGGCCTTAAAATACTAAGTAGCAATTAATTGCGATATATTTTAGTATAGCCGATCGCTTAATTACAAGTTTACGCGTATAGATATAATATTATTACCTAATTTTGATTTTGGGTGCATTTTATATATAAGTATATAATACAACGATACCCTTGTATTATAATATGCTCGGCCGAATAAACCATATCGTATTAAAGAGATTTGACTATAGTATATTTAATAAACTATATTATACGGTTAGCTAAGTTATAGATATAAACGATATAGTTATAAAGCTTTTTTATTAGCCCTATAATATTTTAAATATTTTAACCTTTTTTATACTTTTCGTCTAATACTAGCTCTAATTCTTTATCCTTCTTTTTCTTTTTTTTAAAACTAGCGGTAGTGCTTATTATATAACTTCTTCTTCTTCTTCCTCCTTTTTTTCTTTGTCCTGTTCTTTATCTTCTTTATTATATAAGTTTATAAGCTTTTTATCCTTCTTTAAACTAAATAGAAAGGCTTAAATAATAAAATTAATAACGTGCCCCTAATAGCGAATTTTTTAATACGTTATAATCCAGTTAATTTTATACTTAAGGCTAAGCTATTAGCTAATTATATAATAGAGAATATTATTTAATCTAGTATTATTGCTAATAAGAGCTCTAATCTTTATTTTAATGCTATACTTAATAAAAGCTAGATAAAGCGCCTTTTATTAATCTATACTACTCTGACTAGATACTATATAAAGGGTAATTAAAGGGTTCCGGTATTTATTCTAGATATTAATAAAGCTAGTATAGATTTTAATAAAAAGGGAATAACTTAGAAAGGTCCAGATATCCATAGTAAGGTAAATATTTATTTTTATAGATTAAAGTACTTTTTATATAATATCTTAACTCTTAGTAAAGTATTTAAGAATCTAGGCTATAATAATTAAGGATACTTATTAATTTAATGCTTTTATAAAAGTATAAAACTCTAGCCATTTTATATATAGAAAGGGAAGCCGTTATATAATAATTAGATTTAAAAGTACTTGATTTATAGTATTTTAATATACTATACGCTTTAGAACCTTACCCTTAAGACCTTAAACTTCTCCTTTTACTAAAAGCTTTTAATATAGTTTTAAAAGAGATCTCTCTCTTTAATTTTTTACTATTATATACTTCTAATTCTCTACTAGATTTTATTTAATATTATATTTTTAAAAATAGCCTTATAATTTAACGGTTAAGAAACAGTATCCTTTTAGGTCTTAAAAAGGACAGTATTTATAAAAGTAGCGTTTCTTTATATAAGCCTTTTCTTCCTTTATATAAGAGGCCAGTTTAACTAGAACATATAATTATCTAATTAATAGTGTAAAATAAGAGTTATAGGTAAGTAGAAGATAGGTTAAGGTAGAATAATCTTTACGTAATAAAGGATAAATACTTTTTAACCTCTTCTATTTAGAGACCAATCGCTAGTTCTTCTCTAGAGGAGAACCAGCTCCTTATATAATCCTTTTAAGACGCTAGTAAAACCCTTTGCCCCTTATCTATCTAACTATGTTTTCTAAAACCTAAATAGAATATAGATAAAACCTCCTACTATCTTATCTAATATATACCTTTTAGGGGATTCCGTTATAATTGCCTCCCCTTTAAGGGTTTTACTCCTCTAGGACTTTACCTCTATTAAGCTTTTATAGAGTTCTAGCTAAAACTACCAAGAAAAATTCTTAGTAGAAAGGTACTTTATAATGCGGCTTATAGCTAGTTCTTTACTAGCGTAAAACCTTACTTTATCTTTAGTTCCTTTACTCTTCTTTAACTATAGCTTTTTATAATGCCTTTATAATAGAACTATAATAATAATAATAAATTCAATTTACCGCCCGTCCCGGTCCCCCTAATGGGTCCACACAGGCTAATACCTTCTATAGGAAAAACTTTAACTTAGAGAAAACCCCACCTCGGGCCGCGCTGGAGAGATGGCAGCGTTCCGACATCGGAGCGCCAGCGGCTCGCCTTCTACCTGCCTTTAAGTCTACATATTAAGCCAACTGGCCGCGCTTTACGGACAATCTTACTCTACCCCCTTCTTTCCTTATCCTTTTACCCTTATTCTTTTACCAGTCCTCTAGGCTTTAAAAGGGCTAGTATCCACTTATATCCTTTACATCCATTACCTTTACTGCCTAAAACTAGGGTAAAATACCTAACTATACTAGCCATTTTACTGCCGCTTAGGCGCTTTCTTTATTATTTAAAATATCCTAAAGGTATTCCAAGGCGCATTTTGCTATAAAGTCCGCCCTTTAGTAGTTTGGACACTGGAATAGCATATAGTAAACTATCTGTCTTATCTAGCCGCATTCGCACCATAGAAGAACTGCTAGTACACCGACGGATGTAAGCCATATATTAAGCCCTATTACCTCTATACAAAGAAGAAATAGTACTATAGCCTCTGCTTTTATTAGGCCTTCGTATAATGGGATTATAGGTTTCCCCTATAGGGTCTTTTACGTAGTTTTTATGCGGTCTTTAGCCTTTACCTACTACCATCGTCGCTATTCTAAATCTGCCCATTTCGCGATAAAGGTAGTTGCCCGCCTTTAGTGCTGGTAACCTCTTATGCGGTAGCGGCGCTCCGCCTACGCTCTGCCGGCGTTCCGCTAGCCACGCTTATGGGGGTTTATTATAGCTTCTTACTTTACATAGTCCTTTTAGTGCGCAAGGAAGCCTTATATCTCATTTTTACGGTCCTTTACGCATTCCCTAAGCGCTTCTAATAGTACTAGTAGCCGTTTTATTTTTTACTCGCGCTTTACTAATATATTCTAGATACCATTAAGTGCCTCTACTAATTCCTTTTCTACCCTATTAGAGGCCGTCTTAGCGGCTCTTTAGAGGGCTGTCGTTTTAATATGGAGTTAGATTAGGGGAATAGCCGCTTCCTTCTCTATTACAGCTATTAGTGTTCGCTGGTATGCCCCTATAACCCTACGGAGACACTAGTTCTGGACTTTCTATAGTAGTTTAAGCAAGCTTTTCGCTAGCGTTCCGCCGTTATCCCGTACTCCCCACACTTAGGCGCTATATAGCATCGCTAGTTAGACGGTGGCTGTATATAGGAGGCGTAAACGGCGCATTAATGGGCCCTATATAGATACGGTGATCCTTAACATCGCTTTAAAGGCTACTAAGCCCTTACTTACGGCCTTTTTAACCTACTCTTTCTATTAGAGCTTAGGGTCTACCTAGATCCCTAGGACTCGCATACTAGTTTTCTAAGGGGCTATCTCGTAGCTAGTGATACGCATAGTAGACGCAAGGTCTGCGGTGGCGTAGTATTATTACCTTATAAAGTATATAAGCTGGTACTTCTTAGGGGCGAACGCCGCCCCGTATTAATTTGCCTATGCAGTATAGTAGTTATAAGCAGCCTCTAATTATCAACAGTTCTCTACTACGGAGTCCCCCTAGGTAATAAGGTTTGTGTTGTCTATAAAGCTAAACCCTAGTATGCCGCTATTGGGGCACTAGAATTCCTCTAATAGCTCTAATATAAAAAAGAGGAATAAGATTAGTAATAAGGGTAACCCCTAGGGGATACCTATCTGCGTTTAAATCTAGTTGCTCTTATATTTTATAAACTTAATATAGGTTTTACGTACTGTTAGGAAGCTTTATATAAAGTCTATAAGCTACTTTAAAAAGCCTTTTCTTTTTAGAATATAGAGGAGCCTTTTATAGGAGACGTTGTTAAATACCCCTACTAAGTCTAGGCTTAGTATTAACACTATATACCCACGGCGCGTTTGCTACGCCGTCTATATATAGGAGCTAAGCAGTCCTACCGCTAATAGTATAGATCGTTTACGCCTTGCTTCCATTTAGTTCTAAAAAAGTAGCCCCTACTCCTTCGCAGCCTTAGATATAATATTAGCTACGTACTTTTCTAGGACTTTTACTAGCGTGTTTTTAAGGGTAATTAGTCTATAGCTGCCTAGGAGAGAGTAGTTTTTCTTTCCTTTTTTACGTAACACTATAGTTATAAATTCTTTAAGGCTTTCTGGTATTATTCCGCTAGTAAAGCAATAACTAGCTACTTTTACTAAATCTTTTATAATAACTAGGGCAACCACTTTAAGGACCTTATTTAGTATGCTATCTAGCCCTAGAGCTTTTCCATTTAGAAGACTTATAATAAGCTTACCAATTTCTTCTATTAAGATGGTGGGGCTAATATTAAGCACATTTTGTTCCCTTATTATCTCTATATTGCTAAGGTCTGCTATTCCAGTTTTAGGAAAAAACTTAGCTATAAGAATATCAGCCTTTATAATATTATTATCTGTTAAGGAATCCTTAGTAGACCTCCTAAGGTCTAGTAGATGGGGGTCCGCCTTTACTACGCTTACTTTTCTGCTCCATTTTAATAGAGTCCAAAGTCCCTTATTATATGGTTTTAACTAATCTTTAGTAATTTTATAAATAAAGCGTCTCCAGTTATTACGACTAACTCTCCTAATCTCTTTTTATAGTTAATTGTTTAATGCTAAATATCTTTAGTGGTCCTTAGGGTTATTATAAGCTTAGAGCTGTCGTCGCGCCTATTGGGCGCCGGCGTGGAGCTATATAGCCTATGGCGACTATTCTTAACAGGCCTGCCGGCTAGGCTGTGCTTATAGGCAGTATTCTTTAAATGCTTACTTAATCCCTTCCTAAAGGGCTTAAAAGGGGTCTTTAGATATAGCCCAGTTAAGCTCCTAGATGCTTTAGAGAAAGCCCTATAAGTCTAGCTTCTTAAGGGCGAGGCGCTGGCGTTCCGCTGGCGGACAGCCGGCGTTATTAATTTGGATGCGGATTGGTATATGGTCTCTTATAAGGGCCTATTCCTTAACTATACTATAAAAGTTAACTTTTCTATATAGATCTGGTGATATAAACGTGAGGTCTATTACACTCTCCTATTGCCCTCTTTTCCATATAGGCTCTCCTTTTAGTATGGTGAGTACCAGGCCTCTGGCATCGGTTTCGGCTAGAAGGCGTTCCGCCTACTCTTCGCTAGCTACATGCTTTCCGCCCTATATTGGGTAATAGGCGTTAAAGTCACCTAAGAGTATGATTTCTCCCTTGGCTTCCTTAATAGCCATTTTAACCTCAGGCCATGCCCTAATTTGAGGGCCATCTTTGCGTGGGTTATAGATATTGATAATTATAGCCTCTAGAACTATAATAATAATAATAATAATAATAATAATAATAAAAATTAGATAGGATTTACCTTTCTTATTATAAGAGTTTGTTATAAGTTAATCTAAAGGTTATCCTATATAATGCGTTTACTAACTACTAACTCTATTTACCTAAAATAGGTTCTAATAATAACGTTTTTGTTTTTATTTTCTTCTAGTTTATAAGCTGTCGCCTCTTATACGTCTTTTTATTAATAACACTATTCGTCTTATCTTTTAGTAGACTATTTTTACTATATCTTAGCTTTTAGCTTCTATATCTCTAGCTATTCTTTTATACCTACTCTTTCTTCTTCTTCTTCTTCTTTTTCTATCTTCTTCTTATATATACTGAATTAATTTTAAGTAAGAGTTAAGATTGGTTAAAAATTGGTGCTGGTCACCTAATCCCACGTACTACCTTATTAAATCGCGACCCGTACTTACACTTATGATATACCCCCTAATACTACGTAAATAAATTTAAAATTTAGATAGATTTATAGAGCTTATAAAGCGCTTTAAAATAGTACTACTTTTACTTAAATATCTTAAGGATAGGTAGATATAGAGCTTATAAGAGCTCTGTGGAATAAAGGGGAGCTATATATAAAGCTTTATAGGCTCTGTAAATTCGTGACCTAATGACCTCTTTCTACCCCTTACCGCTTAAATATCTTCTATATTACTACCCTAGTTACTACTCCCTACCTACTACCTAAATGCCTTCCGATTGTATATTTTACACCACCTATAGGCAGTATCGCTCTTCTACTAACTTTATAACAAACTATTATAGAGCTCCGTATAAAACCTGTATATCTTATAGGGTTAATCCTTTTTTTACTCCTTTATAACCTACTATCTTTCTAACTCTATATATAGGAGAAAAGAAAAGGACAGTCCTGTTAATGGCCTTTAGTAGACCTTCCGTAGCCTATAAACCAACCTATAGCCGCTATTGCTTCCGCCGCTGCTTCCGCTGCTACTTCTCCCCTTATACCGCCCGTATTGATCCAGCCGCGACTACCTATATTAATCTAGCTACGACCTACTACAGTCCACCCTATTACGGGCCAGTTAGATACTAGGCCTATTACTACTATCTGCCCTATTATAGAGTAGCTAGATTATAATCCTACTACTATCCGCCCTATTACGGAGCAGCTAGATCTTGGTTTTACAAACATTGCCTATAACTTTTATACCGCCTTATATTAGATTAATAAATGTATTAGTATATTATATCCTAGCGATCTATAGTTTAAAGCCTGCTATAAGCACGGCAACGTAAACCTCCCTTTATTTTAGCCTTCGCCGGAATATCTATGCGGCCTTCTAGAGTCCTATAATACTTCTACTAGGTAGTTTAGGGAGCAGCTCCGCGTATATAATGTAGTATTAGCTTTTATATCTATAAACTATACCGTTACTAACTATAGTATTATTACGGCACTAGCAGAAAGCGGCAGTTATTGTAAACGCTATGGTAGACGCAGAGCTTACGTAACTCTTACGTGACTAGGGATTGTATATAACTCCTTACGTTGCTACTTATCTTTTCCTTTCCTCTTCTTTAGCTTTAAATTCTCGTTTATAGACAATCCAATTATATAGGCTTGCGCGACCCTTTTGCCGTGCTTATATCTTAATTGACTAAGTCGCTAATATTATCTAAAGCTTACTCTACTCTTTCTTCCTAAGAAGGAACTTAAATATATCTATAAGACTGCGAATAGGACAAGAACACAGAATAGGACCCTAAGGACATCACTAGGACTATAAGGATAGGACCTAAAGGAAAAGAATAGAACCCTAAGGAAAGGACCTATAAAATAAGAACACAGACTAGAACCCCTAAAGAAATTACCTAGAATTACCCAACACCCCTACTACTATGCCATAAAATATAGCAGTAGGTAAAGCAGCTATAGGACCCTTAAATACTTTAAACAAAGAAACAATTAACGTTTTAACCCCCTAGGCGGAGCTTACGGCTGCTAATGCCGAAATTAAACGACTGCGAGAGCTGCTTAAAGCTAGAGATACCCCTATATCTAATAATAAGTCATTATTAGATA
>Ga0307515_10016103_pt1 | contig 13713 bp, 12 predicted proteins | sample 17_EM_MG_FD_194513 | JGI IMG/M metagenome (GOLD analysis project Ga0307515, IMG submission 194513) | Populus trichocarpa ectomycorrhiza microbial communities from riparian zone in the Pacific Northwest, United States - 17_EM | ecosystem: Host-associated > Plants > Roots > Unclassified | place... | reverse complement strand
AAAGGCATGCGGCGGGGTCGTTGACACGTCGGGCTGTAAGTCCACCCTAGGGTACTACTAGGGCGCTTGAGAGGGAGTCCTGAGCTGACGCAGGCACCTCGCCCTTGGTTTTGGGACCGTCCAGCCCGGGGTTTTAGCGATAAAGCGACGATAAGACTCGTAGGTGCGTTTGAAAACGATCCGAACACGTAAGTACATTGTGTGCAGGACAGCGAGCTCCCCACCTAACCGTCGTAAGAGGCGGCGTGGTGAGTCGGGCAACGGCTCGGCCGACCCAGCGCGGGACGTTAGTCTCAGCATTACTCCTGCGACGCGCATAGCCTGAACAGGTGCATGAGGGTTCCCTGCCCCAGTGCGAACGAAGCCCCCTGGCACCCCGTGACCCCCGGGGAGTCTGTGGAGCCGCCAGGTGTTCCTCCGTGGGATCGGGCCTGTGACCCTGGCTGGCCTCGCGTTGGTCTGCTGAGGCGAGACGGCAACTGCGGTTAGGATGGGGATCCGGGCCTAGAACCGGCTAGAGCGTGTGTTCTAACCAATCGCTTAGGCTCGCCGATAGGCAAACCGAACCGACCTGCCGTGGAACAGGAAACTCCGGGGATGGAATCCCGGGGCGGGCCGTGGCGGAAACTTTATAGTAAATTGTTTCCGGCCCGAGAGGACAGAATAATCTGCCGTCGGTGAGCCCGGAATAACAATCCGGTTGCTCGCATAAGTTGTTTCCAGGGTAACGTGTAGCCAGCCGTGAGGCCTCGCCAGCCCCGGTTTTTGAATCGGCTCTGACCATGTAGTGTTTCTCGGGTGGTTAGTAGTTTACGCTTTTGTGTTAAATCTGGTTGCGACGTTGTAATCATGTAGGCTACCCCCTAGCAGTCCTGTAGTTAACTGTAGCAATGCAGACATTTGTACCCTGGACTCTAGGACACATTCTCCTGGGCTGCGACGCCTACGTGTTGCACCCCCTGATGACGTCTTTACTGACGGTTTTGGATGCTCTGCACCCTAATTCTAGCTTTAAAACACTTTCTCCTGACTCCTGGGGAACGTCGCCCTGGTTCCCCCTCCTTGTGCTGGGGGCGCTGGAGGAAGCAGCCTACCCTATAGTAAAGGGGCGGAAAGGAATACTCAAAGGCCTGAAGAAATCTAGGCAACAGCGAGAATGGATAATAGGTAACTATTACTGGGCCCTGTGGAAGTGGCGCATGAAAGAAATCCATGATGCGGATTTCAAGTTCGTGCCCGCTAACTGCATGACCTCACTACTTGCTACGCTGTCCACTCCAGTCCCGGCGCATTTGCTGAAACGAGCGGCGGCGGACGAGGACAGCAAAGGGTCGCCTGACAAAGGCCCTGGCCCTGCATCCGCCCCCCTGGTGGGTGACCTACAGCTACTGCCGCCCCCCGTGTCCCACCTGGGGCGGGGCGATAAGATTCAGCTCTCTGAAAGAGGTAAGTCGATCCTATGCGCCATTCGGGCGCCAGTCGTGAGTAGGCGCTCGCACTGCCTCCCTAGGCGGGAGGCAATTCTGCGAGCTCTCACAGACAATGCCTACACATAGCGTGAAGCTGGGCTACAGATCACAAGCGAGATGTCCCACGTCGTCCTCATCACCCTTTCCTCACCCTCTGGGGGCAGGTTCCACTCCTGTCGTAAGGTGGGGAATAGTGGGTCCTGTCTGAGCTCACATGGGGCAGACGACGGGACCACAGGGAGGGACGTTAAACCCTTTCTGGGCGGTCCGGTACGGTGCGCCCTGTCAGCCGCAGACAGGGGTCATCTTCACCAATGTCGGACAGGAGGCCCCCCGCAGGTTTAGTGGGTATTCCGCAGTCGCTCCGGTCGTTGGCGACCCCCACACTCCCGGCCTCTGAAGTCAACAGAAGCCTAACCCCTTGGTGCCGGGAGACCAGCTCACCCTGGGTGTGGCGGTTTGACTGTATTGGCGCCTCCAACAGGCAACGGGGTCTTAAACCAGATTCCTGCGGGTGATGGTAGGGAGAGTTCTAGCGAACAGGCAGTGCCAGATGATGGGGCGCCACTCCACAGACCTGCCAGCTTCAGAGGACGGGAGACCATTTCCTCTGTCTGACTTGTCGTGTAGTCGGCGGCAGAGCCGCCTCCCTGACCCACAAAAAAAAAAAAAAAAAAAAAAAAGTGGCACGAAGTGGAATTTCGCAATGGCGAGCAATTGGCGCGTCTGCGAGGAATAGGTCGATACTGGCTAAAGCCCTCATGCTGTCCAGGTGCCACTTCCTAATGGATGGTAACGGTATCCCGCCGCGCATGCTCAATAGGATAGGAAACAGAATAATGAACTTCGTCAGAGGGAAGTTCTCCGCAATGGCTTACAAAACCTTAGAGGCCCCCTTAGCGGAAGGAGGCCTCAACACACCCTCTCTCATGACCCGGAAGATGGCTGCTGACCTAAAATTCCTGAGCGACCTAGTCACAGGGGACCAGAAAGTGCCTTGGAAACAATGGACTTGGATGGATCTGAAGCTGGCTTCAACCTCCAGCAGGGCTGGCACGCACAAGGGCCTTAACCCCTTCCTGCAACAGGCTCACACGATGCCCTCTCTGCTCCAGGACAGGGTATCCCAGGCCTTCATGACTGCTAGGAAATTCGGGCTCGACATGGTCTGTGCTGCCCCTTCTGTCGCGGCACGGATGAATGTGCCCATTCTCAATCACCCGGCCCTGCCTAGGCCTGGCTCGCAGAGGTTTGGGAAGCTATTAGGCCTCAGGACAATCGGGGTGCGCAAAGTGGTCCACCTCTACGCCCCCCCTGCCCTTAGAGGGACAGGTCTGAAGAAGACGGTGACGGCCATGAAGGAACAGGTACATGCCTCGTGCTGGTCGCCGCTGAGGAACTTAGGCGCCATGGAAGTACACCCCAGTGTTAACGTATGGCCTAGTATGGATGGCCCCCTCGGATGCATAAGAATCTTTACGGCCCCCAAATCTATCATCGCGGGGCGAGTCGTCACAGACGCGTATAAGAAAACCAGAGTGCGGGACCGCATGGTTGACTACACGCCTGCCACGCCACCGGCAGCCAGGCGAGCGGACCCTATAATCTACGAGAGAGATATACATGTCTGGACGGACGGGTCCGCAGAAGACAATGGTAAGGACACATGCACTGCAGGGTCCGCCTGGGTTTCGGATTTGCAGTCCCAGGACAGTGTATTGCTGACAGGGGCGGTCCTCTCTAATAACGTCGCCGAGGTGGCGGTGGTAGTGCTCTGCCTGATGGCTTGGCAGGATGCCCACTTGGTCATCCACACTGACTCTACATTCGTCCTAGGGCTGCTGAAAGGGGGCCTTCTGGCCATGGAGAGAGACGGGTGGGGTGATGCCCCACGACACTTCTGTAGAGGACCTCCCGCGCCCCTCCTACAAGCTCTCCTGTACCTGCTACGGAGCAGAACAGGTAGGCTTCGGCTCGAGAAGGCCAAGGCCCATGGAGATGATGTCATGAATAACCTCGCTGACAAACTCGCCAATGAGGGGCATGTGAAGGGTAGAATCTTGGACATAAGCTTGCTAACCATACCGGACGGGTGGGTTGACACCGCCCCTGTTCTTTGCCACCAGCCCCTGGACTACCTGACCAAGCTGGTTGTGCGCGCCAGGGTGGAAGCGCCTGCGAAAACATTGAAGTTCGAGGCTTTCTCTGATAGGTGGATGGTTACTCTAGGCCACATGTTTGGGGTGGTGCTAGATCCTGGGAGTTACATTAAAGAAGTGTGGCGTCTGACCATTCCCGAGGGAATGAAGGAGGTACTCTGGAAAGAGATGAACGGTGCGCAAGTCCTTGGACACAGATACCATGGTCGGGGCCATGAGAAGTCAGATATGGGTAGGTTCTGCCTTTGTGGTCAGGAGATGGCCCTTGGGCACGTTCTCCTAGGCTGCGATGTTTACAAACTACAGCCGCTGATGGCGGTCTTGCTGGCTGCCCTGGACGCATTGCACCCCGGCTCCAGCTTCAAGACGCTGTCCCCTGACTCCTGGGGCACATCGCCTTGGTACCCCCTCCTGGCACTGGGAAGCCTGGAGGAGGCTGCCTACCCTATAGTGAAGGGACGGAAAGCGATACTCAAGAAACTAAAAAAGTCAAGACAACGGCGTGAATGGATGATAGGTAACTACTACTGGGCCCTGTGGAAGTGGCGCATGAAGGAGATCCACGATGCGGGCTTTAATTTCATGCCCGCGAATTGCGTGCCCTCACTGCGTGACACGCTGGCCATGCCAGTCCCGGTGCACTTACTGACACAGTTGGCTGACGACGGGGGCGGTGAGGAGTCGCCCGGCTCTACACCTGCCCACGCGTCCGCCCCCCAGTTGGGCGACCTCACAAGGCTGCCGCCCCCTGTGTCTCACCTCCTGGGGAGAGATGCTGAAAAGCGGCTTTCTGACAAAGGCAAGTCGATACTGCGTGCTCTCCGGGCGCCAGTTACAAATGGGTGCCCGCGCCGCCTCTCTAGGAGAGATGCGATCCTGCGGGCCCTCACGGACGATGCCTACGCCTAGGCAATAGTTTGCGTATCCCATCACTATTGCTACATCCCCCGTCGTCCTCATCACCCTTTCCTTGCCCTCTGGGGGCGGGTTCTACTCCCGTCGTAAGGTGAAGAATAGTGGATCGTGCATGAGCTCACTTAGGGCAGACGGCGGGGTCCCAGGGAGGGACGTTAAACATTTTCTGGGCGGTCCGGTAAGGTGCGCCCTGTCAGCCGCAGACAGGGGTCACCATCGCCGATGTCGGACAGGAGGCCCCCCGCAGGTTTAGTGGGTATTCCACAATCACTCCGGTCGTTGGCGACCCCCACACTCCCGGCCTCTGAAGTTGACAGAAGCCTGCCCCTGGGGTGCCGGGAGACCAGCTCACCTCAGGGAGGCGGTTCAGCTGTATTGGCGCCTCCAACAGGCAACGGGGTCTTAAACCAGATTCCTGCGGGTGACGGTAGGGAGAGTTCTAGAGAACAGGCGGTGCCAGGTGATGGGGCGCCACTCCACAGACCTGTCTTTGCTGGGGCCGGGAGACCAATTCCCCTCATTAGACTTGTCGTGTAGTCGGCGGCAGAGCCGCCTCCCTGACCCACCAAAAAAAAAAAAAAAAAAAAAAGTGGTAGGAAGCAGAAGACAGTGTCGGCCATGAAGGAGCAGGTACACGCATCAAGCTGGTCGCCGCTGAGGAACCTAGGTGCCGTGGGTGTACACCCTAGTGCTAACGTCTGGCCCAATATGAATGGCCCCCTCGGGTGTATAAGGGTCTTTACAGCCCCCAAATCTATCATTGCGGGACGAGTCGTCAAAGACGCGTATAAGAAGACCAGGGTGCGGAACCACATAGTTGACTACACGCCCGCCACGCCACCGACCGCCAGACGAGCGGGCTCTATAATCTACGAGAGAGACATACATATCTGGACGGACGGGTCCGCGAAGGACAATGGTAAAGACACCTGCACCGCGGGGTCCGCCTGGGTCTCGGACCTACAGTTCCAAGATGCTATATCACTAACGGGGGCAGTTCTATCTAATAATGTCGCCGAGGTGGCAGCGGTGGTACTGTGCTTAATGGCTTGGCGGGACGCCCACATAGTCATCCACACTGACTCTATGTTCGTCCTAGGACTGCTAAAAGGAGGCCTCCTGGCCATGGAGAGGGACGGGTGGGGTGATGCCCCACAGCATTTCAGTAGAGGCCCGCCCGCGCCCCTCCTACAAACTCTCCTATACCTGCTGCGGAGCAGAACGGGTAGGCTGCGGCTTGAGAAAGCCAAAGCTCACGGAGATGATATCATGAATAACCTCGCTGACAAACTCGCCAATGAGGGGCGCGTGAAGGGTAGAGTCCTGGACATAGGCTCACTAACCGTACCGGATGGATGGATTGACACCGCCCCTGTTCTCTGCCACCAGCCCCTGGACTACCTGACCAAGCTGGTCATGCGCGCTAGAGTGGGGGTGCCTGCAAAAACATTGAAATTCGAGGCCTTCTCAGACAGGTGGATGGTCACCCTAGGCCAGATGTTTGGGGTGGTACTGGATCCTGGAAATTACATTAAAGAAGTATGGCGCCTGACCATTCCTGAAGGAATGAAGGAAGTGCTCTGGAAAGAGATGAACAGTGCACAAGTCCTTGGACACAGATACCATGGTCAGGGACATGAAAGGTCGGATATGGGTAGGTTCTGCCCTTGTGGGCTAGAGGTGACCCTTGGGCACATCCTCCTAGGCTGCGATGCTTACAGATTGCAGCCGCTGATGACAGTCTTGCTGGCAGCCCTAAGCGCGTTGCACCCCGGCTCCAGCTTCAAGACCCTGTCCCCTGACTCCTGGGGCGCATCACCCTGGTACCCCCTCCTCGCGCTGGGAAGTCTAGAGGAAGCTGCCTACCCTATAGTGAAAGGGTGGAAAAAGATACTCAAGAAGCTCAAAAAGTCGAGGCAATGACGTGAATGGATAATAGGTAACTACTACTGGGCCCTGTGGAAATGGCGCATGAAGGAAATCCACGATACGGGTTTTAACTTCGTGCCCGAGAATTGCGTGACCTCGCTGCATAACACGCTGGCCATACCAGTCCCGGCGCACTTACTAGCGCAGCCGGCAGAAGACGAGGGCAGTGAGGAGCCGCCCGGTGCCACACCTGACCACGCATCTGCCCCCCTGTTGGGCGACCTCACGAAGCTGCCACCCCCCGTGTCTCACCTCCCGGGGAGAAACACTGAGAGGCAGCTTTCTAGCAAAGGCAAGTCAGTACTGCGCGCTCTCCGGACACCAGTTGCGAATGAGCGCCCGCACCGCCTCTCTGGAAGGGAAGCGATCCTGCGGGCCCTCACGGATGATGCCTACGCCTAGTGTGGGATTAGGCCTTACATCACTAATATTACATCCCACGTCGTCCCCATCACCCTTTCCTCGCCCTCTGGGGGCGGGTTCTACTCCCGTTGTAAGGCGGGGAATAGTGGTTCTTGCCTAAGCTCACCTTGGGGCAGACGGCAGGTTCCCAGGGAGGGACGTTAAACCACTTCTGGGCGGTCCGGTAAGGTGCGCCCTGCCAGCCGCAGGCAGGGGTCATCATCACCGATGTCGGACTGGAGGCCCCCCGCAGGTTTAGTGGGTATTCCATGGCCGCTCCGGCCGCAGGCGACCCCCACACTCCTGGCCACTGAAGCTCTGGAGTCTCAGTCCATCGCGCATGAGTGCCGGGAGACCAGCTCACTCATGCACATGGTCATGAGCGGGGCTGTATTGGTGCCTCCAACAGGCAACAGAGTCTTAAACCAGATTCCTGCGGGTGACGGTAGGGAGAGTTCTAGAGAACAGGCGGTGCCAGATGATGGGGCGCCACTCCACAGATCTGTCAGCTACAGGGGCCGGGAGACCACTTCCCCTCTCTGGCTTATCGTGCAGTCGGCGGCAGAGCCGCCTCCCTGACCCACCCAAAAAAAAAAAAAAAAAAAAAAAAAAAGTAGGAAGCAGGGGGTGGACCCGACCACTACTTCCACGTAGTTCCAACTGGGCAACCGGCCTCGAGCGTAGGGATGTAATTCGCGCTCGTGTGCTAGGGCTAAAGGTGGTCGCAGGAAGCTGGGTGCCGATCCGGGGCTACCAGGCCCTCGTCGTCGTGGTGGCGGCGAGGATACTGCAGTAAAGGCCTGCGCAGGGGGACGCTGCGAGCTGTAAGTCCTACCTAGTTTTCCGACTAGGCCACTTAAGGGGAATTCCTGGGTGCACAGTAGCAGGGGCCCCGCCGTCGTCAGACGGTTTTAGCGATAAAGCGACGATAAGATCTGTAAGAGCGTTTAAAAACAAGCCGAGCACGCAGGTATAGTAGTACGTAGGTATATTAGTGCGCAGGCCAGCGGACTCCCCACTTCGTCGTTGTAAGAGTTGGCGCAGTGAGTTGGGCAACGGCTCGGCCGACCTGACGTGGGACGTTAGTCATAGTACAGCACTCCACCTTAGCGCATAGCCCGAAGATGAGGTCAATGGGGTTTCCTGCCCCAGTGCGCGTGTTCAACCCCCTGGCACCCCACGTCTGTACTCCCTTTGGGGGGACGTTAGTCCCGGGGTGTCTGTGGAGACGCCAGGTGTCCCTCCGTGGGGAGCAGGCCTGTGGCCCTGGCTGGTGAATGGGCGGTCAACTGCGGCGAGACGGCAACTGAGGTAGTTCAGGGGATCCGAGCCTAAAACCGGCTAGAGCGTGTGATCTAACCAATCACTATAGGCTCGTCGATAGGCAGCTACGTCCGGGGTCCCACTCCCTGGAAACGGGCGTCGAACCGCACTGCCTTGGTACGGGAAGCTCCGGGGATGAACTCCCGGGGTGGGCCGTGGCGGTGGCAGCCTAGTAAGTTGCTGCCGGCCTGAGAGAACAAAATAATCTGTCGTCGGTGAGCTCGGGACAGATCCTGATTGCTTGCTTAAGTTGTATCCGGGGTAGCGTGTAGGGGCCGGCCGGCCTTGTCAGCAGCCGTGCTTTCGACAATCATGTAGGGTTTGTGACTGCTAGAGTTTAGCTTCCGCACCAAATCTGGATCGACGACGTTGTCTCCATGTAGGCTCTAGGCGTTCTGTAGTCTCACTTAATTGTAGAAATACAACTCTTATCCCCGGCTATAAGAGAGGCCGTAGAAAGTTCGACATGGTCCCCTCTGGACGGCTACAGGAGCGGAGCGAAGAATGCCCATGTCAACATATGGCCTGACATGACAGGCCTGCTGGGATGTATAAGGATCTTCACGGCCCCCCGGTCTATCATAACGGGGAGAATAGTCAGAGATGCCTACAAAGCATCTAGAGTCAGGCAACCCAAAGAAGACTACATGCAAATAGAGAGGGTGCATACTCGCCCACGGGAGGCCATAATATACGACAGGGACATACACATATGGACAGACGGCTCGGCAGACAAGAACAGATGAGATGAGTGCACAGCAGGATCAGCGTGGATTTCGGACATGCAGTTCAGCGATAAGGTCTCCCTGGCAGGCGCTGTTCTATCTAACAACGTTGCGGAAGTGGCGGCGGTGGTGTTGTGCCTGCTCGCATGGCGGAACACCCATATAGTAATACATACTGACTCGACCTACGTACTGGGTTTACTCAAGGGAGGCCTCCTGGCCATGGAGCGGGACGGATGGGGAGACGCCCCTAGGCATATGAGCAGGGGCCCTGGAACGCCCCTCCTGCAGCTCCTACTTTACCTGCTGCGGGACAGAATGGGCAGGCTGGATTTCGTAAAAGCCAAGGCCCATAGCGATGACAACATGAATAACCTGGCCGACGCGTTGGCTAACGAGGGCTGCAGAACAGGGCGGGTTTTCAACATAGATACCATTCGGCTCCCAGCTGGATGGGTGGACACATCCCCCGTGCTGTGCCACCAACCTCTGGACTTCCTGACGAAGCTGACAGTACGAGCCTCAATACAGTCACCAACCGCCACTCTTAAATTCGGGGCGTTCTCGGACAGGTGGACAGTAATGATCGGCGCCCTGTTCAATATAGTGCTGGACCCAGGGAGCCACATAGGTGGCGTCTGGAGGCTCACCATCCCAGAGGGCAAGAAGGAGGTGCTCTGGAAGGAAATGAATGGAGCACAGGTGCTAGGCCATAGATACTATGGCACGGGGCTAGCCAAGTCAGATATGGGCAGATTCTGCGCATGCGGGGAGGAGATGTCCCTACAACACATCCTGTTAGGATGCGGTACCTACAAACTGCAGCCCCTGATGGACGTACTGACCGATATATTATGCGGTGTATCTCCGGGCAGCAGCTTCAGAACGCTCCACCCGGACGAATGGGGCCGCTCCCCCTGGTACCCCCTACTAGCGCGTAAGGAGATAGAGGAGGGGGCACTCCCCATCTTTAAGGGGAGGAAGGCAGCCCTGAAAGCACTGAGAAAGTCCAGACAGCGGAGAGAATGGACCATAGGGAGCTACTACTGGGCCCTCTGGAAATGGCGCATGAAGGAGATTCATGAAGAAAAGTTCAAATTTGTGCTGCACCTCTGTGCTGATCTCCTCCGCGGAGCCTTGCTCGCCCCTGTCCCTGCTCACCTCTTACAGGCGTATGGGGATGATGAGGGCTCCCCAGTCAAGGCAGGAACGGCTTCTGCACCAACGCAGGCCGACGTAGGAAACAGCCCATTACCGCTGCCACCGCCGGTCTCCCTCCTTGCGGAGAGCGGAGCCGGATCACGCCTTTCCAAACAAGGTAAATTGATGCTGCGTGCATTCACAGCGCCCATAACCTCGGGCGCTGCACACCCCCTCACCACCAGAGAGAGGATCCTGTGGGCGCTCACAGATGATGCATATGCATAGAGGGCAGAATCCCTGCCCCCACATTGTACCCGCAAAGTCCTCACCACACGAGCCCAGACATGTCGTCCTCATGACCCTTCTTCTACCCTCTGGGAGCCGGTTCTACTCTGGCTGTAAGGTGGAGATAGCGGTCCTCGCTGGAGTCTGCTTGCGGACGGATGGTGGGGCCCCAGGGAGGGACGTTAAACATCTCTTGGGTGGCTCGGTATGGCTTGCCCTGTCAGTCGCAGACAGGGGTCATCGTAGCCTAGGTCGAGCAGGAGGCCCCCCGCAGGTTTAGTGGGTATTCCTCGGTCACTCTGGCCGCTGGTGACCCCCACACTCCCGGCCTCTGAAGCTGACGGTGGAACTCTGTATATCCTTTTGGGCGCTGGGAGACCATCTCGCCCTTAGGTTTCAGAGCGGCTGTATTGGCGCCTCCAACAGGCAACGGGGTCTTAAATCAGATTCCTGCGGGTGACAGTAGGGAGAGTTCTAGAGAACAGGCGGTGCCAGGTGACAGGGCGTCTTTCCATAGAATTACCAGTTGTCGAGGGCCAGGAGACCACCTCCCTCCTCTGGTCTTTCATGGGATAGGCGGCAGAGCTGCCTCCCTGACCCACCAAAAAAAAAAAAAAAAAAAAAAAAAAAAAAATTGGTAGGAAGCAGAGGCCCTCGTCGTCGTGGTGGCAGCGGGGATACTGCAGCAAAGGCCTGCGCAGGGGGACGCTGCAAGCTGTAAGTCCTACCTAGTTTTCCGACTAGGCCGCTTAAGGGGAATTCCTGGGTGCACAGTAGCAGGGGCCCCGCCGTCATCAGGCGGTTTTAGCGATAGTGCGACGATAAGATCCATAAGAGCGTTTAAAAACAAGCCAAGCACGCAGGTATAGTAGTATGTAGGTATATTAGTGTGCAGGCCAGCGGACTCCCCACCTTGTCATCGTAAGAGTTGACGCGGTGAGTCGGGCAATGGCTCGGCTGCCCTGATGCGGGACATTAGTCGTAGTTCAGCACTCCACCTTAGCGCATAGCCCGAATGATGGGTCAATCAGGTTTCCTGCCCCAGTGCACGTGTTCAACCCCCTGGCACCCCGTGGCAGAAAGTACCTTCAGGGAAACGTAAGTCCCGGGGAGTCTGTGGAGATGCCAGGTGTTCCTCCGTGGGGAGCGGGCCTGAGACCCTGGCTGGTGAATGGGCGGTCAACTGCGGTGAGACGGTAACTGAGGTAGTTCAGGGGATCCGAGCCTAAAACCAGCTAGAGCGTGTGATCTAACCAATCACTTAGGCTCGTCGATAGGCAGCTACGTCCGGGGTCCCACTCCCTGGAAACGAGCATCGAACCGCACTGCCTTGGTACGGGAAGCGCTGGGGATAAACTCCCGGGGTGGGCCGTGGCAGTGACAGCCTAGTAAGTTGTTGCCGGCCCGAGAGAACAAAATAATCTGCCGTTGGTGAGCTCAGGGGAAGATCCCGATTGCTCGCTTAAGTTGTATCCGGGGTAGCGTGTAGGGGTCAGTTGGTCTTGTCAACCTTCTGTGCTTTCGATTATCATGTAGGGTTTGTGACTGCTAGAGTTTAGCTTCCGCACCAAATCTGGATCGACGATGTTGTCTCCATGTAGGCTCTAGGCGTTCTGTAGTCTCACTTAATTGTAGAAATACAAACTTTTGTACCCCAGCCTATAAATAACAGACATTACAAATGAATGACATAAATATATACTTATAACACGGCCATAAACCCGATTTATGTCGTCCCCTTGACCCTTCTCCCACCCTCTGGTAGTAGGTCTTACTCCTGCTGTACGGTGGAGATAGTGGCCCTAGCCGGAGCCTGTAAAAGGGTGTAAAGCGGGGCACAGGGAGGGACGTAAAGCACCATGAGGGCAGTCCGGTATGGCACGCCTGCCCACCCGAGGGCAGGTGCCACCTTGCCAAGGTCAGACAGGAGGCCCCCTGCAGGTTTAGTGGGTATTCCACAGCCCTCTGGCTGGTGGTGACCCCCACACTCCCGGCCTCTGAACTCATACTGTGTGATGGGTGTATTGGTACCTCCAACAGGTAATGGGGTCTTAAACCAGATTCCTGCAGGTGACGGTAAGGAGAGCTCTAGAGAGCAGGTCGTGCCAGATGATGGGGCGCTGTTCCTGTTGAGTCCTCTTAGGGCGGGCCGGGAGACCACATCCCCCCTTCGAATATTCACAGACTCGGCGGCAGAGTGACCTCCTTGACCCACAAAAAAAAAAAAAAAAAGTGGTAGGAAGCAGAGGTTGGACCCGACCACTACTTCCATGTAGTTCCAACCAGGCAACCGCCCCCTGAGTACAGGGACGTAATTCGTGCTTGGGGGCGCCGGGCTAAAGGTGGTCGCCGGAAGCTGGAGGTAAACGGGGGTACCAGGCCCGTGGCGCTGTGGTGGCACTGCGGATACGGCAGCGAAGGCATGCGGGGGGGTCGTTGACACCTTGGGCTGTAAGTCCATCCCAGTCTACTGCTGGGACACTAGAGGGGAATTCCTGAGCTGATGCAGGGGCCTTGCCATTCTCGGTTGGGTCCCCGCCACTGGTTTGGTTTTAGCAATAAGTGACGATAAGACTCATAGGTGCGTTTGAAAACGAGCCGAACTCGTAAGTAGTTAGAGTGCAGGTCAGTGAGCTCCCCACTTCGTCGTCGTAAGAGTCGGTGCGGTGAGCCCTATTGTAAAGGCACGGGACGTTAGTCACAGTTTCACTCCCCCCCCCAAGCACATAGCCCGATGATGGGTGCATGAGGGTTCCTGCCCCAGTGTGCGATGCGGCCCCCTGGCACCCCGTGACCCCCGGGGAGTCTGTGGAGACGCCAGGTGTTCCTCTGCGGCGTCGGGCCTGAGACCCTGGCTGGTCACAGGGCTGGTTAACTGCGATGAGACAGCAACTGAGGTAGTACGGGTGCGATAATATCGCCCTTTTTTCCCTTTCCTCTTTATTCTGACAACCTCCGCTCCCTCCGGTCGCTCCGACACCCTCCCTCCAACTCCGCTCCCGTCTCCGCTCCTCTTCCGATCCCCTCGTCCCCTTCCCCATTCCCTGTGACTTGTGTCTCGTATTATGGACTCTTTCCCTGTGATGACCACTCGTATACTATGTCTCTGATTGTTTGTATCATTCCCGCACACTGCTGGACTTATTCCTATAGTGTAGACCCGCCTCCGCCCTGCGCACTCCACTAATTCCTCTTCGCTTCCACCTCCGTACCACCGCGTTCGCATAGCCTCCACCTCACTGCCTGTGTGTAGTTTCCACTTCCACACCACCCCCGCCTCTGCTTCTCACCACTTTTTTTTTTTTTTTTTTTTTTTTTTGGTGGGTCAGGGAGGCGGCTCTGCCGCCGAAAACATGAAAAGCC
>Ga0307515_10016102_pt1 | contig 13714 bp, 11 predicted proteins | sample 17_EM_MG_FD_194513 | JGI IMG/M metagenome (GOLD analysis project Ga0307515, IMG submission 194513) | Populus trichocarpa ectomycorrhiza microbial communities from riparian zone in the Pacific Northwest, United States - 17_EM | ecosystem: Host-associated > Plants > Roots > Unclassified | place... | reverse complement strand
TCGTTGTGAGTCTGACGGTCCGCACGATCTTCTCGACTTACCGTAAGACTCACAACGACGGCGTGTTCGACGCGTACCCTGCGGACGTTCTCGCCGCGCGGCGCTCGCACCTCATCACCGGCCTGCCCGACGCGTACGGCCGGGGTCGGATCATCGGCGACTACCGGCGGGTCGCCCTCTACGGTGTGGACCGGTTGATTGCCGAACGCCGCGCCCGCAAGGCCGCGCTCGACCCGAAACTCTCGACCGAGGACGTCATTCGCGACCGCGAGGAGTTGGCGGAACAGATCCGCGCCCTGGCGGACCTCAAATCGATGGCGAGCGGCTACGGCTACGACATCTCGCAGCCGGCCGGCACCGGCCGCGAGGCGATCCAGTGGCTTTACTTCGCCTACCTCGGCGCCACCAAGGAGCAGAACGGCGCGGCCATGTCGCTCGGGCGCACCTCGACCTTCCTCGACGTCTACCTGCAGCGGGACATCGCCGAGGCCACGCTCACCGAGACGGACGCGCAGGAGCTGATCGACGACTTCGTGATCAAGCTGCGGATCATCCGGTTCCTCCGCACGCCCGAGTATGACCAGTTGTTCTCCGGCGATCCGACCTGGGTCACCGAGTCGCTCGGCGGCATCGGCGTGGACGGGCGCCCGCTCGTGACCCGGAGCAGTTTCCGGTTCCTGCAGACCCTGTACAACCTCGGTCCGGCGCCGGAGCCCAACCTGACCGTGCTCTGGTCGCCCGCGCTGCCCGAGGGCTTCAAGCGCTTCTGCGCCCAGGTCTCGCTGGACACCAGCGCCATCCAGTACGAGAACGACGAGCTGATCCGGCCCGCGTACAGCGACGACACCGCGATCGCCTGCTGCGTGTCGGCGATGCGGGTGGGCAAGGACATGCAGTTCTTCGGCGCCCGCGCCAATCTGGCCAAGGCGCTGCTGTACGCCATCAACGGCGGCCGCGACGAGATCAGCGGCGAGCAGATCGCCCCGGCCGCGCCGCCGGTCGCCCACGACGTGCTCGACTACGCCGAGGTCGACGCGGCGTTCGACCGGATGCTCGACTGGCTTGCCGAGACCTATGTGGACGCGCTCAACGTCATCCACTACATGCACGACAAGTACGCCTACGAGCGGCTCGAGATGGCGTTGCACGATCACCCGGTGCATCGTTTCCTGGCCACCGGCGTCGCCGGCCTGTCCGTCGCCGCCGACAGCCTTTCGGCCATCAAGTACGCCCAGGTCAAGGTGCTTCGCGACGACACCGGGCTGGCGGTGGACTACGCGGTCGACGGCGACTTCCCCGCCTTCGGCAACAACGACGACCGCGTCGATGCCATCGCCGTCGAGTTGGTCGAGCGGTTCATGGCGAAGATCCGCCGGCAGCCGGCCTACCGCGGCGCCGAGCCGAGCCTGTCCGTGCTGACCATCACGTCCAACGTCGTGTACGGCAAGAACACCGGCAACACCCCGGACGGGCGGCGCGCCGGCGAGCCGTTCGCACCCGGCGCCAACCCGATGAACGGCCGCGACCGGCACGGAATGGTCGCCGCGGCGCTGTCGGTGGCGAAGCTGCCGTACCGGTGCGCCCGGGACGGTATCTCGCTGACCACGACCGTGACCCCGGACGGGCTGGGCCGCACCCGCGACGAGCGGATCGGCAACCTCGTCGGCGTGCTGGACGGATACACCGACGGCGGCGGGTTTCACCTGAACGTCAATGTTCTCGATCGGGCGACGCTCACCGACGCCATGGCGCACCCGGAGAAGTACCCGCAGCTGACGATCCGGGTGTCCGGGTACGCCGTGAACTTCGTCCGGCTCACCGCCGAGCAGCAGCGCGACGTCATCTCGCGGACGTTTCACGGTGCGCTGTGAACGGCGGCGTGCACTCGTTCGACGTCGCCACCGGGGTGGACGGGCCGGGCACCCGGTTCGTGGCGTTCCTCGCCGGCTGCCCGCTGCGCTGCCAGTACTGCCACAGCCCCGACACCTGGTATCAGCGCAACGGCCTCCCGACGACCGTTGACGGCCTCGTCACCGAGATCCGCCGCTACGAGCGGTTCATCAAGGTGGCCGGCGGCGGCGTCACGCTCAGCGGCGGGGAGCCGTTGCAGCAGCCCGCGTTCGTGCGTGCGGTGCTGACCCGGTGCAAGGAATTGGGGCTGCACACCGCCCTGGACACCAGCGGGTTCCTCGGCGACCGCGCCGACGACGCGTTGCTGGACGCCACCGACCTGGTGTTGCTCGACGTCAAATCGGGCGACCCGGATACCTACCGCCGAGTGACCCGGACGGGCCGGCTGGCGCCGACCGTGCGTTTCGCGCGCCGCCTCGCCGAGCGCGGTACCCCGATCTGGGTACGGTTCGTGCTGGTTCCGGGCCTGACCGACGACATCGCGAACGTCGACGCGGTCGCCGACGTCGTGGCCGGCGTGCCGACTGTCGAGCGGGTCGAGGTGCTCCCGTTCCACCGGCTCGGCGCGGCCAAGTACGCCGCGCTGGGCCTCGACTTCCCGCTTGCCGAGACCAAGCCACCCGGCACCGAACTGCTCAACCGGGTGCACAAACAGTTCGCGGACCGGGGCCTGACGGTTTACTGAGCCCGCCGTGCAACCGGGCCCGCGTACGCGTTCAGCTTGGGTCGAGTACGTAGTCGAACACGTACTTGTGGGACGGGCCGAGGTTCTCGATCGCCAGAATGCCGGACAGGCCGAGTAGGTCGTCGGTTCCCGAGTCCGGTACCACCGTGACCATCAGGTTGCTTTTGCCTCGGCGCATCAGGCCGCTGTGCTGCAACGCGAAGCTGCCCCGGCGGCCGTCCAACGTCCCGTCGATCAGGTCGATGGCCACGTACCCGATGGATCCTTCGATGGCGGTGCCGACCGAGAGCATCTGGGCCGTGCCGGTGCCCGTCAGCCCGCCCGTGAACGTTTTGGTGACCCGCATCCGGCCGATGACGTCGTCGTCCGCCGCGAGCGGCTCGAAGTCAACGTCAAACTCTCCGTGGGTACGCGCGCTGATCCTCACTCTCGCACCCAATCAGGTCCGGCGCCCGAAAGGACCCGAATCGGGCGGGTTGCGCCCCTGGTCCGGCGAGGCGCAGCTCGGGCCTTCGAACCAAGACGGAGCCCGCTCGGTGGACAAGATCTGTAGGCTTCGCTGGACGAGCCCTGTCGTCGACTTCCGCATCGGCCGCGCTACCGGGAGTCCGCACCGGCAGGATCGCAAACGGTCCCGCGAGAGGAAGGGGCGCCGGTGGACGCCGAGTCCGAAGCGCCGTCGGCAGCCCCCGGTTCGGGCGGCCGGGAGGTGGTTCGAGCCGCCGTCGTGGTCGGTGCGCTCGGCGTGGTGTTCGGCGACATCGGAACCAGCCCGATCTACACGATCCAGACCGTCTTCAACCCGGCCGATCCGCATCCGGTGCCGATCAGCACGAACAATGTGTTCGGCGTCGTGTCGCTGATCTTCTGGTCGGTGCTCATCATCGTCACGCTGACCTATGTCGCGCTGGTGATGCGCGTCGACAACGACGGTGAGGGCGGCATCATGGCCCTGATCACCCTGCTGCGCCGCTGGGGCGGCGGTGGCCGCCGCCGCGTCGCCGCGGTGCTGGCCGGTCTGGGGATCTTCGGGGCCGCGCTGTTCTTCGGCGACAGCATGATCACACCGGCGATCTCGGTGCTGTCCGCGGTGGAAGGGCTGAAGGTGGTCGAGCCGGGGCTGCATGAGCTGGTTGTCCCGCTCACCGCCGTGATCATCGTGGTGTTGTTCGCCTTCCAGCGCAAGGGAACGGCCGCCGTGGGACGGCTGTTCGGCCCGGTGATGATCGCCTGGTTCGTGATCATCGCGGCGTGTGGCGTGGCCGGCATCGTCAAGCACCCGGAGATCCTCAAGGCGCTGTCCCCCACGTACGCGATCGGGTTCTTGATCGGGCATTTCGGGGTGGCCTTTTTCTCGCTCGCCGGGATCGTGCTCGCCGTCACCGGCGCCGAGGCCCTGTACGCCGATATGGGGCACTTCGGCCGCCGCGCGATCACCCGTGGCTGGTTGTTGCTGGTCCTGCCGGCGTGTGTGCTCAGCTACTTCGGGCAGGGCGCGCTGATCCTCGGCGACCAGAGCACCGTGAGCAGCCCGTTCTTCCTACTCACGCCCGGCTGGGCCCGGTTGCCGATGGTCCTGCTGGCGACCGCGGCGACCGTCATCGCCTCCCAGGCGGTGATCACCGGCGCCTACTCGGTGACGTCGCAGGCCGCCCAGCTCGGCTACCTGCCGAGGCTGCGGGTGGTGCACACCTCCGAGTCGACGATCGGCCAGATCTACGTTCCCTGGATCAACTGGCTGCTGATGATCTCGGTGCTCACCCTCGTGTTCGCCTTCCGCAGCTCGGCCGCCCTGGCGTTCGCGTTCGGCATGGCGGTGATCACGACCATCACCATCACCACCCTGTTGTTCTTCTATCTCGCCCGGGTCCGCTGGCACACCCCGCTGTGGCTGGTGTTGGCCGGCGGCGGCGCCCTGCTCGCGTTCGACCTGCTGTTCCTGGCGGCGAACCTGACCAAGCTCGTGCACGGCGCGTGGCTGCCGCTGCTGATCGGCCTGACCGCGTTCACGGTCATGACCACCTGGCAACGCGGACGGCAGGTCGTCACCCGGGAGCGCGAGCGGGCGGAGGGCTCGCTGCGCGAGTTCGTCGACCAGCTCCGGGCCGAGCCCCGCCCGCTCACCCGGGTCCCGGGCACCGCGATCTTCCTCAACCGCGGCAAGCGGACCGCGCCGCTGGCGATGCGCGCCAACGTCAAGCACAACCAGGTGCTGCACCAGCAGATCTTGATCATTTCCATCGAGACGCTGCCGGTGCCGCACGTGAGCGACTCGGAGCGGATCGAGATCGACGATCTCGGCCACGTCGGCGACGGGATCATCCACGTCGGCGCCAGGTACGGCTACATGGACACCCCCGACGTTCCAGCGGCCCTGCGGCTGCTCGACCCGGCACAGACCGAGGGGCCGATCTCGCTCGACGAGGCCTCGTACTTCCTCTCGAAGATCGAGCTGAAGAAGGGCGAGGCGGCGACGATGGCGCCGTGGCGCAAGCGGCTGTTCATCGCCACGTCCTACATCACCGCCGACGCCGCCGAATATCTCGGCCTGCCCCGCGACCGCACGGTGATCATGGGATCCCGGATCGACGTCTAACCGGCGTACCCGCATCGCAGTGTTCTGCTGTTTCCGGCGCGTCGCGTCAACGTACCGTTTTGGTGTACTCGATGAGGCGTTCTTGAGTCATAACGGTCCCTGCGGCGGGCCGTCCTCGCCCTAATGTGACTGTGTCGGGGGTCACAGCAACCTCAGCATCCATGTTCCGAAGCCGTACGACTGTGCGCATTGCCCGTAGGGAGCAACCTTGCCTCAACTGAATGACGACCTGCTGGCCGGCAAGGTTCTTCCTGATCCGGGCCGCGGTCACGAGCATGGTGGCGCGCGGCGAAGGCGGCGCGCTTGAGAAAGCCTCGGCCGGTCTGCCGATGGGCAAGCTCGGGCAGGTCGACGAGATCGCCGACTTCGTCATCTTCCTGCTGTCCGAGCGCAGCGGCGTCGTCACCGGTTCCGTCCTCGACTGGGATCAGACGATCCCGGGCGCCCACGACTAGTTTCCTCACCCCCCGACAGGAGAGATACCGCAAATGCGTATCGGCCTCATCGGCGTAGGACGCATCGGTGCGTTCCACGCCCAGACGCTGACCGAGCTGCCGGTGGTCGACGAACTCGTCGTGACCGACGCCGTCCACGAGCTCGCCAAGCAGGTGGGCGACCGATTCGGTGCCACGGTGGCCCCCGAGCCGGCCGACGTGCTGGCCGCCGGCGTGGACGGGATCGTCATCGCGTCCTCGACCACGACCCATCCGGACCTGATCCGCGCCTGCGCCCGAGCCGGAATCCCGACGTTCTGCGAGAAGCCGGTCGCCGCCCTGGCTAAGGAGGCCGTCGCCCTGCTCGACGAGCTCGAGGATTGCGCCACCCCGATCCAGATCGGCTTCCCGCGCCGGTTCGACGCCGGCTATATGGCGGCGCGGGCCGACGTGGCGTCCGGCGCCCTCGGGTACGTACACACCGTTCGTTCGACGACGCTCGACCCGGCACCGCCACCGGAGGCGTACGTCCGGGCTTCGGGCGGCATTTTCAACGACTGTTCCATCCACGACTTCGACTCGATCCGCTACGTCACCGGTCAGGAGGTCCTGGAGGTGTACGCCGCGGGCACCAACCAGGGCGTCCCCTACATCGAGGACGCCGGCGACGCCGAATCCGTGACCTCGATCCTCACTCTCAGCGGTGGGACGTTGGCGGTCGTCTCCAACAGCCGGTCCAACGGCCGCGGCCACGACGTACGGCTGGAGGTCCTGGGCAGCCGGGACTCCATGGCCGCAGGCCTGGACGACCACCTGCCGCTGCGGTCGGCCGACCCAACCGTCTCGTTCCCGGCCGGCAAGCCGTGGAACTTCTTCATGGACCGCTTCGCCGCCGCCTTCCGGGCCGAGCTGACCGCCTTCACCGAGGTCGTGGCCGGAACCCGGCCCTCGCCCTGCACACTCCACGACGGTGTCGCCGCCTCGCTCATCGCCGAAGCCGCGACCCGCTCCTGGCGTGAGCACCGCCCGGTGCGCATGGGCGAGCTCCGCTGACTATCAGAAAGGTTGGCGGCACCCCTCGCCGCGGGCATCCCCTATGACGCAGAGCATCAATGTCGGCATCGTCGGCTTCGGCTGGATGGGCCAGGTGCACGCCAAGGCCCTGACCCGCGTCCTGCAGCACTACCCCGACCTCGGCGCCACGCCACGGCTGGTCGGTGTCGCCGACCCGGCCACCGACGGCCGGCTCGACTACGCCCGGGACGTCTTCGGCGTCGACTGGACCACCCCGGACTGGACTGAGCTTGTCGCCCGCGACGACATCGACCTCGTCTGTGTGGCGGGCCCCAACTTCACCCACCGCGACGTCGCCGTCGCGGCGGCCGGTGCGGGCAAGCACATCTGGATCGAGAAGCCGGCCGGGCGCAACCTCGCCGAGACCCAGCAGATCGCCGACGCGATCTCGGCCGCGGGAGTCGCCTCCGCCGTCGGGTTCAACTACCGCAACGCCCCGGCCGTGGAACTGGCCCGCGACCTGGTGGCCGCCGGCCGCATCGGTACCGTCCGGCACGTCCGGGTCCAGCTGCTGGGCGACTACTGCGCACATCCCGACGGCGCCCTGACCTGGCGTTTCGTGCGTGACCTCGCGGGCAGCGGCGTGGTCGGTGACCTCGCCTCGCACGGGCTCGACCTGGCCCAGTACGTGGTCGGGCCGATCGGCGCGTTGCTCGCGGAGACGTCCACGTTCATCACCGAGCGACCGTCGGCCGTCGGCACCGCCTCGCACTTCGCCCGCGGCGGGGACGGGCCGCTGCTCCCGGTCGAAAACGAGGACCATGTCCTGACCCTGCTGCGCTTCCGCGACGGCGGGCGGGGCGTCCTGGAGGCCAGCCGCGCCTCGGTCGGCGAACAGAACTCCTACACGTTTGAGATTCACGGCAGCACGGGCTCGCTGGCCTGGGACTTCCGGCGGATGGGTGAACTGCAGGTGTGCCTCGACCAGGACTACCAGGGCGCGTCCTGGACCACCCGGCGGATGGGTCCCGGCGACGGCGAGGCGGCCGCGTTCCAGCCGGACACCGCGATCCCGCTCAGCTTCGACGACCTCAAGGTGATCGAGGCCAAGCGGTTGCTCGCCTCGATCGTCACCGGGAAACCCGAAGGCGCCACCATCGCCGACATGGTCACCGCCGCGCGCCTGGTCGACGCCACGCTCCGCTCAGACGCCGAGAAGCGCTGGGTCACCCTTTAAGTAGAAAGGCCACAACGATGACCGACGGTCAGCTCGGCGACCCGGCGTCGGCGGCCGCCCGGCTCGACGCCCGTTCCCAGATTTCGTTGCCGCCCAAGGAGAAAGCCATGACCACCGACCGCACGCTACGACTGACCACGGCCCAGGCTCTGGTGCTGTACCTCACCAAGCAGTACAGCGTCGCAGACGGCGAACGACGGCGCCTCATCCCGGCGGCCATGGGCATCTTCGGCCACGGCAACGTCGCCGGCCTCGGCCAGGCGCTGGACCAGAACACCGACGCCCTGCCGTTCGTACAGGGCCGCAACGAGCAGAACCTGGTCCACATCGCCACCGGCTTCGCCAAGGCCGCCCGGCGCCGGGCGACGCTGGCCGTGACGGCGTCCATCGGGCCGGGCGCGCTGAACATGGTTACCGGCGCGGCGCTGGCCACGGTGAACCGGGTGCCGGTGCTGCTGCTGCCCGGCGACAGCTACGCGACCCGACGCCAGGGCCCGGTGCTGCAGCAGCTACAGCATCCGATCGAGGCCGACGCCAGCGTCAACGACGCGTTCCGGCCGGTGTCTCGGTTCTTCGACCGGATCACCCGCCCCGAGCAGTTGCTCACCGCCCTTCCGGCCGCGATGCGGGTGCTGGTCGACCCGGTCAACACCGGCGCCGTCGTCCTGTCGCTGCCGCAGGACATCCAGTCCCACGCGTACGACTTCCCGGTTGAGTTCTTCGCCGAACGCGACTGGGCCGTGCGCCGGCCCATTCCGGCGGCGGAGGAGATCGCCGCGGTCGCCGCATTGGTCAAGTCGTCGTCCCGGCCGCTGATCATCGCCGGCGGGGGTGTCGTGTACTCCGGCGCGAGCGCCGAGCTCGAACGGCTCGCCGAGAACGCCGGCATCCCGGTCGCGGAGACCTTCGCGGGCAAGGGCGCCGTCGGCGTCGACACCTGGTGGCAGCTCGGCGGCATCGGCCTGGAAGGCAACCCGGCGACCAACGAGCTCGCCCGCACCGCCGACCTCGTGCTGACCGTCGGGTCGCGGCTGACCGACTTCGCCACCGCTTCGCACTCGCTGTTCGCCAACCCCGAAGTACGGTTCGCGAGCATCAACGTGGACCCCCGCGACGGGGACCGGCTCGGCGCCACCTCCGTCGCCGGGGATGCCCGCCTGGCCCTGACCGCCCTCGCCGACGCCCTGGCTGCGGACGGGGTGGCGACCGCACAGGCGTGGCGGGACGAGGTGACCACGGCGAAGGCCGGCTGGGCACCGGTACGCGCGGCCGCCCTCGACGCCGACACCCCCGTCGACCTGGAGGCCCTGCGGGCCGAGTCCACCGACGTCATCCCGGACACCGCCGCCGTGCTGACCCAGGGCCAGCTCATCGGGCTGCTCCAGGAGCACGCCCGGGCCGGGGACACGATCGTGGCCGCCGCCGGGGGCCCGCCCGGCGACCTACTCAAGGTCTGGGACGCCACCGGCGGCCGCGGCTGCCACCTGGAGTTCGGCTTCTCCTGCATGGGTTACGAGATCCCGGGCGCGATCGGGACCCGGCTGGCCGACCCCGACCCCACGCACCGGGTCACCGCCTTCATCGGCGACGGCACCTTCCTGATGGCGCCCACCGAGCTCGCCACCGCCGCGCAGGAAGGCCTGGCGGTCACCGTGGTCATCCCGGAGAACCACGGCTACCAGGTCATCCACCGGCTACAGATGTTCACCATGGGCCGCGAGTTCGGCAACGAGTTCCGCTACCGGTCCGAGGCGCTGACCCTCGAGCCGGGCAAGGGCGCCGCCCTGACCGGCGACTACCTGCGCCTGGATCTCGTCCAGATCGCCGCCGGCCTGGCCACCCAGCGGTGGCTCGGATGAGCCGCAACCGCTACGCCCTGGACCGCGGCGACCTGCGCCGGCGGCTCGCCGCGGGCGAGTTCACCTACGGCACGTTCATCGGCGCGGCCACCACGGTGACCGCGGAGGTGTGCGCGGCGGCCGGCGTCGACTGGGTCCTGCTCGACCTCGAGCACTACGCCGGCGGCGAGGAGCAGGCCCGCGACGTCGTCCCGGCCGCCGCGTCCTACGGCGTGCCGACCATCGTCCGGGTGGGGTCCACCGAACGGATCCGGGCCGGGCGCCTGCTCGACCTGGGTGCGGCCGGAATCATGTTCCCCCGGGTGGACACGGCGGCCGAGGCGGCCGTCTGCGACTGGGACTCCCCCGACAGCAGCAAGCCCACGCAGGAGGAAAAGTGACCGACGACGTCGACCGCATCGCGGGCGCACCCATCAGTTGGGGTGTCTGCGAGGTGCCCGGCTGGGGCTACCAGCTGCCCGCCGATCAGGTGCTCAGCCAGATGAGCGAGGTCGGCCTGTCCGCCACCGAGCTCGGCCCCGACGGCTTCCTGCCCGGCGACCCGGACGAGTTGGCCAAGACCCTCGCCAGCCACGACCTGCACGCCGTCGGCGGCTTCACCCCGTTCGTCCTGCACCGCGCCGACGTCGATCCCATGGTGGAACTCGAACGGCTGCTACCGGCGTTCGAGGCCGCGCGGGCCGCAGTCATGGTCCTGTCCGCGGACACCGGCCTGTCCGGGTACGACAGCCGGCCGGACCTCGACGACGAGGGCTGGCGCCGGCTGCTGCGCAACCTGGACCGGGTCGCCGGGCGGGCCGCCGAGCACGGTATCCGGGCCGTGCTGCATCCGCACGTGGGCACCATGGTCGAGACCGGGACCGACGTGCAGCGGGTCCTGGAGGGATCGGGCACTTCTCTGTGCCTGGACACCGGGCACCTGCTGATCGGGGGTACCGACCCGGCCGTTCTGTCCGGCCAGGTGCCGGACCGGATCGCACACACCCATTTCAAGGACGTCGACCTCGGGTACGCCCGCAAAGTCCAGTCCGGCCGGCTCACCTACACCGAAGCGGTCCGGGACGGCATGTACCGCCCGTTAGGCCGAGGTGACGTCGACGTCGCCGCCATCGTCCAGCATCTGCGCGGTAGCGGCTACGACGGGTGGTACGTCCTCGAGCAGGACACCATGCTCACCGAGCCGCCGGCCGGCGAGGGCCCGGTCGCCGACGTCAGGACCAGCGTGGAGTACCTGCGGAGCCTGCTCCTGGTGTGAACCACGCAACCGCCGGGCTGTGCACCAACCGGGTTCACAGTTCGGCGGCGTCGTAGATCGACACCGGTTCGTTGTACGGCGTGACGACCTGGACCTGGGACGGGATGCTGCCCGGCCGGCCGGGCAGGATTCCCCGCGCCTGTAGCACCAGCCGGCAGGCGCGACGCATGTCGGCGCGCAGGTCGTGATGCAGGACGGCGAAGATCTTTTGCGTCCTCAGCAGGCCGCGGTTGTCCCCGTCCAGGTCATGCGCGATGAAAACCTTGGGTGTCACGCCAACCTCCTCGAACGCCCTGAGGGTGGCGAGGTTCCCCCCGCCGGCGGAATACACCGCGTTGATCGACGGATGCAGAGCGAGCGCGCCACGAACGGCCACGAGGATGGACTCGTCCAGCCCGTCGGTGTCCTTCACCTCGTGCACCGTCCGCCGGGGGGCGAGCTCCGACAGGGTCCGCCGGAAGCCGAGACCGCGCTCCCCCTCGCCCCGGAAGGACGAGTGACTGACGGTCAGCAGCACGCTGCCGGATCGGCCTCCGCGCTGAGTGATCAGGTAGGCGGCCGTCGACCCGGCCGCCACGTTGTCCATCCCCACGTAGGCCGCTCGGCGGCTGCGGGGCACGTCGGTCGTGAACGTGACGGTCGGGATGCCGCGGTCGGCGAGCCGGTTCACGGCCTCGGCCACGAGCGGATGGTCGGGAGCCTTGAGGATGACGCCGTGCGAGAGTTTGCGGCCGATGCCGTCCAGGAGCGCCGCCGCCGCTGCCGGGTCGCTGTGCTCGGTGAGGTGCGAGCGCGCTCGCAGCACGGTCGGCCGCAAGGACCACAGCTCCGCCTCCAGCGCCTGCCGTGAGGCGAGCGCGAAGCGTTCGGGCGTTTGCATCACCAGGTCCAGGATCAGGGTCCGCCCCGAGAGGTGCACCTGCTCCCGCTGGCGTTCCAGTTCGGCGATCGCCTGGTTCACCTGAGCGATCGTCTCGGGCCGGACCCCCTCGCGACCGTGCAGGACGCGGTCGACCGTCGCGCGACTCAACCCCGCCTGGGAAGCGATGTCAAGGACTCGGTGATCTCGGCGGGCGCCCACGTGTTCTCCTTTCCAAGTCGTTAAGCAATGAGGCATTGTTGAGGCACTTCGCAACGTTCGGGGACCGCGAGGGCACCTAGTGTGGCACAAGTCACTCCCCGTGGTACGTGGAGGATTTCGTGAAACTCCCTCCGAATAGTCCCTTCTGTTCGACATAGCACAGCGCGCCGCATCGCCGGTCATCGCCGGCGCTGAGACGCTATCCGCACGGTGAACAGAGCACTTCGTCGTCGCAGACGACCCGTCGTGCCAGCGCGCTCGCCGTCAAGCACACGTCAACCATCCGCGGTCATCGCGACGACGCGGTGATATTCGAAAGGCAACCGACCATGACTCGTTCCAAGCCTGTGGCACGCGCGGTCATCGCGCTCTCCGCTGCTCTGATCCTTACCGCGTGCTCGTCGTCCGGCGGCAAGGCGGCGACGGACACCCCCGCGACCGCCGCGGGCAACGCCGCCGGTACGCCGAAGATGACCGTCGCGATGATCACCCACGCGGCTCCGGGTGACACGTTCTGGGACATCATCCGCAAGGGCGCCACCGCCGCCGCGGCCAAGGACAACATCGACCTGCAGTACTCGTCCGACCCGGACGCGGCCAAGCAGGCCCAGCTGATCCAGGCGGCCATCGACAAGAAGGTCGACGGCATCGCGCTCACCGACCCGAACACCCCGGCCCTGAGCGACTCGATCAAGAAGGCCATCGCGGCCGGCATCCCGGTCACCATGTTCAACGCGGGCGGTCCGGACGCGCTCGGCCTGGGTGCGCTCGACTACTTCGGTCAGGGCGAGAAGGAGGCCGGCATCGCCGTCGGTAAGCGGGCCGTTGCCGACGGCGCGAAGAACATCATCTGCGCGAACCAGACCCAGGGGCAGCAGCAGCTCGTCGACCGCTGTGACGGGGTCAAGGAAGGCGCGGTCGGTGCGAAGGTCAAGCAGATCTACGTCAACGGCACCGACGACTCCGCCGTGACGACGGCGATCCAGGCCACGCTGGCGCAGGACAAGACCATCGACTTCGTCGTGACCCTCGGCGCGCCGATCGCGCTCGACGCCGTGAAGGCCGTCAAGGGCGCCGGAAGCGCGGCGAAGATCGGGACATTCGACACGAACAAGGAACTCGTCGCCGCGGTCCAGGACGGGTCCATTCAGTGGGCGGTCGACCAGCAGCCGTACATGCAGGGCTACCTCGCTGTCGATGCCATCTGGTGGTACAAGACGAACGGCAACACCCTCGGCGGCGGCCTGAACGTGGCCACCGGACCGGCGTTCATCGACAAGTCCAACATCGAGGCCGTCGCGAAGTTCGCCGCGAACGGCACCCGGTGACCCGGCGTTCGATGACCTGGAGACTGAACTGAGATGACCACCGTCACGGCCACACCTACCGACGATCGGGTCGCGACCCGCTCGACCATTGCGACGACCCTCGGGCGTCCCGAGGTCGGCGCGCTCATCGCCGCGATCGCCGTCGCAGCCCTCTTCCTCCTGGTCGCGCCGGCGTTCCGCAACGTCGACAACATCGGGACGATCCTGTACGGATCCTCGACGATCGGCATCATGGCCGTCGCCGTCGCGCTGCTCATGATCGGCGGGGAGTTCGACCTGTCGGCAGGTGTGGCCGTGACGACGTCAGGCCTCGC
>Ga0307515_10016101_pt1 | contig 13714 bp, 14 predicted proteins | sample 17_EM_MG_FD_194513 | JGI IMG/M metagenome (GOLD analysis project Ga0307515, IMG submission 194513) | Populus trichocarpa ectomycorrhiza microbial communities from riparian zone in the Pacific Northwest, United States - 17_EM | ecosystem: Host-associated > Plants > Roots > Unclassified | place... | reverse complement strand
CATTTAGGTAGAAGTAAATATTCTTTAGTCCCCAAACTATTCTGTGATTCTCAACTAGGTCATCAACAAAACAAACTTTTTGTCTCCTATCATACATTATCAATTAACCCACATTATTCAGGTATATGACGACAAAAGTATAATTTTTAAGTTAAATAGGTCCCTCTTGTTTATGATTGTAAAGGAAATTTTTTTTAATAGAAGATTTGAGTTAATTGGGAATAATAGTTATGTACAAAATAAATTTTAAAATATAAAATTGTGTTCAAACTGTATTATTTTTTAAATATTTTTAACCTATGTTATTTTTTCAGAACTTTTAACAAATTGTCATTTTTAAAAAAGAATTCTTATTATGAAGTCTCATAGTCAAACCCAAATAAAAAATAAAAAATTGATTGGGATTTAATATTAATGAATAATAAGATATATTTAATTTTTAAATTTTAGGTTCATATTTTGAAGTTGGTATTGGAAAAATTTTAAATTTCTCGAGCTTAAAACATAGGTCAAGACATATTATTTGAGGGTTAGCCTCAAGTGATGCGTCCAAGCTCACAAAAAGATGCTGGAGTTGCCCAACACCCGGGCTCGGGTCGCAGCCTGAGCTCAACTCTCTTTCCAGACTTACATGTTTTACCCGAGCTCTTAAAAAGTATTTGGAAACGTGCTAAAAAATTTTGAGCGCTCATAAACATTATAGACTTCCTGTCAAAATAGAAGAAATCTTGATCCAGTCAAATTAAAATAAATTAAAATAAGAAAACTTATTATGTTACGTGAATCATTAGACCAAGAAAAATCTACATGTTTTTTCAGCAAAAATATCGTGCTGTATTCAAAATTACATCGTTGAATTATCATGTAGGGACTTTAGACCTATCTGATGCTGAAATTTCTTATGGGGACTTACAGAAGAGGTTCCTTTTTTTGGGCTGAGAAAATTTTTCAAGTTGAACTCATGGTTGCTTATGGGCTCGTGTCTGTGGAACCCAGCTTAGGCTTAGGTTCTCATGCCTCACTGGTTACTGTAGCCCCCCTTGGGAAACAAAGAAGGTCGATCCATCTGTCGTTAGAAGGCTGCTGCCATTGACGGTCGCAACTCTCCAATTTTGGTTCTGCTGGCGTTGGCTGAGTGAGGATCGTCATTCTCTACGTTAAGACAAGAGCTGTCTTTGGAGAAAGTCAAATACTTGCATTATAGTGCCTCAGGCCCCTCAAAAGAATAATTTTCCCAAACCAGCAAAAGCACAATTGCTTGAATTAACCTCTGTCTAGAGTTTAGAGGGCACCAGTCGTCATCAAAATCCGGCTCAGGTCAAGTTTCAAATCATGGATTTGCCTATTAATTCTACCGATTTGACCGGGTTTAATAGTTATGCATGCACTTCTGCTATACCTTTTGTGTAGGAAGAAGCATCTTCTCCCCTCGAAATTGAAACTCTACCTGCACCAACAATGCCTTGGAATTGAAACTCCACCTGCACCAACAATGACATATTACAAGAACACAGTCCTTCGTTAGGTTACTCTAATTTATAGCTTAGTTTTCTAAATCTTGTAAAACACTACTATACAGGAGCATTTTTGGAAGAATTTAAGATGACATCAAACTATTATTTGTCGGTAAACAAAATCAAATGTATTCAAGTAGGTTTTTTTGAAAAATATTAATAAACTAAACCCATGTTTCAAGTTGTTTCATGAAATCTGTTGGACAAGCGGATCCGCATCTCTTACAGCCGACAGAGTCTTCTGTTCTTGGAGCAGAAGCAATTTGCTTAGCTTTACACCCGTCCCAAGGAATCATTTATAATACATCCGTGGCGCAGGCCCGGAAAGCAATCTTCAAATTTAAGCACAAACACTTGAGAGTACAGGCCATAAAAAAAAAAAACACGCCACAATTCACAATAATCTCATAAAAGTGTGATGACAGTCGCAAAACCTTGAAGCAGTTTGGAATAAACCATTATTGCAAGCAAAATAGAACAAAAGAAAGAACTCACGAGCTTACACTACCACGAAACATAGCAAGGGTAAATAATCTAGTGACAATTTGCCTTTTTTACGAGAACCGGGAACATCATAAGCAACTGTAACTCCAATAATTGATCTTGCTCGAGCTGGTTTTTCATGCAAACATACGAGGACACGTTTGAGATCCCCAGGCCGGACCATCTAACAATGGGTGCTTATCACTACTTAAACTAACACAAGGAAGAGAGTCTTACCACAACTTTCCCAGAATTAGGGTCCAATTGACTGCTCGTGAACCACTTGATAATTCAGATTCTAGTCAAGATTTTAAGAGAGATTTTTAAGTAAAATTCATGAAAAATTATAACGTGTTAATTAACCAAACATATACTTGACCCGATGCTTATGCCCTTCTACTTGATGAGGATTAAAGAATTAGGTAATTTACACATGAATTGAATAAGGTATCAAGGCAAACCTTCATTAATATCTATCAATTTTTCACACAAAATGCAAGCTTATTTATTCCAGTATAAGTGCAAAGCAATGGACCTGAAAAAAAATACATATAAATATGTATGCTATAGCTAGTGCTATGCTCTTAATATATACAGCTCTGAGAGCAATATTTTGAATTATCGAAAAGAAGAATCACTGGAATTTTCAGGTCAAATCATCCTCTAGTTCTTTGGACTTCAGGGCATTCTTGACTTTCAACAGAAGTGTGACCTTCCAAGAATCCTACATAACATAACATTCCAGGTCAGTGCTAATTCTGTAATGCTTACAAAATGTAATGTTGAGATCAGTGCAGTCTTTGCCAAATTACGGTTGCAACTGATTCAGTAAACTTCAGATTCCAAAAGAAAGAAACTGCAAGAATTAAACTTCAACGCCAAAAAAAGATGTACCAGCTTGGAAATGCTATCAAATTCCTTGATAATGGAAGTGAGCTTCGGAACATCCTCCTCATCAATTGCAGTAGCTAAATCCTGAAAAGTTATAATAAAAACCAATGAGCATGATGAAAGCACTTGCAAAATGACACATCAAGGTCACCATTTCACCAGCAACCTATTGCCTAATCTTCATTCCATTCAACCAATTTCTTTACCAAATTAGCAGCATGCTATTACGTCTATGAACTCAAAATGCTGAAAAAATAAACTTAATACCACACAAAGTAACTCAATTACATATGATGCATGAAAAATAGCAAGCCTGATAATTGAGAAGCATCCACTTACTGATAAAAATTTGTATTCCCGAGTTCTAGAAAATGTTGGATCCAAATTCTGCACAGCCAATTGATATTTTATTTATTCAGAAAAGTAAACGACATGTTGATACAGATACACATGCAAAATAGATATCCATTGTCTATAGCAACTGAACCTCATATTGCTCCAGTGCATTGGTTATGGCAACAACATCGCCTCTGCAGAGTTGGCAAATCCCAGCATTGAGAAGATGTCCTCGTACTCCATATTTTAACAAGTTATTGTTGAGCGACTGTCGTGCTACATCTTCATATATCTGAATTGCTTTCTGATATCTGAAGAACAAAGTGAAACAGAATTAATTCATCCACAAGATAGAAATCATGCCGTCCCCACTATCCACAAGATTGTGATTAAAGAACAGAAAACAAAGTAAAATCAACTAAAGACTCCCAACTGCAGGAGTGTAATGGTATATTATCAAGAAAATTTAATAGCTTTATTATTTAACTGAATTCACTTACTGTTCAAGTTGAGCAGAAATTTCTGCAACTTTCAGCTTGCACTTGTTAGCAAGGGAGTTTGATTCTTGAAATTCAAAATAATCCGCAGCCTTTTCAAAGTACATAATAGCCTTGTCACTGTTTTGCTCGAGCTCATACAACTCACCAATTTCCTGAATCAGGAAAAAAAAAATGTCTAAAGATATTAGTTATCCATATCAACTGCATAACTTACACTTTAATGCTATCTAGACACTACAAATACACATGTCGGATGCATATGGGCAACAATAATTTTTTAATCATCAAGATTAATACCGAAATCCCTATATTATCAAAATAAATTAGCCCATAATCACTACATAAACAAGGAAAATGACTCCTAAAAATTATTCATTTCTACAAATCATAGTACCTTGCAATACTTTGCAGCATTGCTATACCTTCCCATATCAACATAAATATCCACTGCTTGCAAATAGCACGAGATAGCCCCTATAAGAACAACAACAGCATAAATTATTGACTTAATAAAATACAAAATAATGGGATTTTAATGTCATAATCAATTAAAAAATCAAATCTTAACAAGCACCTTTAGTTGATGTTTTCTTGTAGCAGCTTGCAGCATCTACATAAGCAGTAGCAGCTTCATGTCTGCTATCCAACTGTAAAAACAATTACTAACCTGATTATCATCACAAACACTAATTACAATTAAGGAACAGTTATTAAATTACATCATAATCATACCTTTAAATGACAATTAGACAACTTGATGAAAACAGACCCAGCTTTATCCCCTGTAAAAAATAAAATAAAAACTATTATTATAAAATGGATTAAAAAGGAAATAAAAAGAAGAGGAGGGAAGTGGGATTTATACAAGATTTGGCGAGTTTAAATTGATTGGCGGATTGGGTAAGCAAATCAGCAGCATCTTCGTATTTAGAGCCCAGTAAAACCCAGCCGTTGATTTTCTTATCTGCTTTTTTCTCGAATTCTTCTCCTCTTCTAATGTGATCCCCCATTTCCTTGATCTTTGGTTTAACAGTTTTCTATCTCTGCTTTTGATTTTCTCCTTTTCCCTTCTCTTTGTGTTGAGAAAGGAAAACAGCGAGAGGATGATGGGTGGTTTGGTTGGTGAAATAGCGCGTGAAGGATTAGTCAATCCTGCTTCAAACTTCACAATGAAGGCGATGCCTTCTGTTTCGAGGTATGATTTACCCCTCAAGTATCGAGGTCCTGTTAAAACAAGTTCCGTAATATCAATTTGTTGACTGTATCTTTAAGCCAAAATTATTAAACCCGGACCGGTCGGGCGGGTCGATCCGTTCCGCTGGACCGGTCCGGGTTAGAAGATAGACCGGAAAATTAAAAAAACCGGCCATGACCCGGTCGACCCGGGTGAGACCCGGCACATATATATATAAACTTTACAAACAGCAAAAGGAAAGAACAATGTATTCTGCCCTAATTTCAGTCGAGTAGAAGAAGAAAGCCAAAGCTGTTCAGTGGTGAATCGGTAGATCAGAGTTCTTCTACAAGCGGAGAATTAACGGAATTTTCAAGCCAAGGTAAGAACCATATATTCTTTTAATTTTAAATGCTGTCTAGTTCAGGTCATTTAAATCCTTATTGCCTTTTCTGATCGCTTTGAAGCTTTAGTAAAGCTCTCGATTCGCTTGCCATAACAAGCTGAGCGTCATGGTCGAACACGCACACCCTTACCTTAAGGTAAGGCACGGTTAGCCGGTCAAGAGACAAGACTTTATTAGAAAAAAGGACAGTCACAGACTCGCGTTTAAGTCAGAGTCTCAGTGAACAAACACTCACTTAATCGAAAGCTAAATAATAAACTTTGACTCTGCCCAGTAGATAGGAAAACTGTGAATTAATGGAACAACTTAGTTTGTTGTGCGTCTACTCATTCAAAGCAATATACCCTGAGAATCAATAATCAGATTGTGTAGAATCAGACTGCATTCAAGTTCCTATTCCTGTCGCTTTAGTTGATATCGAGTTACTTCTGCTGCAAAGGCATGCAAAAAGATAACTTGATCAAACTGTCCTCAATTTTCATTGCCATTTGTGAAGTCAATTTAAATTGGTCTGTTAATCTCCAAACTTAGCGCGTGAAACACCGATTTGTTGTGAGGTTTTAATGTTCTGATTGATTCTAGAAAATCACAGTAATTCAACGTTCTGGGAATAAAATGATTGATAGTGATTTGTGTTTTGGTTATGATGAAACAGCAGTACTGTGTATATATATTCAAATTTTGTTATGTCTGTTATTGCCGTAGATTATAAGAATTGATTTGTGAATTAAATAGTAGTAAGGACTTATATTCTTAAATCATTACGTTCGTAGCTGTCTTCAGAGAATACAGCCAAAGCTCCTTGAAGTACAGATGGTTTTTTAGCTGGGTTGACCCACAAGACCCGTGACCCGGTCATTTTACCGGGTCAACTACTGGGCCTGGTTTTATAACTATGCTTTAAGCTATTATTTTTTTATAGGTTTTATATTTAATTTGAGATCAATTCGGAAAAAAATTGAATTATTGAATTATCTTATCAATGAACAAATCAATTATTTTTATTAATCTGAATAAATTTAATGAGGTTAATGAAAATACTAAATATATTAGGCTGAATTAATATTCTATCTTGATTTTAAAATTTATCGTGACAAGTTGATTCACTATACAAGTTTAAATTAAGCTGGATTTCAATAACCACCCTCCCTCCCTTAACAGTGACCTCTCTTCTCTCTTCTCACTGCCCCTCTTATCCTCTCCGGTTTCCAGCACCTCCCCAATTGCAGTTGCAGCCTCTCGCTTCTCTTGCGTGCAGCCACCGTCCCTAACCCTCAACAGCAGTGCAGCCTCTCTCTTATCTGTATGTTTCTTCTTTAAGGTTGGTTAGTTTCATTAACTCATGATACATCATGCATCTATTGTTAGCTATTAATTAGCTTTATAATCCATGTAGATGACTAATCAAATCCCTTAAAAAGATATATATAATCAATTCCCAATTGTGTATACTTGCATTGTTCAAGAATCATTGAATCTGCCATGTTAAACAAAACATTTCTGCATAAGAAATTTAGCAGCTGGAGTAGGTTATTTAGCACAGCTAACTAGTTGATATATTATGATGTTGATGCTGACTTGCCCTCAAATCATTGTAATAGCTAAATTAATAGCTGATCTTGATGAATGGTTCTGGTCTTACATTGAATCTGATTTCTTTATTATGTTTTCAGTAGCCAGCAAAATGTTGTTGTTGCTGTTGTTGCTATGCGATTTTCCTATAAGATGTTTACGAAAAAGATCATTGCCTTTCAATCTTTTGTGCTGCTGAGCTTCACTGGTCTTTTGAGTATGTGAAGATCTATGTTGTCCTCTTGGGCATTTTTTTTTGTGTGTCGGTGTGTGTGAATTATCAATTATGGGAATTTTCACATTCTTAGGCAAGGAATTCCATCCAAGCTAGGTAGCTGATTTTTTTTAAGAAAAAAAAAGGAAAATTTAATGGATTAATTATAGAGTTGGATGCACAAACTTGTGTGGAAAGTAATTGATGATAGCATGCAGTTCAGGGAACTGTTATACTCATATATACTTTACAAGAAAGCTTTTGAGCTAGGATATGCTGTTATGCTGTAGTTTCATAGTTTGTAAGAAAAGTCTGAAAAAAAGTAGTGGACATTTCATATGCTTCTATGCTGATTTATACAAGCAAGTTTTGATTGAATTGATCATAAATCATTGACATATTGGAATTTGAATATCTGAAATGTGCATCCTTTTTCTTTGGATAATTATATATGCAGTATGACTTGATGGTGCCAGTCAGAACTCCATTCTGTTTTTAATTGTGGTAGTTGGTTCTAGATAATTCTTTCATCAAACTAGACAATAGAGTTGTTGGAAGCTTTTGTTGCCATCCTTTTAGGCAGAGGAATTTTCCAGATTTCATTTATTTTTCCTACATCCTGTTATCAATTTGGATGAATTGGATCACTTGTGTATATCTCAGGGTTTTGCCTAAGCTACCAAGTCAGTTTTATAGTCTATTTGGGAAGCTCATAGAAAAAGGGAATGGAAGATATGCTGAAGTAAAAATCCGTAGAATTATTTATGGGCTTGAAAAGCCCTTGGTAAAAACAACTCAGGGCCATTGTAAAAAAAGTCCAAAAGAAACTTTGAAAAGCCCAAAAAATTGTATAAATAACTCAAGCCCATTGTAAAAAAGCTTAAGAGAAGCCTTGAAAAGCCAAACCCAATAAAAAAAGCCCAATTAAAGTGTAATAGTTTTTACTAGATTGAAACAAAAAAACTGAACTAAATCGAAACTGGTTGGTTTGAACTGGTTTTTGGTTAGATTCCAAACCTTGAACAATTTTGGTTTGGTTGTTTTCTTAGTCCAAAACTAAATTGAAATGAAAATGATCACCCCTACAATATATCAAATTTATAGTCCAACTTTATTTTTCTATAACCCGGATAGTCTTGGATGACATATGCCATTAAACCTGATATTGGTATGTACTAACAAATATAACCCTAAACAAAGCCTATTATTACTTGCACCCTCACTATTTCTGCAACTCTTCTCTCTTCTCTTGTAATAAAAATCCCCTCACTCTAATACCCACAAATCTCCTCTCATCAACAACCCACAAAATGGCCATAAGGACACCGATTTTTCACTTTTTTGCTTAATACCACCTCGTCCTTATGCCATTCCTCAACCACTACATCTGATTGTCACCATAGCTACCTGACCACTATTCTGTCCCAATACAATACACAAGCTCATCAATCTTTCTTGATCCCACTTGAAGACCAACAACACCATCTGAGAAGCTCTCCATCCACACCCGTTCCTCCAAAGCAAACTCTCTCTCTTTCTCTGTATTAGCTGGTGATGATTTTCTTTTTTGCTATTGTTAGTTCTGAATACTTTTCTCATGAATAAATATTGTAATCTGATAAAATAGAATTTGATATTTACAGCAGGTGATTGATGGCTGATCAGAAGCACAGAATCCTGATGGTTTCAGATTTTTTCTTTCCCAATTTTGGTGGTGTCGAGAGCCATATTTATTATCTATCTCAATGCCTGCTAAAGCTTGGTCACAAGGTAGGTTTACTTGTAAGCTGTTAAAATCATCATCACTTGTGTTTTTCTTGAAAATGTGGTTGCCCACTTGAGAATGTCATCTGATTGGTGGTAGATGTGGTTGATTGTGTAAGCTATTTATTTATATGACATGATTTTTCAGGTGGTTGTTATGACTCATGCTTATGGTAATCGCTCTGGGGTGAGATACATGACTGGTGGCCTTAAAGTTTACTATGTACCATGGAGACCATTTCTTATGCAGAACACCTTGCCAACTGTTTACGGGACACTTCCAATTGTAAGGACTATCCTTGTTCGAGAAAAAATATCATTGGTGCATGGACATCAAGCCTTCTCAACTCTTTGTCATGAAGCGTTGATGCATGCACGCACCATGGGTTACAAAGTTGTATTTACTGATCATTCACTCTATGGTTTTGCTGATATCGGAAGCATTCACATGAACAAGGTGTTGCAATTCACTTTAGCAGACGTGAGCCAGGCCATTTGTGTTTCTCATACAAGCAAGGAAAACACAGTGTTACGGTCAGGTCTACCACCAGAAAAGGTTTTCATGATACCAAATGCTGTTGACACTGCTATGTTCAAGCCAGCCCCAGAGCGACTTGGCAATGATGAAATTATTATTGTTGTGATAAGTAGATTGGTTTATCGAAAGGGCGCAGACTTGCTTGTTGAAGTCATTCCAGAAATTTGCCGTTTGTATCCTAATGTGAGCTTAGTCCGTAATTCATGGATTTACTTGTTTTTATGCTCCTATGCATATGCAGCACTTGAATTACTTTATCAGATGGATAGTCATATACAGATGTTGCAAACCACCATAAGTAGGCATTGTTTTATGGGATTTCCTCCACTGTTTAAATTCTTTTTCCAGCATCCACTCCCCCAAATGTGATTACTCTTGTGTCAGAGTGGCTTTTTATGTATGGGCCAAAGAGAAGTAAGAACATGGAAGTGATACTGGTGAATGAGTTTTCTTGATGAAATTCTTTTACCAGGTATTATACATGTGCCCTTTCATTATATTGAATTTGAAAGGTTGAGATAACTCTTTTGCAGCCTTTTCAAGTTCCCCTTAAGTATATAGGTACATGACCTCTTGAATGAACACATTTACATGCAAATGCTCTCCTGCCATTTCTTGAAATTCCAGCATGAAGATTATGATCATGAAAGTTTTTATCTTCTTTCATGAAATTTTGAGAATGAATGTATATACTTGAAAATGCTCTCCTGCCATTTCTTGAAATTCGAACATGAATACTAGGATCATGAAATTTTTTATTTCCTTTCATATACTTTTGACCCTTTGTTTCAATTTGATAGAATCATCAATGAGTGCATTACCACATCCTAATTTTGGCATCTTGCTTTTCCTTTCCATTAATATGTCAAACTTGCACGTGGTATCAGGCTTCACAATACAAATTTCTATCCCATCCTTCTTTTGGCTGGTTGATATTCATTATGGGACTGCATTACTAGGATGGGGCTCTGTGAAGCTTGTATTCAACTAAATCTTGGGTCAACTTTTATTTTTTGAGAAATAATCTTGGACTCTCCATATTCACAGAGCATCAGTGGGTAATAGGATCTGTATTTAGGCAATCAGAATTTTACTTATCTCAATTGCTTCTAGTCAAGTCATTTGGAATATGCATGTATTAAGGTCAGGTTCATTGTTGGAGGAGATGGACCTAAACGGGTAAGGCTGGAAGAGATGAGGGAAAGACACTCTCTTCAAGATCGAGTTGAAATGCTGGGTTCTGTACCACATGCTCATGTACGCTCTGTCTTGATTTCTGGCCATATATTTCTAAACAGGTCAGAGGTTCTCTGGATTCTAATATTAGACCATTCTTGTCGTTATTTTAATATAGTAGCTCGACAATCTTCCTTTGGCATGGATGTATTAACCCTGAAGTGGAAATACAAATAGTAACAGAGCATTTGGTGGAGGTCTGCTATATATATCTGTTAGTAACATTATTGCAATTAATCATTACAAGTAGATTTATCACTGTTTGCCTGGAAAGAGGTGAAAAACCATCTATTTTTAGCTGTTCTAGATGGATTGTTAGAGATGTTGACTTAAGACTGATCTTCTACCTAGACAGGAGCCCTTCTTTTGCAAAATTTTTCCCTTTGCCTGTTTTTACCGTTTCCTCCTGGCCTTTACATTAAATTGATTTTCACCAATTAATCAAAGGCTTATTCAACAAGAGTCAGAGTTACCACTTCTGTAAATTTGATGAGAACGGGCAAATTTCAATTTGATATGGTTTATGAGCAAGAGGTGCATGCCTAGTTTTTGGAGGCGATTCTTTTATATATGCTGTAAGTAGCTCCATATTTTGTCAAGAAACTTTGCTTTCTCAAAAATCAATTATAAATAATGACACAAAACCTGGCAAAAGGATCTAAAACTATCATAAAGCTTAAGAAAGACTCTGTAAAGGTTGGCAGCCAAAAAATGAGCTCCTGAACACCCAAAAACATCGGGTTGTATTTTGGACATTGCTTCAGGATAAATTTATGTTTTTGTTGGATATTGTCTCATTTTTTTAACTCTTTGGGCAGTTCTTTGACAGAGGCGTTCTGCATAGCCATATTAGAGGCTGCTAGTTGTGGGTTATTAACAGTCAGCACACGCGTAGGAGGTGTACCTGAGGCATGTATCATGAGAGGTTTCTTCTCTGTCTAGTTAAAATGATATCATATGCTTCTCATCTTATGTGAACCTTGCTAGAGACATGTTGCAGAATTGAAATTCTAGAAAATCCCAAATCATACAGAGCTAATTTGTTACTTCTTTTGATGTTTAGGTTCTACCAGAGGACATGATTGTACTTGCAGAACCTGATCCTAGTGATATGGTAAGAGCAACCGGAAAGGCGATATCTCTACTTCCGAATATTGACCCACAACAGATGCATAATCGCGTGAGTGAGCCATTCATGATAACGTTGGTCTTCCTGAGAATTTCATAATAACTGTTCACAATGGCTGAATCTTTGTGCTGCAATTGATGCTAGATGAAGAAACTCTATGATTGGCATGATGTTGCAAAACGAACAGAGATTGTTTATGACCGTGCTTTGAAATGTCCAGACCAAAATTTGTTAGAACGACTCTCACGGTATGCAACTGAGATTTTGTCTAATGAGATTAAATAACTGTTTGTAAATCAATGCAATTTAATGTGAAGTTGTAGTGACTGTTAACCCGCTAAATGGAGTTGATTGGTGTTTTTTCTGGTGGCTACACTACTTGTTTATTAGGTACCTCTCTTGTGGTAGTTGGGCAGGCAAGATTTTCTGCTTCGTTATGATAATTGATTTCTTGCTATGGCGTCTGCTACAACTATGGCAGGTACTACCTGTTCCTACTTATATAGAGTCATGACCTTATAGACTAATTCAATTCTCCACATAATATTTGACCTTTTATTCTTTTCTTCACCCCTCTTTTTTTTTTTTTTTGAACTTTTTGAATTTTTCTTCAGCCATCAGAGGAGATTGAGGAGGTGCCTGAATTTACTTTACCCCGTCATCAAGATGAGGAAATAATCTCAAATTTCAACTAGGAACAAAATTTGGGGTGACATTGTAGGTTTAAAATCCTCTTGGTTCATTGAGATGGCCATTGGTTTTGGGTTCCATAGCAGAGGATTCCTCTTCCTTCCATATAATTTCTTTCATCCCAGCGTGTGAGATGAATTTTGATATCAGATCACTTTGTTTCATATATTGATTTAGCTAGTTATTAATTAAATCTTATAAAATTTGTTTGCATGTATGTTGTTCTATTTCCAATTAATTGTAATGTATGCTGAAAAAAATAGAGGTAACTACTAATTTTTCTTTGAACTCGGCATCAAGAGAGCCAAAATTTGCTGGAATGATCAAATTAGAGAGAATGTAAGACTTTTATCCTGTTTCCACTTGGTTATTTTTTTTTTTATTTTTAAAAATTTATTTTTAATATTTTAACACCTTAAAATAATATAAAAATATAAAAAATTAATTTTAAATTTAAATTTTAAATTTTTTTTCTTTAGTAAGCTCCAAGGAGACTTGCAACTTACAAATTACAAGCAAGAAGGCATCACTCCGCTTCACTGATTGCTCTGGATGCTGATGATTAAAAGGAACAAAAGAAAATGGAAAATCAAAACAAAAAGATACATTATGAATACATTTTGGCTGCAACCACTCAACTTCTGCATCATCAACTTGCATATGATGCAAATGTAATTGTAACCTCAGCTAGCTCTCGAGACTTCTGGTCATAATGGAATGGATGCTTTGTAGATGGAGTTTGAGCATGGTCATATTGTATATTATAGTAGTAGTGACTGTATTTTAAAATATTTTTTATTTATAAATTATTGAAATAATATATATATTTTATTGTTTAAAATTTATTTTTAATATCAGTATATCAAAAATGATCTGAAAAAAAAAATTAAAACAAAATTTTTGTTTTTAAAACATTTTTAAAATACAAAAATAAATAGATTTTATCTAAATAAGCGAGAATAACCTTATTTCAACGATGAAGAACTAGGCTTTCTGTCAATAACTCAAACGAAAGAGTATATCATGATTCGTGTATGAATATTCATATAACATGCTAGAAAAAGGAAATAAGCTACAGGATTTCTCAATCCCTCTTCAAAATATATTTTAACTTGAAAAAATATCAAATTGATATTTTTTTTTAAGTTTTTATGATTTTTATATGTTAATGTCAACAATTTTTTTAAAAAATATTTTTTTAATATATTTTTAATTAAAAAAATATCTTTGTACAATTGGAGTAAAACAATATGAACGAGGAGGAAAT
>Ga0307515_10016099_pt1 | contig 13715 bp, 3 predicted proteins | sample 17_EM_MG_FD_194513 | JGI IMG/M metagenome (GOLD analysis project Ga0307515, IMG submission 194513) | Populus trichocarpa ectomycorrhiza microbial communities from riparian zone in the Pacific Northwest, United States - 17_EM | ecosystem: Host-associated > Plants > Roots > Unclassified | place... | reverse complement strand
TCTTTTTATTTAGAGTGCACTAAAGCAAACGTTTAATTATCTTGTGATGTTCGTTCTGTCTCTAACGCTAAGTATACGCGTCCTATAACTCTTAATAGTCTTTAAGTTCCCTAAGTAATTTATTATAGGGTTTTGTGTTTAATCTGCTGCTATAAAGCTTGATGGTGAACTTACGGGTGCCCTGGGCGAGATTTATCGCCTTTAATACGAAGATTAAGCTCGCGCTAAATGGGTAAGAGAAGAAGATTATTAAGCCCTTAAAGCCCGCGCCTCTGCTTATACTTAGCTTCTTTATCTTAAGAAGGTCTATAAAAAGGTTTATTTTAAGGAGTAGAAACTTATAGAATAAGGTTTATAGGAACTTGGTAATAAAAGAACGGATTCTCTTCTAATAGTGAAGGAAACAACTCTAAGTAGTTCGGCAATCGCTCTTTCTAGGTCCCCTTTAGGTGACTCGTTCTTTGGTGATTTTTTAATATTACCTAACCTATTCCCTTCTAATACTCCTATACCTTTCCTATAGCGTTTTTTTAAATTTTCTAGTAGTTTCTAGGTAGTCTTATTGTAGCCTATCTACTTTACCTTATACTATATTTTATTATTAATGTCCTTATAACTAACGATCTTTAAAACTTACTATTTGTCCTTTTTTCGCCCTTTATACATATCTGCCTTATAGACTAGTGGCTTAATATTTTTATATGCTGGCTTTAGCATTATAATATACTATATAGGGTAGATCTTTATTTTAGCTAGTAGGTTTAACTTAAATATAACTAGTAAAATTCTTTATGTAATTTTAAAAGGTCCTAGTCTAATATAGTTTAACTTCTTGCTTAGTTGTTAACTCTTAAAATTTTTGTGTAGTAGCTATACTTTATCTCCCTCTGTTCGTACTAACTTAATAGTATAAGTGAGTTATATCCACGGGCACGAAATACATGTAGTATTGTATGCTTATTTAGATGGTAACTGTTAATTCTATTAAGGTAGACTACGTAGTCTATATACTGACGCGCCTCCCCCTAATTAGTCAGCATATAAGTGGTTGGTGCACTGAACGCGTAAACGCGTACTTGGCGTACTGGACGCGTAAGCACGCGGTTAATACGACAGGTGCTATAATTATATACTAGCGGTACTTGGAAAATAAAACTACTTGTGTATAGCCTTTATAATTGCCTTAATAGAACTATAAAACACATAAGAAAATATATAGGAAATCCCTCCTAAGGTGCCTTTTGGGTTGCCTTCCAAATAGTGCTTTAATCTAGCCGTAAGTCCTGCTTACGGTCCGTGAAATGAACTGTACGGCCTTTTAACGGGCTGTAAATGTACTATATAGCCTTCTAATAGGCCGTAACTAAACTATAAATGCTCCGTTAGTCTCGCTCTACCTATTCTATAACCTTTAGGTTGAGCTTATTCGTATTAATTAGGGTTTTAAGAGCTTAACACGGCTTTGCCTTAGTTATGGCGTCTGCTAAGTTGTCTCCGCTGCTGATCCATTTGACCTCCGTAATCTCGCGTTGTTCGTAGGCCTAACGTAAGCATATTAGGTCGACTATAAGCCTCTTCTCCTATGTCGTGCCTAGTTTAACTAGGTAGTTGTAGAGGGACTTTGAATTGGTGCATAAAACTAGGGGTAGCTGCTCCAATTATAGGATCTTCTGGATTATTAATTTGATTACGGCTGCTATATTAAAGCTATAGGCTAGTGCATATAGTTTAGAAGCTAGTATACTATGGGTTACTTATTTGCATTTAATTAAAGACTAATGTAGTATATTTGCGTTCTAATTATAGTCCGTAAGTATAATTACGAAGCTGATTTATAATGATAGGTCTTTATTATTGGCGAAGGAGGCGTCTATAAATGCTAGTAAGCTAAGGGAATTCAGGTCTAGTAGTATAAAAGTAAGTCCCCTTATTACATTGTTAATTTGCCACTGAATACGCTTATTAAGCTGCTTAATATTTTCTTCTTATAGGTCTACTGCCTAGGCCGTAAAGGACAAATCATAGGCAGATTTGGGTTGGTAGACTATGGCAATATAGGCGCCTCTTACACGCTGTGTAATGTACTAGTCCTTTATCTTTACGGTCTTATAGGTCTCTTTACGGGAGCTAGTGAGGTCCGTAGGCCTTACTATAATAAGCCTTAGGTTTTAGGCTTGGCGTTCCTAAGTTAGCTTAATTAGGTTGCCCTTTTGTGTAATTAAGCCTCCGTTAAACTTAATTGGAGTTTACTTAGTTAACTGCTCTTGCGGCTTTACTAGGAACTTAGCTTCTTATAGTTTAGTCTCTTTAGCGTCCGCAAATGTCCAATCTACTAAGAAGAGGGTATTGTCTGTTTAGAGTCTAATAATACTAAGGCCGTTTAATGGGCTGTATAGGAGGCAGGGGTTATAGGTTAACTATTCTATTTTAAGTTTACTGACGTAGTGCTAGTGGTATATCTTAAACTAATAGTTTCCGGCTTCTAGTACTCCGTAAAGAGGTTTTATAACCTATAAAATTGTTCCTAGTTATAGGTTAAGCTTATAGGGTAGTCGTATAAAGATATCCCTACTTAGGTAGGTATTAGACTGTATGTAGGCTTATAAGATATCCCGTAAGTAAAGGGCTACGGATTTGGTTTGCTGTAGTCTAGGCGTAAGTATAAGTATAATCTGTTAACTAACCCGTTAAATTATAGGCGATTGCGTAAGGACTAGGTCCTTTCCCTAGTTGTTATAAGCTTATATAACGAGCCTTAATTTCTTAAAGGCTTTATTAGTACTAGGGTGCTTAATCTTATTAACAAAGCGTAAGTTAAATATACGGACGCCTTACGGAACGTTTCTTTCCGTTATAATTGCAAAGATACCCTTTTTAAGTAGTCCGTTGATCTCTTTACGCCGTAAGTCCGTAAAAGGGGTTTCCTGTACTAGAACTAATATATTTATAGGCGGAGATTATTTTGCGGATATGCCTGTAGAGGTTAGGTAGTTCTCTATTATGGGATTCTTACGGGGGCGTCCTCGGCCACGCTTTACGGTAGGTTTAATAGGTTTAGTAGGTTTCTAGGGGACCTTTAGGGTAGGTAAGGGTGCCTCTAGTTTATCTAATTTGGCAGTCGCTTCTAGTTTATCTGGTTTAGCGGTTGCTTCTAGTTTATCTAGCTTAACGTTATAGGTGTTTTTAGGCCGAAAGTAGGGTTTTACGGACGTGCTTCTAAAGCTAGTTGGCCTACTAGGAAGCTATACATAGCATATCTTGTTTTCTACAGCTAGTAGACAGTAAGGTCCATTCTAACTACCGCTTTTACGCTATATAAGGACTTTAGAGTTAAGCGGGAGGTTATATACTAAAGTTATATTAGGTCCGTTGCGGTAGTATAGGGCGTTATTAATAGTTTATTTAGCCCGTAATTTGACTATTTCGGCTATTACCTTCTATATTATAGCTGCTCGTTCCATAATAGATGGGGTAGGGGGGCCTAGATTGCTTATCCTTAGGTAGGCTCCATAAACTAAGAGGGTGGGTACTAGTCCGTTAGGGCCAGCGGTGTCATTAATAGCTTTTACGGCCATCTGTAAAGCTAGTTCCTTTTAGATATCCTTATACTTATCCATAATAATCTAATAAGCTCTCCGTAGAGCTAGGTAAGCTCGCTTAATAAGCCTAATAAACTAATACGCCTTAACTAGAATAGCTTTTGTTAATATAGCTATGGCCATAGCATACTGCTAGAATTCCTTGCTAATGAAGTTCCTACCAGTGTTATAGGTAATATACTTAGGAGGTCTAACATACGTGTCAATCTAGCAGGTCCGTAAAATATCCTAAATATACTTTGTAAATATATTTTACAACTAACGGGCGGCTTAGTAGCGGGTTACCTCGTTAATTATATATAATACTAGGCTGCCGTTAATATACATAATATCTACGTATACTAAGTGGTTAAAGTTAAGGTCCTTATAAAGGGTAAACTTAAATTAGCCTAGGGAACGTCCGTATTTCTAGCAAAAGGAGTAGTATTTGGTTAGGTAATTAACTGCCTTCCTATTAACGTTATCGTGTCTAGAGCGTTTAAGGACTCTATATAGCTTTTCGGCTAATAGGTAGCCGAAACGGCGGTACAGACGGTAGATCTCTATACTAGTAAGGTAGTACGGGTTATAGTTAAAAGATTCCTAAATGTAGGTCCGTAAAGTCTCTCCCTATATAAGGAACGGGTGTCTAAATCGTCGTATAATTAGTAGGGTAATATGCTTGCTTCCTAGGGCAGTTGCGGGGCCGATTAAGGTGTCCGTAATATTATTGTAGTAAACCTATAACCTATCTATATCCGTAAGGCAAAGTAAGAAAGGGATGTCTGCTTTTACTATATGGAAGTTAACTAGGCTAATTAGGGTCTTAACTATAACTAATTTAATTAATGTAGTTAAGCTAATGCCAAATTAGACGTTTACGGCCCTAGTTTGCATAGTGTCAATATCCATATTATTATTTGCGGTGGTCCTATATGTAAGGTATTATCCGTAACCTATAGTAGACTTCTTAGAGGCGCCTATGTCGATTATAACACTATAGAATTCCTTAGGGGTATAGCGTTCTGTAGTGATATATGCAAATAGGTCCTGCTTATAATCTATAATGTTTGTAAAAGGGGTGCTTATAGAATAGTTTTTGGGCGTAACTAAGTATATAAAGGAACGGTCAGCTAATACGGTCGTAATATTAAAGACTTAGCTGTCTGTAAAAGGTCTAAAAGTAGTTAGGAACGTTTCTAAGGTCTCCTATTCCTAGTTATCTAGGTTAAAGTTAATTATAAGGGCTTCTATTAACTTATTAGGGGGCTCCTCTTCTTCCTCTCCTTTGTATTCTAAGATAAACTGGCTAATCCGTTTATTAAATCTCTTCTTAGACCTATTATGTTCTTCCTAGGTATGCCTTATAGACTAATATCCTTCCTTACCACACACGAAGCATTTCTAGCTTATTTGTCTGCGGGGGTATACTTTCGTATAGGAGTTGCTGCGGGGGTTACGGGTGGGACTTGGTCGCTATAGGTGCTGCTAGCGGTAACGGTAGTCCGTAAAGTAGACGTCTAAGTCTATTTGCGGATATTAAATATCTATAGTAAAGGCTTAAGTGCTGCCCGGTGGGTTTAAGACTTCGTACGTTATAATAGAGGAGCGTAGGTCATTAATGAGGCCAGCTAAGGTGTCTGTAGGCTTGTAATAGGTGTATTTACAGGGCTCTACTTCCTAGCAAGCCGTAATAAGTTTATTGTATAGGAAGTCATCTGTTTGAAGCTTGGCGTTAAGGCCGTGCTATAGGTGCCAGAGGTCTTTAATAAGGATTTGTAGACACTCTATAGTCAATTTTTCGGTATTCTTATTAATTACGGTCCGTAGCTTAGTCGTATTCTATTAGGTAAGGATATTACGCCTATATTCTGGTCCTTTAAAGTAGTTATAGGTAGCTTTACATAGCTTATTAAAGGGGACACCAAGGGGGTTACTTTTAAGGTTGGTGTAGTAGTGGTTAAGTGCTAGGCCGTGTAGTATAGTAGAGTAGGCTTGGCTAAACTCTTATTTAGGAATATTAGCCTTCTAGCAAAGGTCCGTAAAGATAGTTAGTTTGAAGTTAAAGTTGTCATTTTCACCGCTATACTTAGATTCGTCGGTGTAGAGCTTAGCTAGGTTAGCCAGTTTCTTGCCGTAGGTCTTTACTTAGGTAGTTTGCGGATCTATAACTTAAATAATAGAAGGGGTTTGGTCCGTAATTTAATTTATAGGGGTATTATAGTCCGTAATTTAGGTTACGGGGGTATTACGGTCCGTAATTTGGGTACTAGGTATACTTTAGCCCGTAAAATTAATTCTAAAACTGCTTAGGTTTATAGGGCGAATTTAGTTAAGTGGGTTAGGTATAAGGCTAGCAATCCTATTAAGTTTAGGAGAAGTAAAGAGTTCTTTAGTGGCTTTGACCTAGTCTAGGATTTCCTCTTTAGTCTATTCCGTTTAGTTCTCCTCCTATATTATATTATATAAGGACCGTATAACAGTGACTTATTTATCCTTTTTAACCTATACACCTTAGTAATATAAAAGGGTTTGTAGGTTATAGATAGCAGTAGGGTTATAAGCCTTAAGAATAGCTTCTATAAAGTCCGTAAAGTCTTCCTTATATTGCTCCTATAGATTATTGTTTAGGAGCTTATAGTATCCGTATTTAAGGATTTTAAAATTAATATAGTTGTTAACGCCGTCCGTAGACGTAAGGTTGACTCCCTAACTCTACTTCTTTTAACCTTTACTGATTTGCTTAGTTATATCTGCTATATTATATAGCGTAGTATATCTATATAAGCTGTAGTAGGTAGTAGTAGCTTATAGCGGGTGGAGGAGGTCTTATAACAGTCCGTAAAATCGATTAACGGGTCTATAGTAGTTTGTAGGAGGGTAGAAGGTTCTGTAAAGGTCTATATTCGCGTCTATAAACTTCTAGTAAACTATACTAAGACTTAAATAAGTATATAGAGTTAGAGATAAGTCCGTAATCCCTGACTTCTAACCTTCTAGTAGGTTGTACTAGGAGTCTAAACGGGTGGTCGCTGTCGTAATCGCTTAGGGGGAGGTATTAAGTAATTGCTAATCTGTACGCGCTCACTAATCAGTGTTTATACTAACTTAATAGCACGAGTGAGTTATATCCACGGGCACGAAATACATGTAGTATTGTATGCTTGTTTAGATGGTAACTGTCAATTCTATTAAGGTAGACTACGTAGTCTATATACTAACGCGCCTCCCCCTAATTAGTTAGCATATTGTTACGGACGCTTTAAGTACGATGTTACGACTACTTGGAGAGGAGTCGGAGGAAGCTAGTTGGTTAATATAAGCACGGTCTAGGATGGAGCCGGTAGAACTATGTGACGAGGAATGGTAACTAAGGTCATATAATGTAATACGTAAAAAACGCGAGGTACGGGAGGGACGTTATATATATTACGTATATTACGTATATTATATACAAGAAGGATTTTATAGGAGTACGGTTGTGTATTTAAAGGACCTTAGTCCCTACCTAGATAGTTCCTTCCTTATAGTGATTCTTAGAATATAATTAAAGTTAATCTATTGGGCAACCACTCTACTAGTTGTTATTACGTTGTTAACTTTACGCATTACCTATACACCTAGCCCAATAACGAACCCACCGTAGTACTTGCTATAAGGTTCCGTTATATAATTACTACCTAGTTATGGTATTAAAAGTTAAATAATATGCTACTAAAAGCAGCTACTATAACGCTATTAACGGCGGCAACTACTTTAAGGTTAGGAGGTGACACTAGTATGGTAGATACTGACTTATAACAACCTGTGACGGTTAGACAACTATAGAAAATAGTTAACTAGTTAATAGAAAACAATACGGCACTTAAACAAAGGGTTAATAGGATAGGAGTAGTAAAGGTTAAGTTACTATTAATTAAAAGATTCTTAGGAGAGAGATTAAAGCTTAAAGGATTCCTTACGTAAATGCATTTTAAGGTTGCGTAAGAGGGAGCGAAGCTGGTAATACCTATAGATTAAATAGCGTATATAGAATTGTTCTTATTAGGAAGAGTATTTAAATAGTTTAAGCCTTACCTTATAGAGATATAAGTAAATGGAATAATAACGATAAACTAAGAAGTACGGTTTATATTCTTAAGCTGGAATGGATTTATAGAGCGACTTATATAGATATTTAGAGACCTAAAGGTAATGACTATGGTGGAAAGAAAGCTTTAAGACATTATGTAACAAACCTTAGCTATTAAGTATATAACGTAGTTTTAAACGCTAGTAATATAAGTTAAGTAAAATAATAGGGCGCTTATAGCATAGTATAAACAGGGACTTAAGGCTAAAGTCTAGGATATAATTATTTTAATAGAAGATGCGGATACCTTAAGGGAATTAATAGATTAAGTAATAAAGATCGATAATAGGATCTACTAAAGGGAACAGACTAAGAGAGGTTAGAATAGAGTTCTATAGTTATATAAGGCGTAGAGTACGTATTAATTAAAGCTAAGTTAGAGACTATAGTATAGCGCAGAGCTAATAGACCTAAGTGGTACTAAAGAAGCCTATAAGAGATGGAGTAAAATACTATAGAAACTAAGAGGACAAGGATTAAGTAATTAAAGGTCTAAAGAGCAAAGGCTAAATTAGGGATCTTAGCAGCAGAAGACATTTAGGCGGACTCTATAATAAGAAAGATAGTTTAAAGAGGGAGCTTATATAAATTGCGGAAAATAGGGTTATTTCGCCAGAGATTATAAAGATAGTTAGAGTTACTATATAATAAAGGGAACCGGACTAGCAGACGGCATATATATATAGAGGGATAATAATACACTATAAGGAACAAAAGATTGTTTAATTAACCACTTTACGTTTTGCTATAACAACGCGTGCTAAATTTATAAAAACGCTAAGTATAGCGCAAGCTATTAGCTATAGGAACCTAGTTTAGAGAAACTAAGAGCTACCTAAGACTATAAAGAGTAAGATAGGCTCTACGAATGTAATAAAGATCTAACAGCAACTTTTAATACAGTGTTAATAAGGCAGTATTTAGAAAGGGACTTCGGGAAAAATCTATTTAGCGATATTAAAAAAGAAAATCTTAAGATATTAGTATTAGAAGTAGAGACTGAGACCGCTATAGAGCAAGGTTTAGTAACGGGCATTATAACACTATTAGATACGGCATCTATCGCTTTATAAGACGGCAGGAAGAGTATCTTATAAAGATTAAGCAAGTAGACAACTGCTAGTGCTAATTTACTACTTAATAAAGGTAAAAGGCCAAAGGCTTAAGATTCTTAAGACGAGATAAGAGATAACTAAGATTCTTAAGACGAGATAAGGTATACCTAAGGACCCATAACGAACAAAAACCGATAGAGTAGGGTAGTAGCTTAGTTTAGGAATATACGAATAAGCTCAGAATAGAGTTTCCTATAGGCATTAAATTCTTAAGGTAAGATAGATAAGATTTAAGACTCTTAAGACGAGATAAGAATACTATAGACGCCTAGTTAGACTAAGGCGGGAGCCAAGCTTAAGTTAGAAGTAAGCTTAGGATTAAAGAATCTAAGGGACCAAGAATTCGGAGTACGAATGAGGACACCTATAGGTAAGAGGTAAGGAGCTTCTTTATAGATTAGAGAATCTATAATCTAGGTAGTAGTTAGACTAGGAGACAGATATATAGACCTAGAGGACTTACTAGTTAAATACAGTATTCAGCCTAAAGATTAAAAAGTTAATACTAAGATTAAGAAGTATAAAGACTTTAAGGATCTACTTATAAGACGCAAAAAAAAAGAAACTATAGAGGAATTTAGAGTAAGAATTACCTTATAGCAAGAGCAGAAACTAAATAAGAGATTTAGTATACTAGGTTGTATAAGGGACAGAGCGCTAGTATAAAGAATTACTAATAGGCTAAGAGCAGGTATATTAAGAGCTAAGTAGTTTACCGAACTGGAATAAGAAGAGGATTTAGGAATTCTAACTAGATTTAAGGAATAATATATAAAGGGCTGTTACGATATAGTAATAAGAAGATACTTTCTTACGGATAGAGCGTATACACTTAAGTAACTATACTAAAAGTGGTATAGGCAGCGACACAACGATAAGTAGGAAGATTTCTATATATAGTTAGATAAAAAAGTTGTCTAAGACCACCCAATTACGGAAAAGGCTATAACTTATATTAAAGGAGCCTTAATTATAACATTAAAAGATCTAGAGGAGTAATTAGAGGACTAGAGAAATAAGAGACGAATTTTAGTACCTGCGAATAAAGTCGCGACGCTTAGATTAATATAAGAAAGGTTTAAACTTAAGGATAAAGACAAGCTAAGAGTTAACCTAAGACACTAAGTATATTATACACTATTATAGATAACATGCATAGATAATACGTGTAGCATATATAGGATACTAAAAGATAAGAATTGGAAGTATCTAATAAGAATATATTAGATAACGGATAAGGTAAAATACCAAAATGCTAAGTATATACATAGCTAGTACCTAGTAAAAGTTTAAGAATAAGGGGACTTAATACTTTAACCAGGAAGATTTCTTATAGAAGAATGCCTAGATAGACGACAATAGTGGGAATATTTAGAGAATACCTATCTATAGTATATTGAAGATAAAAAGCGAACTAAGTATTGGCCTAAGTTAGACTAAGTATAAATAGAATCTAGTAGCTAATAGTTGGGAAAAATAGAGGCCTATAGGACTAGAGGGAACTAGTAGTAGAGCCTTAGACCCTTAAAGGAATTTAAGGAAGATACCTAAATTTACGAGTTAAATGGCAAGATTAATAGTTTAAAGCACTAATAGATAGTAGAGTAATAAGGAACTATATCTTACTAGCAGTAGTTAAAAGAATAGGATTACTATATAGGAGAAAGGAGCACCTATATTTATTAGTAATAATTTTAGAAGATCCGATAGCCTATAGAGACGGCATTATTAATCTTAAAATAGGACCTATTTAGTTAACTATTAAAGGAAGATAAATTCAAATATCTTTTAATATCCTACTATTGGGGAAGAATAAGGCGATACTAGGAATGCCTTAGTTATAGGAGTATAATCTAAAGATTAATTGGGTTATAGGTTAGGTTAATATTAGAGATACTTAACGCCGTAAGACGCAATAATAAGCTAAGTTGGTATAGTACTAAGTAGAAGCGACCTACGAAGAAATAGAAAAAGGACTAAGCCATATATTAAAGAGATACCATAAGTATAGTAAGAAACTATGGTTACTAGAGAGTAAAAAGCTGTTAAAATATATAGTATGGGACTATAAGATAGAATTGGAACTAGGAATAAGTCTAAGGTTCTTTTTAATCTATAAGCTTACCAAAGAAGAAGGTAGAGCATTAAAAGAGTTTATCTAGGAGAACTTATAAAAGGGATATATTAGACCATCGCAATTATTAGCGGGTTATTTAGTACTATTTATCCTAAAAAAGAATAGTAAGCTAAGGCTATATATTGACTATAGACAGTTAAATAGCATTACTAGGAAGGATAGGTATCTTTTACCCTTAATTAGCGAAATCTAAGATAGGATAGGTAACGCGCAAATCTTTATAAAGATAGATCTAAGATAGGCGTACTACTAGATTAGAATTAAGGAGGGCAATAAATAGAAGGCAGCCTTTAGGTTAAAGGAAGGACTATATAAACCATTAGTTATATAATTCGGGCTTATAAACGCATTAGCAACATTTTAGAAGCGAATTAATAATATGTTAGGAGAATACTTAGATGAATTTGTTATAATATACCTTAATAATAATATTATCTACTTAATAACTAAGGAAGAATATAGGGAATACGTTAAATGGGTTTTAAAGAGACTATAAGAAGAATAGATGCTAGTAGTAATTAAGAAATGCAAGTTCTTTACTAAGAAGACAGATTTTATTAGATTTATTATTAAACTAGGCTAACTTAGTATAGATCTAAAGAAGATTAAGGCTATAGTAAATTGGTAAGAACTAGAGAACGTTACGCAGTTAAGATTATTTTTAGGGTTTTGCAATTACTGTAAAAGGTTTATAGCGCAATAGTTAAAGGATATTAAGCTATTTACGCGGTTAACAAAGAAAGAAGAATTATAGGTATGGGGAGAGAAATAATAAGAACTGTTTAAGGAAGTTAAAAGGTTGTTTACCTAGGAGCCAGTTCTTAAGATCTATTAACTAGGACTAAAGACGGTTGTTAAGATAGATATATTAGACTTTGCACTAGGGGCATACTTTATATAAAAGCATCCAGATAGATAGCACCCAGTAGTATATTATAGTTGGAAGATAACACTATTAGAACTAAACTATAACATCTATAATAAGGAGTTATTAGGTATAGTTATAGTACTAAAGAAATAGAGAGCATTCTTATAAGGCATAGAGAAACCATTTATAGTTAAGATGGATTATAAGAACCTAACAGGATTCCTAACGACGAAGAAACTTAACTAAAGATAGGTTAGATGGGTAGAGATGCTTACAGAATACTATTTTAAGATTTAGTATACTAAGGGTATAGACAATATAAGAGCAGATGCTTTAAGTTAAAAGGCTAAACTATAAAATAATAAAAAGCCATTAGGGGCTTTACTATGAAAAGATATAGATAGACTAATTAGGTATAATCATCCAAAAATTATAGTAACTTAAGAAGGACTAGATAGAGTCTATAAAATACTAGAAAGCTTTTAGGTATAAAGAATTCTAGAAGCATAGCTAGAAGATCTATAGTCGGATATATACGAAAACTAAGAAGCGAAGTATATCCCAAGAAGCATAGCAGAGTAATTTATAAAAGATTTTTATAAAGGACTAACTTAAGGATATAACGGAGCTATAGGCTTAGTATTAAGACTCTAGGAGGAGTATATTATTGACGGAATTTAAAGGATAGCTAGAAAGGTCACTAAGGAGTGTTTAGATTGCTAAAGAAATAAACTAATAAGGCATAAGCTATACGGAGGGCTATAACCTATTAAAATACCAGAGAGACCATAGGAGGTTATATTATAGGACTTTATTATTAAGTTGCTAAAGTTAAGAGATCCTATTACCAGATAAGATTATAATACGATTTTAGTAATAGTAGATAAGCTTACAAAGTGGGGATACTTTATAGCATGTATAGAAGAAATATTAGCAGAAGATGTCGCTAGAATCTATATTAAAGAAGTATTTATAAAGCATGGAGCACTAAGCAAGATCATATTAGATAGAGATTTAAGATTTATAGCAGCATTCTAGGAGGTATTCTTAGCAGAGTAAGGAGTTTAAGTAGTAACTTCTACCGCATATTATCCGCAGATAGATAGTTAAATAAAAAGATTAAATTAGATACTAGAGCAGTATCTAAGATATTATGTTAATTACGCGCAGAATAATTAGGTATTACTATTACTAGTTATATAGTTTGTATACAATATAACACTATAAAAAGGAATGGGTACGTTACTATTTAAGGCGAATTATGGATATAAGCTAAGAATATCGCTATTGCTACGTTAAGTAAAGAAGATAAGTAGTACAGCTAAGTAAAGGATGGAGATATTAATGAATCTTTATAAGAACCTTATAGAAACAGCTAAAGTAGTATAGTAAAGAATAAAGAAATACTACGATGCTAAGAGATCTAAGGGACTAGATCTTAAGGAGGGAGATAAAGTATGGCTACTATATAAAAATTTTAAAAGTTAATAATTAAGCAAGAAGTTAGACCACGTTAGACTAGGACCTTTTAAAATTAGTTAAAGGATTTCACCGGTTATGTTTAAGTTAAACCTACTAGCTAAGATAAAGATCTACCCTATATAGTATATCGCAATGCTAGAGCTAGTATATAGGAAAGTTAAGCCATTAGTTTACGAAGTAGACACGTATAGAGAATAAAAGGAAGATAAATAGTAAGTTTTAAAGATTGTTAGTTACGAGGACGTTAATAATAAAACATGGTACAAGGTTAAGTAGGTAGGCTATAATAAGACTACCTAGGAGCTACTAGAAAATTTAAAGAACGCTATAGGAAAGGTATAGGAGTATTAGAAGAGAATAGGTTAGGTAATATTAAAGAAGGATTACTAAAGAACGAGTTACC
>Ga0307515_10016098_pt1 | contig 13715 bp, 25 predicted proteins | sample 17_EM_MG_FD_194513 | JGI IMG/M metagenome (GOLD analysis project Ga0307515, IMG submission 194513) | Populus trichocarpa ectomycorrhiza microbial communities from riparian zone in the Pacific Northwest, United States - 17_EM | ecosystem: Host-associated > Plants > Roots > Unclassified | place... | reverse complement strand
GGAGGCGGTAGCTGTACATCAGGCTAACGTGCAGCGGGTCACTGCTGTTGAGGTTCGCATTTTCTGTCATCAATCTTACCGGCGCACTTCACTTAATCCCCTTGTTCTCCCGCAGGCTTCTTTGGAATCGATCACCTCTGCGGAATCGATTCCCCACAGGGATGGACCGATCCAAATCCTTGAGAAGTCACTCCCTACCATGGATAGCCGAACCGCACAGCTACAAGAGTTCGCTGAAGGCATCGCGAGGCTCATTAAGCAAGCTCCCGTGGTCCGGGGTGAGATCAACACCAAGGCAGAAAACGAGCCTGTTCAGGGCGTTCGTACCGGTTTCGCAATGCACTTGGAACGCAGAAATCGACATTACGACGTAATCGATATCAAGGTGCTCGTTCCACACTGAGCTGACCCGAGGGAAATGGTTCAGGATTGTCATTACATGGTCGATGGGTACAGGGACAGAAGGGGAGATTAACCGTAACTTTCGAACACACGTAGAACAGAGAAGAGGATTTGGCGCTCTCCATTTTCATTGGTTTCTGATGCCATGTCGATACGGCAAAGGTGATCATAAATCGTATCCACAAAATACCATGTTCTTCAAGCATACACCGGCCTGGTGAGATGTTGAAGCCGAACCCTCTTCAGAGCACGGACGAGTTCCTCAGCAGCGTTGGGGGTGGCAGTCATAACGTGAATGGGTTCCGTATCCCTAAATATTTCTTCCAGGTGTTCCGCAGCACCGGACATGCGTGCGATCTGGGCACAAGCAGCGTGGAGAGCGATGAGCTGAGGTGAAGGAGGTTCAATTTTCCTGCCGCTCGGGAACGTGTATGTTTGAAAAGTGATAAAGGAGCGGAAGTGTCTACTCCAAGCCTCACGAGCGAAATTGACTTTGTACTTGTCGGCGATGAGGGTTCCGCGATCCTGTAGTCGAGCGATAGTGTAAGCCCATGGCACAGGGGTTTAAGACCAGGTCTACCTCGAACGGCGTCAACCAAAACTTGAGTTCGTCAAAGAACGAGTGCATAACCGGTGCAAGCATCATGGCGTTCTTAGGGCTATGAATGTTTTCAGATCCCAGTAGAACGTGTGCGGAGAGCCCGCCAAAGCGCTCAACGACTGCCCCAGCAGTCTTCGCCCAGGTATGCTTTAGAAGGCGAAAACAACGTCAGTGCGGTTCACGATTTAGGGGGGCGGTCCGACCTTCTGAAGCGCCTTCTGTGATCCCACCTCGACCCCTCGCGAAAGGGATTGGTTGATTATGTGGGCCAGTTCCAGAATGTCCGGCTCGACTTCCGAGTTGTAGATCGACATATCCGCCCTCCCAGTAATAGGGCAGTGACCGCCTTCACGGGCCATTACCTGTAGAAACGTAAACATACGGCCAAGTAATCGAAAGAAAACAAATTCACTAGTTTTCTCAATTCTTTGGCATTCAAGGAAGGTGCCTCGAGAAGGTGCTCGAGTTTGGCGGTAGCTTCTTGCCTACACAATTCCGGGCTTTGGTCGATCGAAATGTTGGGTGTATTCGCCCTCGGATTGTAAACTGTCGAACGTTAACAGGACAAAAGAAGGGATGCAATTGACAACGTACAGACTCTGATGAAACCGTACACATACAAGTGAGCCAATCCGCCCAATAGCTCGTCATCACCATTGCATCCAAGGATTTCTGCGGCCAAATTATCCCGTCCGTCGTCTGAAGGGGAATACAGAAGGGCGAAACCGAGCACCCGGCCTGCACAAACTGGGGGTATGTCTAGCAGTATTTCTTCGGATTCGTTATGTGCGGGGTCGTCGTGGAATAAAGTCCACCGTTCTTTTGACTCGAGGATTTTGCAGACCTGAAATGCCTTCCGCAAGTCGCTTTCTGGGGAGAAACTTTCGGGACAGGGTGGTAGCGATTTGGGGTCGGGCTTGTTTGCTAACGGCATCTTGGTATGAAAGGTCGACAGCGGTGGAGAGCTAAAATTCAGAGGTGCCTTCCCCCTGAAACTCCTCCCCCTCCCCCCCTCTGAATTTGAGGCAGGATTCCAGGCTAGGAGAGCCAAACTCCGCACATGTTTCCCCCACCCCTTTAAAAACGCCGCGGTCCACTCGACTCTGTGCAGGGTAGCGTGCAGAGATAATTTCCTCTTTTATTCTTGTAAGTACGCATCACAGTCTCTCGACGGTTCGCAATGGGGCTGCTTTTTGCCGCCCTCCTTACACTTTTTCGCTATGACACCTATTTGCTTACCAAGGGCACGCCGGAGTTGAGGCGAGAGAAGATAAAATCGAGGAAAAAGAATGAACGCTTGTGAAGGTCCGTCTCTACTCCACCCCATTGAACCAATGGTCGCCCAGAAGTTCAGCAACCGTGGACCGGTGCGCTGGATCTAGGTGCAAGCACCGTCGAATCAAGCTCGCTGTTGTTGTAACTTCCTCGCCGGAGAGCTCGTCAAGACGTGCCTCGATAGGCCAGTTAAAGATAGTTGGATTCTTCTTAAGTTGGCCTGAGGAAGTTGATAAATGGTCATCAACAAGAATACCACGCAACGATGGATGCTTACAGTTCGCGTCGAAGTACTCGGGGGCCCTCGGAGAGACCTGCAGTTGTGCAGCGCGGAAATACTCTTCGGTATACTGCATCATTTGGTAAAGCATGTTTTCCACCTCGTCCAAGTCGAAATTTCTATTTCGCTGGTAGCGGAAGAGATGCTCTAAGGTAACCAGTTCGAATACCTGTAAAGTTAACGTCAAAAATTTCCCACCTCTCATTATTAATTATCGAGCGCGTACTAGACAGCCGAAAGTCCAAACGTCCGCAGGCTTGTCCCATTCCGCCCCAAGGTATACCTCCGGTGGTCGTAGAGGGAGCGACGTGATAATTTGGTTGTCGTGGAGGCGCGAAGGTTGCGCTGAATTCTGTTGTGAGTATCTGAATCGAGAAAGTTCGACAAAAAACACATACCACAACCGAAATCAGCTAGCAAATATGTAGCACGCATTGATTCGTCCTCAGAGGTCATGGGTAGTGGTTGCGAGACCGCAGCTTGCACCACGCCGTCATGCGAGACCTCCGGTGAATGTCGCCGCGAAGGCTCCTTCGTGACCCATGCTTCAATGTCATCCGCGGTCATCGTTGTGGAAAGGAAGATGTTGTCGTGTTTAATATAAGTATGCACAATTCCGCGCTCATGCGCATGTGCGACGCCGCGAAGTAGGTGAAGAACTATACGTTTGGCGAGAGGAAGTGGGAGGGTAGTTGTCTGCGCCTCGACGAGCGCTTTTACGTCGCCTCCGTATACAGGCATTACAAGGCACATGTGTGAGCCAGCGGATCCTTTTCCGGGAATTGTGAATTCGTCCAGAACTTGCGTGCAGTGAGGAGAAGCGGGCAGCCGTGAGACGATCCGGAGCGCTTCAGCCTCCCAGACGGCCGCACGCTCGTACATATCCGTCACCGTATGGCCGGTAAGCGCCTTTACCGCAACAAACTTGTTGTCACTATTAAAGCGTGGTGTCAGTTCGTCGCCGTTCTCCAATGGTACGGCAGTTGACAATACACTGACATGCTATCGCGAGCGAGCCAAGTACTTGAGTGCATCCCCCAACCTAGTTTCCGGACAATCGTATACCGATCGTCTTGACCACCCGTAGCCATCCGCAGCGGGCATGCCAAGCGCCTCTGAAGCGAAAGTTAGGTCGACGACTTGCTTGCCCTCCGGGTCGACCGAGAAGCGTTGATTCGTGGGCTCGGGCTGAGTTGTAGATGGCACCCGAATACTAGTGGAAAAGTGGACGATGCGGGGAGGTCGAAAGCTCTGAGTAAAAAGAGAGTTTAAACAGCTGGTACGTGTCGTGCGCAGGGCACATCTGTACATGTGTATGCCGCTCGTGGATGCAGAGAAGAACGGAGTGACCACTGCACATCTTGTCGGGCTTCAACGTTTTAGTAGCCAGGCCTCGATCGCGTGAGTTGAACGAAGTGGCCCAACCCTGAGCACACTCAGCCCATTTCGATTGTTCGCATATAAGGGCCTAATCGCATCTTCAGGTTTCCACTTGCTATGGCTAGTCTCGCCCGGTCTGCCAAGTTGGACAATGACTGGACCGACTAAGAGCTCATTGCGTGCAACGCCACCATCTCCTCTTTCCCGCCAGGCAAGTTCTTCCATACCCCAGACCCGTCGCTCGACCACATCGATCCTGCCATTCTCAACTCTCCTCCCGGTGACACCAATCCCGTTTTCCGATGCCGTCGCCGTATACCTCGGCTACCTCCATCTCGCCGCCAGAGCCACCCAAGAAGGTTTCATTGTCGACTTCGCCACCGGGCCCGAGGCTGGGGCTCCTAGGCTCCAACGGGTGTCCCACCACTGTATACACGTTACATCATTCTTCTCACCGTTCAGTTGCGGCAGGGCCGGTCGCGTTGCTCAGACGGACGTGTGCCTTATCAATCACCCAACCTACGTCCTCCTAGTGCTCGTTGAGGACAAGATCCTCACCAACAGGACTGACGCAGAGGCTCAGGTCGTCACGGATACTATGGCAGCCTTTCAATATATACAGTGCGAAAGGTTATACGAATAACGAGAAATTTGTGTCTAGGTTGCCCATATGAATGGTGAGCGGAGAAAGAGATGCAGTGTCCGTGAGATGTGTTGGAGAGGCAGAGAGGCAGATACCGAGTATATATATGCAAGAGATGGCCGCCGGGACAACTTGGTAAGGTTGGACATCAAGCGGGAGGTTGTCAAAGGAGACGTTGTCGGGAGTGTGCATTTGAGAGGGGGAAGAGGAGAGTGTGGTTGCGAGAGTACAAGTCCGGCGAAAGCCCAAGTCCAAGAAGAGAGAATTGCAGTCGAAGTATATTCGAGAGTAGATGAAGCTGTTGAAAGCGTCCAAGAGCAGAGCGAAGTGTAGAGTGCGGGAACAGGGTGTCGGAGTAGAGATGACAAGAACGGCAGGCTCAGTTTTCGTAGAGATCGAGTTGAGTGGGGAGGTCTTGAAGTGCTTGGAGATCCGAGAGAACCGGAGGATAACGGAGAACTAATAGTGGAAGGAGAAGGCAAGGTTAACGAAAGGGAGAGTCAGGTCTGTAGAAACTATCAAACCAAAGCACTCACCAATGGTCTCCGTGGTATTTGCTATGCGCCCACAGATGACACCCCGCCACCCGAAGCGTCGCCGCACAACAGACAACAGTCCGGATTCCCATCAGGTCGAATTGACGGGGGTGGGCATCGCGCCACCGCCGTTCTCGGAAGAGGGAGACGTCGCAGTTTGATCACAGCCCGCTGAATCCTCACCACCGGCGGACGGTGGGTCAGACCGAGCAGTCGGCTCAGATCCCGCTGGAACCAGGTCGTAGATGGGATACAGACCGGTCCGAGCAGACAGATCCATGGATCCTGGGACGCCCATACCACTCTTCCTCGACCAATCCCTTGTGCCGAATGCAGGCCGGTTCGACTCCGAGGTGTTGTCGTGCACTTGGTGAGCGCAGTTGCCGTTGTGGCGACCACCGTGATGACCGTCGACTGAGAGTGTGGCTGAGTAACCGGACAGGAGAGGTAAAGGATATGCTCACCAGAAACCTGCCAGCCATCATCGTCGTCGACCTCCACGCCAGCGAACATATGGATAGGAGGCTCTCCGATGTCCGCATCTTCGGTGCCACCGTGGAGATCGTTTCTTCTGAATCCTCGATCCCATCGATGGGTTGTCACAGGTGTCAGGCGCCTACGGATGATCAACGTATGGTGGGGGAGGCGGAAGGTAGACTCATGGAGATCAGATTCTCCGCAGTTGGAGATGAGGGGGGATTGTTTGGAGTCAGCACTGTCGCCATCGTTCTGGGTGGTACGGATGTCCTAGAAGGCTGTTGGGAGCGTGTGAGCTTGAGAAAGAAGGAAGGAACGAGAGATTTACAAGAAGACAAATCCCAGGAGGCGACGACGTCGACAGAATTTGACGGAGGAAGGAGGCGGAGATGACGTGGTTGAAGAGAGGGTGATCTCAGCACTGAACAGGAGCCGGTCGGGTGATGATAACGCCAGGAAGCGCGCGAGGCAAGGAGAAAATATCCACAGCAGTTGTAGAGACCTCGGGTTCAGAGTTGATGCCGAATTCCGGGTTTGAATCCGTGGTCGAGTCCACATCCATGAAGATCACCGAGTTGACGTAAGAGGAAGGAGGCAGGACCAAGCCATTTCTGCGAACCTCGTACGTTGGTTCAACTTGGGCATCCGGCGTATCAGCGTGGTGACGACCCTGAAGCTGAGGCGTTGTATCGAGGGAGGAAACCAGGGGCGAACCAACTAGCTTGAACCAGACGCTTACTCAACAGACCAGAGACGAAGAAGATTCATCTTCACAAACCCTGGGGTTTCCAAAGGGTGTTCGGCATAATCCATGATGAACAGAGCATTGAAGATGGAACTAGTGGGAGGGGAGGGAGTGTAGAGGGTGATGTCGTTGAATATGCGGGTGGAGAGGGAGGTGAGGAGAGAGCCAGGAGAGGGGGAGGGAGGGAGAGGAGGAGCGGGAGGGGTGGGAAACCGAACCATCAGGAGAAGATCCTCTCTGCGCGGCCGACAAAGAAAAACGAGAATGTGGAAGAAGCTGGAGGGGATGAAATGTCCTTGTAGTGCATAGCGATGTTGTTCCAGCTCTCTGTCGCCACTGACCCGATAGTTTGAATGGAACGCTGAAGGTTTTGCTTGTTTGAGACCAGGCCGGGATCACTCCCGTGCCACAGCAAAAGAACGCCAAAGCTGAAGGCAAGGGAAACGAAGGCGAAAGTGGGAGTGACCAATATTTCTCGCTCGCTGTTTGGAGAGACGAGGTGGGAGCGAAGGATGAGGAGCAAATCGAACCGAAGCTGGGTTGATAAACCCGTTACTGTGACAGAAGAGTGACATTGTGACGGTGATTGAGTTGAACTTGCCTTTTTTGGTCACAGGCATCGAGCGCGTCCTTGAACAGGGTGACGCGTCCCTACCGCAAAAGCCTGCAGGAAGCAAGAAATCCGGGCACAGAATCTTGGTGGTTGAGATCGCTTTGACGAAGAACCAGAAGTGGCACGTAAAGCGGTCCGAAGACGCGGTGGGGGGACTTGGTTTTGCCGGTGCTCACCGTAAGAGTCCCACCACAGTTGATGTAAGTGACGAATATGTGTTGATGATAGCTGCTGATGGGACGAATGGTTCATTTGGGCATAGGCAGAGGTATGTTTGCCCATGTTCTTTCGGCAACCGTTTTGGCTTTGAGGCCCCTGCCCCTGAGCAGATGGGTGTCTTCGTTCGTTAGTGAGTCGGCCGCACCTATATAAATCCACGACCGCATCCTGGATCTCTCCTAGATTCCTCTCTCCAACCAACATGACGAATGAACCAGATGAGCCGCTCGCGGTAGGAACTGACCCTGATTCCTCTCCCAAATCGCAACCTGACTTGACCGTCCACAGAGAGACCTCCACCGCATCCTCAAATACGAAGTCAAGTTTCCCGGCACTTTTGCCCTTTCGATGGTCATTCCGGGTTGTCCAAACCCAGGCCTCGATGTCAACGGTGTCGGACGCGTCGGCTTGCCACTCACCGACCAAACTGCCAAGCTGATCGAATCCGTTGGAGATCAGGCCCCCTATGGTCGTGGCACGGACACCGTTGTTGACACCACCGTCAGGGACACCATCCAGATCGATGCATCCAACGTCCGTTTCATGAATCCCAAGTGGGCCCCCGCCATCCAGAAACGGGTTGAGGAGGATGTCTGGAGCGGACTCGGGTGCGCACCCTTCGATAGTCCTCCCAGGTGTGAACCCTACAAACTTCTGCTTTACAAACCTGGAGCACAGTGAGTTTCCGCATTATCGTGATTTACTCCATACTCATGGTCTTGGCAGCTTTTTGCCCCATCAAGAGTGAGCGCGGTTTGCGTTAACGAGGACAGAGACTAATCTCATTCACAGCACCGAGAAAGCACCAGGGATGTTCGCCACCCTTGTCGTCGTTCTTCCTTCCGAATTCACTGGCGGTGAAATTCACTTGTCCCACGGCAGCGAAAACAAGATATTCGACAACGCAAAGGACTCGGCATTCGAAACAACAATCCTTGCGTGGTACACCGATGCCACCCACGAGGTGAAGAAAATCACCTCCGGCTACCGCCTCGCGCTCACCTACCACCTGATCAACACCTCGCCGGGTATTGGTTCCCTGCATCTACCGAGCGGTGACTCCACCCTGCAGCACCTCCGCGAAATTTTTTCCAAGTGGTCTAACAACGAGTACCCTTCCTTAATGGGCGACGAAGTCGTTGCATACCGCTGCACTCACCTGTACAGCGGTGCTTCCCTTCGAGAGGTCATCCTTAAGGGTGAAGATCAGCACATTGCTTCAAGTCTTAAGCACGCCGGCGACTCTGAGGGGGTCCTCGTGTTGATGGGGTGGCTCAACGCTTCTATCACGGGTTGCACGGGTGACGAGAGTTGTGAAACCTACGAAGGCTACGGCGACTCTCCAGAGTTTGGTCACGATACGGGAACATACGACAGTCCGGTTATGTCTCACGTGGACGAAGCCAAGATGTGGATGGACGGAATCCAAGATATGCAAGGAAGGAATGTCGGGATCGCCAGAATCAAGCTTGATGAGAGCAGTATACTCCCATATAGGGCGTTCAGTGGCTTGGAGCCGGATGAGTCGAAGCTCTAGGAGGGATATTACGGAAATGTGCGTTCGTCTGAGCTGAAATCTTTCGCGCATGGGACTCACATTCGTCTAGGAAGGTGCATCTGTCGAGTTCAGTGAGTGACCCGAAGTGACCTACACCAAATTCACCGAGGACTGAATTGGATCCAGCGTACAAATGTGCTGCGGTGGTGGTGTTCCCGAAGGAAAGGCAGCTGTCACTGATGCTGTCCTCGGGAGGGGCTGAATGGGCGTTGGAAGAGCTCGAAAAGACAAAGTCTGAAGGTCCGTCGAAAGAGAATCGCGAGATTGTCGGCTTCCTCGTGCAGCAAGGAAAAAACAACATGGCCGCCGTCTTAAAAGTCGTTTCGAGTGGAACGATGCGGTGGTGTGGAGGGGCGTCGTTGGGCAGTATCCGAGGTTCTTTTTGAGGCAAAACGGGTACTCGGACCTGTGCCATGGCTGGCAAACGTTCGGGTTCGAGGCTGTGCGCCCAGCGTAAGCACAGTTCTCTTAGGTGTCACTCGCATACATCTCCCTCACACTCGTTGCAGGTTCGAGGAGCTCTTCCAAAAAGGTTGCGGGCTACAGGAAGAGAGCATCAAGTTCCTCTTGTTTGTCAAGGATAAACTACCTTTCGGAACAGATCCACAGAAGGACGAGTGGATTTCCACCCAGGCCGCTCGTGCGATGGAAACTTTCACCCCCGAGAATCGCCGGTTAATCCCTGGCGTGATGGGAATCATCCACTGGAAGGGACTTGACTTTGCTTCTTCTGTGTACGTCACGCCCGTTCCATCCTTTCGCAATTCCTGTTTTGCCGACGCGCCATGCCAGTGTTCTGCCACATTTCTCTGCATTCGACCGTAGGGCTGAATTGCTGTAGGACTTATCAAGCACAAAGAAGGACTGATTGCCCTCCCCCGGGCTGAAGGTCAGACTGCCAGCAACGCAGAACTCTTGGATCACCTCCTGGACGAGATTCTCGTAACCACAATCCCGCGGGTGCTCGGAAGGGAAAACCATCGCTATTCGCCAGATAGAGTGTTATCTCTGCTCTCGATATGTATCACTGGAAACAGGATGAAGGCTTACGGGGATCTATTGGACTTCATCTCCCGCCCGGGCGAGGAATCATTCTACACCCACTACGTCGATCTCTACGTGAAAATCGTCCCCAATCTGGTAAAGTTGCTTGGGGAACACGGCATCAACCTTTCGTCCTCTCCTTCTCGCAAGTTCTTCTGCTATATCATCGGAACGTACCTCGAGGAGATTCTAGGCTCCGAGGAGGGATCACCCTTCCTCAAGTTCTCCATGTTGACTTGCGGACACGAAGTTTGCTCACGGGTTAACGATTTCTTGCGGTCGGAGGAAACGACGACGACGATCCAAGTCGATGACGAAACCGAGCGCTGTGTAAAGGATTTAAAAATTGATCGGCGGTATAGTCTCTTCGAATGCCAAGGCGGCTCTTACAGGCGACCCCCTCGCATGCAGCTAACCAAGAAGCACGCAGCTATGGCAGCTCAGAACTGGAGTGACCGTCTTTCAGATGCTCTAAAGATGCTCAAGAGTATCGGCACGGACGATGAAATCTCCAAAATCATGGGAGGGCGGTACCCGGATGTCGAGAAGGCGCTCAAAAGATCACAGGCGTTTGTGATGGCGGAGGCTCCAAGGAGCGTGGCAGAGGAGGTAATGGTGGGAATTGAGTGATGGTGTTCAATATCTCGTAGAATCGGTTTCATCTTTTTTTTTGTGGATGGACACAGGGAGTCCCGACCCTGGGTTCTCAGATACGAAATCGAGTTTAGCAATGATACTTCGCCTCAACTGATCGTTCTCTGTCCTGGGCGGTCATGATAATCAGGCTGTTGTCAATCCGCCTCACGCCGTCACATTGCCGTGCCTTCCTTTACGGCCATAGGTCGGTGATGGTGTGCCGCGTGTCGCGTTCTCCATTTACCGCGAAGTCCCGATTGTGATTTACACACAGCTCTTGATCGTCTTCTGTTCCCGTATCGCCCATCACCAGTACCGCGTTTTGAGGGTCTCAAGGTCTGATAGATGTGATCGCACGCCTCGCGGAGGTTGAATAAATAAAAATTAGGGGGATGTTGATCGTTTGATAGTGCGTTACAATGGAGGTGGGATAATGCCGACCGGTGGGTTAAGTGGGAGAGCGTTCAGCGGAAAACTAGGGAAGAAGCCGTAATAGAGGCTGCCAAGACCCTCGAGACACACAGGATACAGAGTCCAGTATGAGGCGGTCAATTGGAATCCCGCCTTTGCCGACCATCCAACCCGCCTCGGTGCATTGTACTCCTTCCATTGCCTGGAACAGAGAGGTCAGTGTTTCTCGTTAGCCAAAGGAAAAGCAAGGCGTACGGCAATGAATTCGGCGACGCGCTTAGCGATCTGGACGGCAAGTCGCGCTCGTGAGATTTGGCCTTGACTTCCACCCCAGTTTCGGGCCCGGAACTGCAAATTGGGTGAGGGGTTCGTTGAAGGGACATACATCGTGCATTCGTACCTTCCCAGTCCAGAGCGGATAACCCGGCCACTATGAATGAAGGATCAGCGTACATAACGAGAATCGAAACACACGGGACATACCTTAATCCTGAGCGAAAACGCGGACACGTTGAAACCATCAAACATGGGATCATCGCCGCCTACCAATCCGGAAAGTCGATTCTCAATGGCGTCTCTCAAGGGGATACCGCAGCCACCCTTTGAGAAAGCGACTATTTCTCCGATTCTTGAGTCGGCCTCCATCGAAATTTGGGTGCTCTGATAACGGTGTTGAGGGACCTCCGGCAGCTGACAGAAACCGCAACCGCAAAGGGGGGCTGGAGGTGGTATAATTATCGGGTCGATCGAGGTTGAAGGGTAGGTTTGGGTTGTCACTGGTAGGTGGTTTGGTGCTGACTGAGATAAGACCGGGGTTGTCATGGGCAGTGGAGGGGCGGGTAGAGCAGTGAGTTGGGGAAGCTGGTTGTCAGGGGTCGCCGGGAGACCTTGGATTCGTGGGTTAATGTTATCTGGCTGCATGAAGGGAGACATTGCAAGATGCTGGAAGAGCTCGGGATGGAAGATCGAAGGGTCCAGTGGCTTGTGAGAGAGGATGTGTGTCAGCGGATATCCAGATATTCACCTGCTGCATACCTGAAGGGTGACATCCCCGGGGGACTGTGTCATTCGACCCCAGAACATCTGTCCATGGCAAAGACACTGTACGACGTGCAATCCTGTCATTGTTTTGAGGACCAGTTGGCAATGGTCAAGGGTATTTATGTCGCCGCAGGCTGTGGTATTTCAAGGGTCGCCCTGGGAGTGCGCCGGTGGGGTATCCCTGGTAAAAAGCAATTCAGCGTTAGATCCCGATCTCATGCGGTGCAGCGACGGGGGGTCCGAGCGCCTCGCCTTGGATTTCTTTCGGGGCGGGCTTGTTTTTTTGTCTTTTTTGAGGCATAGTGTGATGGAATTGATGATGGAATGAAAACCCGAGTCGGTGAGATGCTTTGTGGCCAATTTAGCCAATAGGGTAACTGGATGAGGAGCGAGGCTCCAGGAGCCATCGGAGGACGTGTGGGTATGGTCCTGGAAGCACCCGAATTGGACGAAAGAGAGAAGGTGCTCTCCCGGAACCGGCTAAACCGCACCACTTATCCGGACGCTTCCAAGTGATTGAATGCAAATATGAACAGAGTCCGCGCTTGTCGGCGGAGGCTCGTAATGCCTTGCTTACCCAGCCTTTCGACTCGGACGTTCGGAGTGTGAGATTTACGAGACGACGGTGGTGCACGGTAAGGAGCCACACACCTTGATCGGACGTGGGGTCAACTCTCCGCACCGAGACGGGGCACCCTAGGAGAAATGAACGCCCGTGGGATCCGGCGGTCCGGGGTTCGCGATGTCACCGGACGTAAGGTATGTCTATTCAAGTTATATTGAAGCTTTGCGGCCGACGGGTTGGGGCGTCCGAGTGAAGACATCGAGTACACAGCCAGGACCCTTTTGAGGATGGGCCAAGTCGATGACGAGTCAACAAAAAACTAGGAAGCCATCGGAACCGTTCAGGAGACCATGTGCTTCAGTGCACCATCTGTCGGTGGGAGAAGTTCACCGCGAACGTCCTATGCGAAATGCAGTGAGCGTCAACATGTAAGAATATTATAATATTAGCCCACCGATTGACGCTCTCATAGTCGTGATCGCATCCAATGTTGATGGCCATTCTCCGTTCTAGACGAAACCACATGCGAGGCACTTAGTGGTCTTAGTAAAGGGCCAGGACCATGACCATATCTGAGGAATACCCAAGGAACAGGAGGTACCGTGAATAGCGAGGCGCGTCCACTCACACACTGGGAACGGCGGCCCGAGTGAAACGGGCCCTGAGAACCTTGGCCCATGTGCTCAGGCCACAGACCTAATGTACGCCTCCCGGTCCGGTCCAACGTCAACAAAGCAGCTTCGTAGACGCGGTCCAGTGACGAGGGAGGGAGTTACCTGAACCAGATAGTTGACTTTCACTTACCGTCGCTGTGCATGACACACCACCCTCGGTTTGGGTCGAGGGGAGGGGGTGCGCAATCATGACGACACGAAGGTGAACGGTTACCGGGGGCAGGCCAGCGGCAGCTGTCACCCGACGAGTGGCTCATTTCTCCGTTTGACCACCATGTCATCCATACACGACCCAACCGAAACCGCGTCAACATTCGCCTCGCCACCCGCGACGGACCACGCCATCAACATTGACAAGCCCGACAATGATGACACGTCGTCGGAAGTTTCGGACGGAGTAAACCTGCGGGTGCGGAACTTTTCCTTTTCTATCCACGCCAGCATTCCTTACAGCGAACGGAACTCTCAGGACGACCTCGAGGATCTCCTCAAGGGAGACTTCGATTTCAAGGGGAAATTCGCCCTCAGTGAGACTTTCGAGTCGACACCTCTCCCCGGTTTGCACATTGAGGGAATCGGCGTGATTGGCTTTCCCCTGAGCGAACGCGATGCTAA
>Ga0307515_10016097_pt1 | contig 13715 bp, 4 predicted proteins | sample 17_EM_MG_FD_194513 | JGI IMG/M metagenome (GOLD analysis project Ga0307515, IMG submission 194513) | Populus trichocarpa ectomycorrhiza microbial communities from riparian zone in the Pacific Northwest, United States - 17_EM | ecosystem: Host-associated > Plants > Roots > Unclassified | place... | reverse complement strand
GCATGATTTAAAAATTATTGTGCTCATGAAATATTAAAAAGCAAAACAAGAAAATTTTATGTCCATCCCCCTTCATAAATTATTAAAAGATCTGGATCAAGTGCAAAATAAAATGATTTAGTTTATAATTTTACATGAAATATGCAATATTTTCCCCTGGAGCACACATGCCATCATATGCAACATTTTTAACAGGAGTCTGGGGCAAATTTTAAATGCAATAGTTATCTAAGCAAAATGATGGTCAATCTTGAACAAAGATTGTGGACTTCTATTCATCCATTCTGGAAGGGATTTAATTCAAAAGTGAACAATTTTATTGGATAGATCTTATTACCAATGATACATTTAATGTATGGTAGACCATATTGAGAAGCAGACTGTTATAGTTATGGATATGCTTGGAAACTGGACTGAAATCTTTTCGGAGAGTAATGTGTATCTCACACTAAAACATAAAAAGGGATTGCATATCCCAACTAAAGAAACAACTTCACTAACACTATAGGAAAGATAATAAAGTAGTGTCACTAAATAACGTAATTAGCAAAGCACTTTCTGAATTGATCAATATGCACCCATAGCAACATGCAGACCCAATAGCTAGCACACGGGAACCAAAACATGTCCAGAAATATATGCAAACAAAGACAAGCATGGACAATCACAAATGCACCACACCCAAGTAAATGACTTCATTATGCTTTTGCATTCTATCATTGTAACAAACAATGCTCACGGGGAAAAAACCATTGGCGAAGGCCACTTTAGTTCCCTATAGTTTGCACCGTGTGCACTTTAGTCTCTAGAAGTATTGGTGCAATGTTACCCTTGTGGGGGGGCGACCTTTTAACTTCTAATTGATAACAAGATCCAACAGAATATACTTTGTTTTTAGTGCACAAGCTATAGGGAATAAGAGAGGTTAACACAAACAATTTATGCTACTAACAGAAGTTATCAAGCGTCCAAAAATCACTAACTCATAACTATAAGAAGAAATATATGATTTATTTTGAATAAAGATTGACAATTCAAGCAAAAAAAATTTAAATGAAAAGACTTCAGAGAAATGACATACCAGTGCCGCAGCATGTGCTTCTTGCAAAATATTCCCATCTATCTCCAACCTGGCAATAGGAAACTCTGGAAGATGTCCAGATTGCTTTTTCCCGAGCAAGTCGCCAGGTCCACGGAGAAGAAGATCCATATTTGCCAAGTAAAAACCATCTGATGACTTCTCCAGCACTTTCAGACGGTCAAGGCTGCTGGTTGTAGATGCGACCAGTAAACATTTGGACTTCCTTGCCCCACGTCCAACTCGTCCTCTAAGTTGATGCAACTGAGCTATTCCAAATCTTTCAGCATTCATAACAACCATCATAGATGCATCTGGGACATCAACACCAATCTCAATTACTTGAGTGGAAAGCAGTATATGTGTTACACCAGATCTGAATCGTTTCAACGCTTCATCTTTATCATCACTCTTCATTTTTCCATGTAACAACCCACAGTTGTAATCCTGAAACCTGTGAGATATAACTTCAAGATCAGCAGCAGCAGCACGTAGCTGAGGCAGTTGCTCTGATTGTTCAATGACTGGGTACACAAGATACACTCTCCCCCCTGCCTCTAACTCATCTCTCATCATCTGGCAAAATCAATTTGATAATCAATTAGTGTTGGTGGTAATAGCAGGGAGAGAGACGACAAGCAACTAGCAGAAGTATGGCTTTATACCCGCTAACCTACTAAACTTTTGGAGTTACCAAATCTAGCCGCTCTTTCAAGTATTCTTTAAAATCAAAATTTCATGACATCGAATGCAAAAAAAGCCTCTGAACTTAACATGCAACAAGGAAACTCAAACATTTAAGATAGCAATAAAATTTGATATTTTAGATTACTTTTTAGGTTTTTTTATACACAAACGGATTTATAAAGTTAATCTCCAATTTCAATCTCGCCCTTAATAATATGACTTCGTCTCTGTTAAATCCTATACGGATAACTAAACATTAATGTTATTCTACAGTATTACTTTTATCTAATTGAATATAGGATACATCCAAAATTGATTTTCACAAGGGGATTGTGCATCTTTAAAAACTTTCGTATGGATTGCCATATCTTAAATTTTTTAGTATAATGATCATCACAAATAACTTATGCCAAACGACAGAACATAGTTACTAGCACGTTTATTTTACTTTTAAAGAACATTAATTTTTCTAACAATATTTTAAGTAGAAGTTAGGATGGGATTACAATGTTCAAAATTGATATCATGCAATTTCAATTGCTAATAAAGGACACTTTAAATGAAGATTAATTTAGTCACTGCATAAAGTTATGAAGTGGGATTAACAGATGGTGGAGTGCAAATAAAACCATTCCTAATAGAATTACCACCACTGACATATACAAAGCTATGATTTACAATTTAAAGATCCTAACAAAAAACATGGCAAACCATGAACATAGTAAGATCCATAAAGCAGATAGCTTAGTATCTGGTAGAAAAACATAACAAGACAGTACAAAAGTATTGGGATCTATTATAACATACATAATTTTGACTGAGAAATTATACGAGAGATGGAGGATCTTTCTTAAACACTATCTTTCTCTTCACCAACAGTTCGAAGCGGTATGTTCTTTGGAGGGGTTTGGAAATTTCACTAGTCTGTTCTTTCCCACCTCTTGGTCGTTCACCTCATTGTTGCTTTTTGTTTGGTCAATCCCCCAAAGAGAAAAATCAAATGACAACGGTAATGAACTACTATTGCAAGGGAGGTCAAATGGGCATTCTCCATAATGCACGTGTTGTGTTATAAAAGACCTACAGAATATTCAGTGATTTAGTGTGTGCGGAATGGGTGAACTGACAGAATTTTAAAGGTTTGTTATTGAATAAGGTGATCATTCATCACACATAAGAAAATTTTAATTTGAAAAGAAAATGGAACGGAATAAACAGGGTAAGCTATCTCCGATCTCTCTGAAAAACGTCCAAGGACACTCCCCAAAATGTAACATGTTATAAGGTTCTTAATAAATGTTCCAATGATTGTCATAAGACCTGTTATAAAGTCCTCTAGGAAGGTAAGAAAAAGTCCCAAGCCTTAAGACATCCTGCTCATGTCATGAAGAAGTTACAAAATTCTTGAGACGTGTTTTAAACTACACAGTACATTTAGACATGTTAAAATAAAACAGTACCAAACCTTGTAGACATCTTCAAAGCCATCATAATTTCCTTCAAAAATATATGTTTCAACCGGAACTCTTCCAGGAGGCAAGTCAGTTATCTGCCAACAAAGAAACCAAACAATGACCTTATAAGAGGTGAATTTAATTAAATCCACCAACAGCTTGTAAATATCAAAAAAAAAAAAATTATGTAAGAATTCATGGGGGCCCAAAAATCAGATGCATAGCCACTTTATTAAGGGAAAAAAATTTGATATCTTCAATCCAAAACTTATGCTAGAAGAACTCAGCCATACGACTCCAAAATACAAACTTAAATATATGTAAGCAGCTGTCTACTTTAACTGCTATGTATTACATGAATGAATTATGCAGTGCCCCTTGTTAGCAACCAGAAAAAGAAAAAAAATAAGTTAGAGAAGAAAACCATGACTTGTGGCCAAATACTGTTTTTCACTAAACTTGTTTGAAATTGGTTTTGAAAGATGTATATGTGAAGTCTAGACAACCTTGTCCATAACCAAGATATAGATAACTTATGCCCAACATTATGAAATAAGGTTAAAAGATTTAAGGAAAGTTATAAAAAGCTGCTCAAATGAAAAGATTATAACCGAAGAGGCAAAATATTTACTTACTTGTGTTAAAGACATATCTCCATATAACGCCAGAGCAAGTGTCCTTGGAATGGGAGTGGCTGACATGGCAAGAACATGTGGGGCCATATGGAAATCACCTTCTGAAGATGTATCCGTGTTGGATGCTGACATTCTTGAACTTAGAGGGCTATGGTATAGCTGCAGAGATTAGGTTCCATGCCTCAATCACCCCGTCTTATAAAATAATCACAGAAAGATAATGAAACCTTGAGTTGCAAATGACAGCATTAAATTTTGTTTAAAATAAATGATAGCGAAATGATTTTCAGGACAAAATAGCAAAAAACAACTTAGAAGCATGCATCAGGTAAGAGATTCATCTTTGACAATGGAAGCATCACAAATAAGTCATCAATGCTATTTACAAAATCCACTTTTTTGTTAATGACACTGCCAGCATTTCTTAGGCGGTAAATTAATAGCAAAGGTCCAAGCATAATGGTAAGAACAAGACTGGAGATTGTATTTTCTTCTTTCCAGGTTTGATAATACAATGAAAAAGGATATAGAAAGATGACTGCGTGTTTAATTCCATAAATAAAATAGAACTCCTGACAAATCAATCATGTAAGATGTAAGATAAAAACCATCTATCCAATTATAAAAAACCTTCCTTTCATCCTCTTAACTAATTTTGTGGATCAGTTCACTTCCATTTTAGCTTCATACTTCCAATTTAAACACTATTCCTGTCCTACTTATCTTACAAAGTAAACACACCACTCCTCCCTCCTTCCATACCCCCACTTTCTTTCACCCTAGCAAAACTGATGTATCAGAATTGTTACAGAACTCACAAACATCATTAACTCTCCTGCCACAGCTGATTTCATTTTAAAGCAACACCAGGATATCTATTGCAATCTTAACAGAGTTTGAAGACAACCATTTCAAACTTCAAACTAATAGACCTTAGTTCCAATAACTTCACCACACCAATTAGCTCTTGATACAGTCAAAACTCAGTACATACCACCTGCAATTTTCCACACTTAAAATTTTATTACATCAATTTGACTGCATCATAGAGCCCAGTAGAGTTATTATATCAATTTTCAGCACTTTTGTTTAAAAGACTAGGAAAATCTATGCAGCAGAAATAATAGTTGGATCTACAGTGAAATATATGTAGCTCCTGAATAAATTTAGGGAGCCAGTCTTCAGAGTATGTTTTGGAAAATCATGATCAATGGGAAAGCATAAAGATGTAATATTCGCTATTTAGTCCAAAACATTTCTTGCTCTTGAATCTACCATATTCAGTGATGGGCCAGCAAACCAGGCTGCAATTGAAGCATGATCAGATGTACAGGAAATCAACACAAGGAAATGATTTTATAAAGCAACAAAATATTGTTCTACAAATGCTATAGAAACCTGCTCAGTAAATATTACATTTTTTGGCAGTGTTGGAGGGGGTGATTTAGCACCAGGCCTTGACAGTTTCTTACAGATAATAGGCCTCTTTCAAGTTCCTTTCTCTAGGTGACATTAATGGGGGTTGATTGAGGGCCAGGGCGTGTCAGCTCTTACTGATAATAAAAGTTTTATAGTGTGCTCTATATGCAGCTCTGTAAGATGAAGTAATAAAAAGTGATTTAATATCTTGTTTTCCAAAAACTGTGACCAAAAACAAATAAAATGGGGGGAACAATTCACAGACAACCCAAGTTTAAAACTGAAACTTGGTTGAGTGCAGTAGTACAGAGCTTATGAGAAACACATCAAATATTACCGATCCATGTAAAATTCTCAGCTATAAATTATCAATCCACATCGCAAAATTCTTGTCTAAGAATTTTGGCATTACATCACTAATTCATATAAAATCATCCTTCACCTGACATAGTTATATTCTGCCATCGTCAATAAGTTTGGAAACCAATGATCCCCATAGGCTGCATCAACTCAGTAATGATTACACAACCCTATCCCTTCTCATTGTCCTTAAAATTCATCCACATCATAAAAAAGCACCAAAGTTGTGTGTGACACTTGCATAAAAAACTCTATACAGCCAGCTCAGTACCTCCACTTGCTTCCACCACTGAAATTCAGTTTCTCTTGACCATTCAAAGCAACCACAAATCTCCAGAATCACTCACCCAAACAAGCTTCAATTATCAAGTCATTGGCCTATAACATGTGATGGATTACGAAGAGTGACTTGCAGGATTAATATTTGCTTATTCCATGTTTTTAATATTTTTCATGAACTTTATATTTCCTATTTAGCACTTAAGAAAGTGTTAGGATTTAGTTCTATAACCTATTACTATGTTTTTCTATGGTTTAATATTCCCTTTTTTTTTCAGATAAGTATAGAAGTTCAACTACCTCAGTGAGTGTTGAACCCGTAACCTTTGGCTCAACTGCCATTCCAACTGGGCTAATGTGTTTCTGCTTGTAGAAGCTTCAAACCCATACAAGCCACTGCAGTTAGGCATTAGAAATGAGTCTGAACATTGATTGATCAAATAAATGAGTATTTGAGATTTCATAGAATTCTCTTAAATTTTTTATTGTTTTTGTTTTTGCTCATCCCTTCATTTGACATCAATGGGAATATGGAGAAGATTTTTGTACTTAAAATTTGATCTTCTTGAATCTTTTCTAATCTACATGCCACAATATTCTCAAAAAAATTGAACACCAAGAAAAACTAAAGAAACCAAATCATCATGCTGTTTGAGTAAATCTTCACGAACAAGGAAGTAATAACAAGCGATTGCAACGACAAAAGACAAAAGACATGAAATAACAGATTAAGTTAACTAGATATTTACAGTAAAAAGTCATCATACTAGAACAAGGAGGCAGACAACCTTACTATTAAACCTTCCTCTCTGGATCACACCGAAGCGTTGTTGCTCATCTACTACAGCAATGCGTAAAGCAGAGAATTCTACATTCTCAGATATCAAACTGTGGGTTCCAATGACCATAGAGATGTCTCCACTTTGGAGATCCTGTCAATTAACTCAATGAAAAACAATCTCAAAGATTGTCTTTTAAGAATCAAACAAGCACTTGATAAAAAAGCATACCCTACGAATCATCCGTGATTGTTTCGATGGGGTTGATCCTGTTAATAAAGCAACAGAAGGCTTTGACTGGACTTCGCCCATAGTCTCTAGCAAATTAAGTAACTGTTCATAATGTTGGATCGCAAGCAACTCCGTTGGAACCATGAAAGCTGCCTAAAGTACAGAGACCTCATTATATGTATGCAACATAGAGCATACACATTGCAAAGTGATAACTATCAAAGAAGTTAACATGACAAAATATGTGGGAACAATCCAGAAAAATAAAATAAATTAAGGAACAAATACGTGTATTACATAATATGTTCATGAAGTGGTCAACCTGATAACCAGAACCAATAACCTCCATACAAGCCAGAAAAGCTACAATCGTTTTCCCACATCCAACATCACCCTGAAACAAACATCAAATTTGAAGAATGAAATCTTTTTCAGAGTTCAATAATCTCAATCAAGTGCCACAAAGTTTAACATAGAATCTGATTACTCTATACTGATAACCAAAAATAACTCTTTGGATAAGCTCAAAACAGAACATCAGATTGAAAGCAAATAGAAACAGGTTCTACATTGTTTTTAGTGATAAAACAACTAGTCATATAAAATCCAGAACCTGTAAGAGTCGATTCATGGGAACTGGTCGCTTCAGATCCCATATAATTTGTGAAGAAGCACTTAGCTGGCTTGAAGTAAGGGAATATGGAAGAGCCTTCAAGAATTTCTTGGTGAGATTGGACCATTCTTCCACATAAACAGCATTCAACTCAGGTTTGCTGTACTTGTCCAGCAGTCCATCTTTCTCCATTCGCGAACCAAGACCTTCAAGCATTTGAAATAAGCGCCCCAACTGCAGAGAGAGTGATACACTAGAGTTAATAAAAGAAAAGCCATGAGACATCAGCACAAAAACAACTTGCAATACAAGGAAAAGGCAGAAACAACAAGCTTCAAGTAAAATAGATAGTGACCTTCCAGCTACTGAAAAAAGAAAAGAGAAAAAGATGCAACCCAGTCAATGGCTGTAAACAAGATTTTGGAAATAATCATGTGATGATGTCACCAGGAGAATTATCATCAATTAAATAGCATGCATTCCAGATCATAATTGCACTCCCTTTTATAAAACGGTCTGCTACTGCAATGAATCATGTACAAATGAACAATAATGATACAGAGCGAATACATAATGTCTCACAGCAATACAATTGTGATTCATATGCCATAAAGTAACATGAAATTTCAGATCACCTGTAGATAAAAGAACTCATCAAAAATAAGCCTTTTGCGAGCTAAATCAGCCTCATCTGCATTTTTTGGCTGGTGAATCCCTATATATGCCTGCAATTTTTTGAGAAAAGAAATTTAGGTTTATCAAAATAAGCAAGCATTGACAGGAAATAACAGCCACACATGCCATATTTGTGCACATAAATAGAGGCACTGCCATAGTTAAATGTTCACAATGCAATTTATTTTATTGTTGAAATATTATTTTATAGCATTCTAATCCGTTGAAGAACTTCAACACCCACACTGATCACTGATCAGAACTCCTAAAAGCTCAAGACTGCTTGGAAGAAGACAGAACTGAGGCACAGCAAACCACACAATTTACCTCAAAACTTGATGACAATATAGATGATCTATCAGCAAATCAAGCACATTATCACTAGTAACATTAATGGTCATTCTTGTTATATGAAGAACCAAATATGCATTAATATATCAATAATTGAAACATATTCTAGAAGACTTCCTTACTTCATGGAGACGTAAAAGTCCAAAATCCTGAATGATTTCTTTTGGAATAGGATCAACATCAGCAAGCAGGGCTCGTACAGCTCTGGAAGATATAAGAGAAAGGTAAGAACTTGTACATACCTCAAAACTACACACTGTTGTCTCATAAACTAAAAAAAAATAGCTTGAGCCCCTTAACGATTCCTTTTTTGGTGATCAAGTTTTCTTTCAGATTAAACTAATGAGTAAACTTCTTTCATGTATACTATGATGTTGACGCATATGCAAAGAAGCATAAAACTGCTAAATTCAAAGAAAATGCCTGTGGGGGGTAAGATTGTATATTTTAAAAAAATAGTCTAATAAAAAAGAAATTATGGAACCACCCACCATGGTTAAGAGGGTGAGTGCACTTAAATTATTTTAAAGAAAATCTACATTATTGTCACTCTAAACACATTTTAGAGAACAAAGACCACCTAATTCTATTACTTTTTTTAGTTATGGAACAAAATATGAGAAGAATGATTGCTGCCACGCAGCATTCCTGAGTACTTTCCTAATGTCATGCCTCAAGCACATAAAGTATATATGCTATTCATGAAAAGAAGTCACAACAGAATTGCTGCCACATCGTGGGGGAAAATGGGCTAATAGTAGTACACTGCACCACTTTGTGCAAAATCTTAGGAAAATTATGGAGAAGAATGATTCAACCAGATTCATGCAATGTTTGATTGATCTGAAAATGTACGCAAATGGTTGTTTAAAAAACACATGGACTTTTTCTTTCCTTTTTTTTCCGACTAGGACATTTTCTTGGAGATCTATTTTGTTGAATAACTCTTTTGACCAAAATCAAGCATTTGGAGAACACAATCCTTACTGAAGTTTCTATCAAAAAACTCATCTACAGAGGTAAGGAAAATGCTAAGAACCATCAGAATGAACTTTCCAAAAGGTTTCACAGTGTCAAAAAAGCAGGTACAACATATAATTCTCTAACGTCTACAGAAGACTCAACATTGTTGGTCAACAAATGTGGTTCATATCTTGGAGTACACTAAACCAGATCTCTTTTCTTTAGATAAGAGGAAATTGTGTAAATAGCCAAAAAAGAATTGCAAAAGCATAATTTTCTTATATATAAGCAATTAATGCCAACTGTACAGCATGAAAGGAATAGCACATAACAAAATAAGAGACAATAAAAGGCTTAGCTTCATGCTCTACACATGCACACATATCCTAAAGAAGGATTAGACTTGAATCATTAATCATAGAAGCAACAGGAACTGAGAAAAGGGGCTGTCTTTGAATGACAGGAGATGCCAAACTACAAAAAAGGGTATCGCACAAAACCTTGAAATAGTATCCCGAAGAAAGTCAGGATTTAAGCCTCCTTTTGAAGGGTATATAGGATATGGCCTCCCTTCCACAATAGAAGATGAATCTTCTCTGTCTTCTAGCACATCAATATTGTATTCTCTTATTTCATAGTGATCTCCTTTAGTACTCATGGTTCTAACCTACATCACAACACATTCACGCACCAAGTCTCAAAATGCCCAAAACTCAAAATATGATGTCAATGAATAAATCAAACAACTTGAGAATAGAATTAAAGGGGAACCATACATCATATGGAAAAAAAAATATAACCACTTCTTTTTATAATAAAAAATCTAATTATTTTAGTCATTGCTGATCCTACTATGCTACTTGAAGAATCAATTCACACTATCATATTTTTTATACCTAAATAGACCACTATAGAAATGACAGACACTGAAATATGTGTGACATCAGCAGTAACGACCAAGCTCAATACATCTAAGAAATCATTTCCATAAAGAATATCTGACTACCGACACCCCTTTCCAGAAAATTCAACATACAATCAGCATTAGGATGGAGGCACAATGCTGGTTGACATTTAGTTCACAAACTATCATTTTTGAATGGGTAAAACTATAAAAGTTCTATTGCAACAAAGGGTATAATACAAGGGATGATAAAACAGAAACAATAAGGAAAAGAAAGAAATGTTAAAGCACGAAAAAAGCTAGATTCTGAGCCTTAAGAAAGTAAGAATAGACAAGAGGACAGAATCCCCTTTCATGCTAGTGCACGCTACTATAATCCACTAATTAACATGGCAAGTAGATGGGAGAATTTCACAAGTAAACAAACGGTTATACATCCTAGAAAAGAAGTTGGTTTACGGGAAGAGATCACACAACCATATTTTTTAATATCAGGAGAACTAATTCACAAAATGCATAAACAAATAATATCATAAGCAATTCGGTACCTATATGAATATAAAAATATAAGGGGGGAAAGGCAAAAAAAAAATGAAGAGGAAAAAAGGCTTTTCTCTCATTTCTCTTGACTAATTCAATCAAAGAGAAAATGTACATGAAAATATTCTTTGGAAAAAATCGCAGAAAAGAAAAGGGAAATGTCTCCACACAAATAGATTAAATGTATGTGAGTGCAATGTACAATCATACATACATGAAGTGGAAACTTTACATCAATTATTCTCTAGAAGAGCTATCCAAGTCCTAAAAAAACCTCCAAAGCTAGTTTCTGGAAAGGACAACTTCAATAAAAGGTCTCAAACAAAAAGTACAAAATACAGCATCCAAAAGTTTATAAATGTTTTTTCACCCCAACACCACCTTGGAAAATAAGTTCACAAAATATGCAATTACACAACTTGAAGTAAATTAGTCTACAGCATCCCTCATTGGAAATACAAGTAAAATGACTCATGCAAAGTAGAAACTTCATAGAATCAGCAGGCCAAAAGAAGAAGAAAGATCCAGTAATGGGACTTGTTACAAATTTCTTGCCCTTGCTCAAGCTAACACTCCTAGATGAAACAATATGAAAACAACTGAATATACCTTTATCAAGACACGGAAAAAAAAAGCATCCAGCGGAGAAGTCCTACTCACCTTACCACTAACGCAGACAACATCTCCCAATTTATGTTTCGCTTCGACTTTTTTAAGAAATGGTAGACAAGTAAAACGGGTGCCACGAAAATATTTCTTAAGGTGCAGATAAATCGTTTTCTTTCCTCCAGTATTGTTGTCATCAATCAAGTGCTTAGATTCATTGTTTATAATCTCACAAGCCACAATCACTTCAGCAAATGCTAGTGAATAACTGGCTTTAACAGCCCTGAAAGAAAAATGGTCAATAATATCAACATTGATACACAAACTTCCCAGTCACTTAGTGATCAATGCATCAACAGACAAGCACGCAGAAGATGTGTGTAGTTAGACATGAAAATGTATAAGTGCACATGAAGAGAGTGGAAATTATGCACAGCAAGAAACTGGAAATCGAATAAATATAAGAAAATATCTAAATATGCTGAGACACATGGTGTCCTTAAAAACAGGTTTAAAACTTAATTACACAAGACCTGACAACATGATGTCAGCCAAAAAAACAAGAACAGTGCATTGAAGGGTTAGACGCAACAAATACCCAAAATCATGTACTCTGTTTTCCCTTACCTAATATAAGTGATATTGGAACTCCGAGAACTTAATAAAACACAGGCCAAAATATGTTGATGTACTGAAAACAATCTGACATTTTGTTCGTCCAGCATAAAGAATGAGAGGGTAAGAATTTCAGGAACGATACCTCAATACCTGGAAGATGTTACTTTCCCAACAGAAATCAAATACTGTCCATCGTCAATTCCAAAATGTGCATTCTGCAAATCAGCATAGGTTCGAGGAAAATGTTGCAGCAACTTCCGCAACTGCATGAACATGACAAGAATGTGAACCCATGTCCTATTCCAATTATAAGAACATAAAAGAACTTCAACTTTTCACATTATCTGCAACAGACCCTACCGTGTAAAAACCACAATTTTCCAGCTGACGACGTTGCCTAGTACTTAACCCAGGTAAGCAACTGATAGGTTTATCAAGATATGCAAGATTTACTTGTGATTCAAGCTCCACTTTGGTAGTGTATTCTTCCATGCCAATTTTAGGAACTATTTTTTCTTCAGTTTCCAACGTCATGTCCGGAGAATATAAAGGCAAACTGTGAAGATTTTCTTCTTTTATTTCTTTTGATGTATATGTATTTTCTTCCCTGAATTCACTTAATATGTATGAGCTTTCACCTCTTAATTCTTTTGGCATGGAAGAGTTCACATTTTCAGTGTGTGGAGAAGCCAACTGTTCATGAAGAGTATCTGGATCAACACATTTCACACCCATAGCATTTGGAAGAAATCCTTCCAGAATTTTAGCTGCTAGAAGGCTGTTAATTTCAGACTCATCATACAGTTCCACTGGAGGAGAACTACCCAAGACAATGGATGGAAATCTTTTACAGGCCAAGGAGACATCAAAATCATCTGTATCATCTTTGGCATTCCCTCTAAATTGTTTTGCAGCTGTTTCATTCTCGATTAAATCATGAAAACCATCATAATCCATGAGCGCTTGGACCTGTAAGAAATTAAAAATTGCAGGTCAAAGAACATCTGGAATGAAGAGCTAAATAACACTCAAGACAATGCAGACGAAGCATTCTTCATATTCCAATAACATAGAGAATAATTACACGATTATGTTGGATAAAACATCGTGAAAATACAAAACCTAAAACAAAAGGGTGGGGTGACTTCCACTAACAAGAATGATTGATCCATGCTTATGAGATGCCTCTTGATTACAAGCTGCTGGGCATTTTTCTCTGGAAATCTTCATGATCGATTTCTCAGCTATTAGCTGTGATCTCTAACATAATTAAACCAATGATAACCCTTGCCTTAAAAATCCCAACAGTGTTTTCATCAAGATTATTCTAACCTATCATTAATTTTGTTCTAGATCACATTTTACCCAACAGACTTGCATGTTGTTCACTCTTTGGGGGGGGGGGGTTCAAAAGAAAAGGGAAAGGCAATAAAAGTAAGAACTCTCATTAAGTCTAAATAGCTTAATTACAAAACTTTGTAGGTAAGAAATATCCAAACAATAGGATTGATAGAAATTCAAAA
>Ga0307515_10016096_pt1 | contig 13716 bp, 11 predicted proteins | sample 17_EM_MG_FD_194513 | JGI IMG/M metagenome (GOLD analysis project Ga0307515, IMG submission 194513) | Populus trichocarpa ectomycorrhiza microbial communities from riparian zone in the Pacific Northwest, United States - 17_EM | ecosystem: Host-associated > Plants > Roots > Unclassified | place... | reverse complement strand
GCTGTATCTAAACTAATCCTATATTCTGAATAGTTTCCGTTGTAAATACTTACGCCTCCGTTACCTTCCATGATAAATAATTGCTCACTCATTTTATCTAACAAGTACCTGTCGTGAGAAACCAAGATTAATACACCGGGGAAATTTTCTAAAAACTCTTCTAACACATTTAAGGTGTCAATATCCAAATCATTAGTCGGCTCATCCAATATTAAGAAGTTAGGGTTCTGCATTAAAACCTTCATTAAGTGCAAACGTTTCTTCTCGCCACCACTTAATTTCTCTACCATTCCGTGTTGTTTTTTTGGAGGGAAAAGAAATAAAGTTAATAGGGCAGAAGCAGAAATAGTTTGACCATCTGCCATCTTAATATATTCTGCGTCTGATTTTACAATGTCTATTACTCTTTCTTTTGGATCAAAAGCTAAGCCGCCTTGTTTATAATATCCGTAAACAGTAGTATCTCCAACGTCCACATTGCCTTTTTCTGGGCTTAAAAATCCAGTGATAATGTTTAATAAAGTTGATTTACCTGTTCCGTTTTTACCAGCTAAACCAATTCTATCACCTCTTTTAAATACATAAGTAAAGTCATTAATGATTTTTTTATCATCAAACGTTTGTCCGATATGATTTAATTCAAGAATTTTATTTCCTTGACGAGACATCTTTACATTTAATGTAACTTTTTGATTGTCAGAACGTTGCTTGGTTTTATCCTCTAAATCATAAAATGCATTTACCCTAGATTGAGATTTAACTGTACGAGCAGCTGGCATACGCCTCATCCACTCCAATTCTTTCTTTAATAGGTTTTTGTTCTTCTGAAAAGTACTCTCGTCAGAAGCCTCCCGTTCGCTTTTCTTTTCTAGGAAGAATGCATAGTTTCCGTTATAATTATAGATTTTTCCCCTATCCAATTCCACAATCGTATTGCAAACATTGTCTAAAAAGTACCTATCGTGAGTAACCAAAAGAATGGTTTTGTTGCCAGAAGTCAGGAGTTTTTCTAACCACTCAATCGTATCAATATCCAAATGGTTGGTAGGCTCATCTAACACGTAAATCTCTGGATCTTCAATTAACAACTTAGCTAAGGCCAAACGTTTTTTCTGTCCACCAGAAAGCGTGCTTATTTTTTGTTGTAAATGATTGATGCCCATACGACTCAAAATCGTTTTGATTTCGTGCTCATATTCCCAAGCATTGTGTTCGCTTAATTCTTCATATAAACGGTTCAATGTTTTCTCGTCTGGGTTAGGGTCTTCAATCAATTCTTCATATTCCCTAATCAGCTGTTGCTGTTTATTCTCTAAAGAAAAGATGAAATCGCTAATAGAATAACCATCAGGAAAACTAGGCTCTTGATCTAAAAAGCCAATTTTAACGGCTTTGTTTTTAACAATTTTTCCTTCTAGTGGAGGAAAGCGTTCGGCTAATAATTTTAAAAGGGTGCTTTTCCCGGCTCCATTTATACCAACCAACGCTACACGTTGACCGGGGTTAATGCCCAGTGTTAAATTTTTGAAAAGCCATTCGTCATGGTATCCGTGGCCTAAGCCTTCAGCTGCAATTAGTGTACTCAAAGTATTTTTTAACGATTTATCTGATAAGAAATTACTGCAAAAGTAAGGATTAAAATTTTGGTATGGGACGCACAGAAAGATAAGGGCAGAAAGATTTACCTAAAATTGAAAATTAGAATGAGTATTATCTGAAAGTTATTGAAGATTTAATTCAAATTAAACGTCTCTTGTTTAACCTTAATTACATTAGAGGCAAATATTATAGAGACAATCAATATCCCTATTAAAATAGCTAATGCAAATTGAATGGCTGAGTAAATCTTAGTTCCTGCAAATAAACTTTCAGATTCTTTAATTAATTCTTTACCTACCAAAGTTTGAGTTTTTGTTAGAAGAGATAGCTCTTTAAGAACTCCTTTGTAAGACTTGTTTAACTGTCCGAAAGTAAAAGAATCGTTGATTTTGTTGTTTAAAATTGCCTCTTTCTCAAGTGCTTGATGTGCAATTAACTTTTGCTTTAATTGTTGTAAACTGCTTTTTTCGTCATTAACCAAAAAAGTTTCTCCATACTTTTTTAACACAGAATCAATTTTAGTATCACTAAGAGACATTAATTTAATTGTTTTTTCAGCTTCAGGAATGCCCAAGAGTTGATTTCTTTCTATTAAATCTCTCTTTTCGAAAAGAATTTCAGAAACATAAAAAAGGTCTGCAGCCGGAACCAGCCTGTCATTATACATGGAAACAAAAGCATTATTCATACTTTTCAAGCTCTTATCTTCCAAAAACCTGATCAATATGGTGCAAGCCATGATACAAAAAAGAAGCAAAGCAATTTTAGCTTTTTGCTGAATAGAAAAGGCAATTTTCATAAGCTTAGATTTGGTTTATGGCAAAATAAATAAAGATTACAATATTGTCAATCTAAAGCATATAAAGTGACTTGTTTATGCTAATGTTACAACTTTCTCGTCATGCTCAGCTCGACTGGGCATCGTAAAGCGGGCGCAAAGTTTAATCGAGATCTTAACAGGGTGCATTATGATTCCCATCTGCGTGGGAATGACGTAAACTCGATAGGCACCAGTGACGAGAAACTATAACGCATAAAAAATGCGGACATCCATCCGCATTTTTCTTAACTAAACTAAAAACTAAACTAAATTTATGATGGATTATGAATTTTATTATTCAGCAATCGCTAATTGAACTGAAGCAACAGCTTTAGCAATTGAAATATTTTGTGATTTAATACTTGTGTTTTCTGCTGCAAAACTGTTCATGTTCAACTTAGCCACACTTCCTAAAACCGCATTGTAATCTTCTGTTGAACCAGCTAAAGTTAAATTTGCTTCATCAGAAACAGTTGTGTTTAAACTAATTGTATTCGTATTTAAGTTTGCAGTTGCTTTATCTTTTAAAGTAACATCTAAGCTTACCAAGTTAAATTTTCCGAAAGTTTTAACTGTTGCATTATCAGATGCAGTAACAGAACTCAAGTTAGTTACATAAACAATAACTGTTAAAGTTTCTTTGTTGAAAGAACTGATACGCAATTCTCCATTTTTTTGTTGCACCAATGCATTACTTGCATAATAATCATTGTAAACTTTAACGTTCTCATCAGCACTTTGAACCAAGATTAGTTCTACATTTCCAGACACGTTGATTTTGTTTACTTTTTTAACATCGGTTAAAACTGTTTGTTTCTGAACATCAGCTGCTTTAGTTACTAAAGCTGAACTTGTTAATACTACTGCTGTTAATGATAATGCGATTAATGTTTTGATAGAAGTTTTCATAATTTTATATTTTTAAATGTTTTAAAATCTTTTGTTTTAACCACCATCTTTCTGGCTGGTTTCGTATATAAGACGAGGGTAAGTGCAAAAGGTTGCATCGTAAATCGCTGTATTATACCTACATCGTGTAACTCTCGACGAACGCCTGTAATTTTTCGACCAACAGGCATCAAAAAAATCATTAGAAAAGCAATTGTTGAAGCTATTATCAAAGCAAGTCCCGCTTTCCGCTTTACTTCGTGCTCGCTTTAATCGGGTTTAGGATACAAGAGACAGCTTTTTATAGGAAAGGCAGCTTCCCGTTTTGATTTGAGAAAAGAAAAAGCCAATTTTATTAAATCCTGTAACAACCCTTTAAACATTAAATATGTCAGCATATAAACGCCGCGATTTCTTAAAGCTTTCTTCATTATCGGCCTTGCCGCTCATTGCTTCGGCTGTGCCATTAAATACATTTGCTGCAGAAAAACAGCAACCATCAAAAGATAGCGAAGCTGTTTATTTTATTAATGATGGCATCTTTTATCGCCCAGAAGACTTTATCAATAAGTTACAAGAAATTAATACAGCAAAACCAATAGAACGAGATAGTTACGCAGAAGGTGGCGATATAGAAAAGCTGTTAAACAAGTTTAAAGAAATGACAGGCAAAGAAGCGGCAATTTTTATGCCTTCTGGTACACTAGCTAACCAATTGGCTATTAGTTATTTGTGTGGAGATAATACTAAGGCATTTGTACAAGAGACCAGTCATGTTTACCGAGATGAAGGAGATGCTGCACAAACTTTATTTAATAAACGACTAATTCCATTAGCTCAAGGTAAGGCTCATTTTACTGTGGATGAACTCAAAAAATCTGTTGCTTACCATCAAGAAGGAGAAGTTTTTGTTGGTGGCGTAGGTGCAATCTCCATAGAAACACCCGTAAGAAGGTGTGATAATCAAGCGTTCCCTTTAGAAGAAATTAAAAAGATTTCAGCCTACTGTAAAGAAAAAGGATTTAAAATGCACTTAGATGGAGCAAGATTGCACATGGCTACCGCTTTTACTAATTCAACAGTAAAGGAATATTCTTCCTACTTTGATACGGTTTATATGTGTTTGTATAAATATTTAGGAGCTCCAGGTGGCGCCATCTTATGTGGAGAGAAAGCATTAATAGACCAGATGCATCATTTAGTTAAAATACATGGCGGTAGCGTTTTTACAAATTGGCCAAGTGCTGCCATCGCCCTGCACCATCTTAAGGATATTGATGAAGTAATGGAAAAGATTAAAACAAAAACGAAGGATTTATTTAATCTTTTTACTCAGCTTAAAGGGATAAAAGTTAGCCAAGTAGAAAATGGCACAAACCAATTTAATGTTTCAATAGATAAAGGCATCGACCCAGCAAAGCTAAATACCAGGTTAAGAGGAGAACATAATATTGTTTTCGGAATGCCTAGAGAAGATGGTTTTGTGAAGATTAAAGTAAATCCAACTTTGTTGAGAAGAGATAATAAGTTAATTTTTGAAGCTTTTAAAGAAGCTATTTCGTTTGCAAAAAGTTAATCTTGAATTGAATTTTAATATCTCAAGATGAGGGCCTTCGACAGGCTCAAGCTGACAAACAGTTTAAACCTTTAAGTAAAAAAATCAGTCAGACAGGGATAAAATCGAAACCAAATTTTAAATTTACCCCTAATTTAGAATTAAACTTAATTATTAAATGAAACTATTTGCCTCTTTGCTAGCTGGTTTGTTGTTAATTGGTGCCCAACCAAAAACAGAAAAAGCTAAGGAAAACAACCAACGTTTGTACGTTTCACATTACGAAAATGTGTTGGGAACATCCCTAGAATTCAAATTTACAAGTGTTTCTGAAGCAGAGGCCGAAAAAGCAGAAACCGCAGCTTTAGCTGAAATAGGTAGACTTTCGTCTATTTTTAGTGCTTACGACGCCAATAGTGAACTCAGTAAATGGATGAAACAAAACTTGAATACTCCTGTGAAAGTTTCAAAGGAATTGTTTGAGATGTTGAGTTTATTTGAGCAATGGAAAACACGCACAAACGGCGCTTTAGATGCATCGGCTGCAGTAGCAGGGAAGCTTTGGAGTAATGCAGCAAAAAAGCAGCAATTACCAACTGCAACGGAAATTAAATCGGCAGTTGCCACTATGAAACAAGTACATTATGTGCTTGATAAAAATAATTCTACTGCTACACGATTAAGTTCAGCGCCCTTGGTGATGAATACTTTTGCAAAAAGTTACATCATTAATTTAGCTTGTGATGTTGCTTTGGCTTCAGCTAAAGTAAACGCGGTTGTGGTAAATATTGGCGGTGATTTAGTCATCAAAGGTGATGTTACAGATGCAGTAAACGTAACGAATCCTTTGGCGAATGCAGAAAATGATGCGCCTCTAGCTTATTTATTGATTAGCAATAAAGCGGTTGCAACCAGTGGAAATTATCGCAGAGGGGAGCAAATAGGCAAGAACTGGTATTCGCATATCGTTGATCCTCGTACAGGCAAACCTGTTGAGGGTGTAATTAGCGCAACCGTTATTGCTCCAAATGCTACAGACGCAGGTGCTTTGGCAACGGCATTTAATGTTTTGTCTATTGAAGAAAGTAAGGCTTTGGCGGCAACTGTCGATAGCGCAGAATATTTAATCATTACTCATCATGGTAAAAGAATAGAAAGTAAAGGTTGGAACGCTTATGTGGATGCCAGCAAAAACATTAAAATTGAAAAATCAATCCCGGTTTTAAAAGGAGCGGAAAAACCTTGGGATCCAAAATTTGAATTAGCCATTAACTTTGAATTTAATAGAATTGAAGGAAATAGCCACCGTCCATTTGCTGCCATTTGGGTAGAAAACGAAGCAAAAACGTCTGTTCGTAATTTGGCTTTATGGTACAACAAAACAAAATGGATCCCAGATCTTAAAAACTGGTATCGTATTAACGGAAGTAAGTTTACAGCAGATAAAACACCTTATGCCTCGGTAACTGGCGCAACCCGTAATCCAGGGAAATACACCATTAAATGGGATGGGAAAGATGATAAAGGCAATTTTGTTCCTCAGGGAAAATATACCATTATGATAGAAACTTCTAAGGAACATGGTACAGATGAAATTATCCGTCAGCCTTTAGAACTAAAAAAAGCTGCAAAAAAGACTACAAATGCAGGTAATGTTGAAATCTCAAACGTAACTTTTGACTTCTATAAAAAATAACCCGACACCAGAAGCAACACCTTCAAAGAAGAAAGTTGTACAGAAATCTGCTAACCCTAAAAAGGAAGTGGCCAAACTATCCCGGTGGTTACATATTTACCTTTCGATGGTAAGTTTTGCGGTTGTGCTTTTCTTTTCATTTACAGGATTGACATTAAATCATCCATCGTGGTTGGGTGGCGATAAACAAGTTAACATCAAAAATAAAGGCACTTTAAATGTTAAATGGGTAAATAATCCGGATACCAATAAAATAGCCAAACTAGAAATCGTAGAGTTTTTACGCAAAACACATAATGTTAAGGGTTATGTAAGTGAAATTAGAATTGATGAAGCTGAGGTAAGCGTTACCTTAAAAGGACCAGCTTACTCAGCGGATGCTTTTATAGACCGAGAGACTGGAAAGTACGAACTGTCTGAAATAAAAATGGGTGTTGTTGCCATTATGAATGATTTGCACAAGGGTAGGGATTCTGGCTTTGGCTGGGGATGGATCATAGATATTTCAGCAATATTTTTAATCCTGGTTTCATTAAGCGGACTAATCCTATTGTGCTTCATGAAAAAGAGACGCGTTGCAGGGTTTATAACCGGCATTATTGGCTTGCTGATTTGCTATTTGATTTACGTGGTTTTTGTGCCTTAGGGGATAAAGGAATAAAGAATAAAGGCCTGCCCGCTGATTTTGCTGATGACGCAGATCTTCATCTTTTTAAATCTGCTAAATCCCAATTATCTGCGGGAGATCACTCGCTAAAAGGATATCTCTTGTAATCAACGATAAATTCACAATCTTTTGGAAGGTTGACGTAAATTTCTTCTAATAAAGGATCATCTCTATCTGCGCTAATTAATAGCTTTTTTAATAGATTTAGTTTTCCGATTTGCTGAAAACCAGCAGTTGTAATAGAAGTTCCAATTAAATGTAAAAGCTCCAACCCTTTGATGTCGCAAATAAAAGGCATTGCTTCATTTGTAATATTCTCACAGCCTTTTAATCGAAGTTCGGTGATGTAATCTAGTTTTACCAGTTCTTTGATGCCCTCATTGCAATGCCAACAATAAAGTGTCAAAGGCATCCCTTTGGCAATGTCACATTAAGTTAATGGAATAAAATTAAAAAAGATGTCATCCTGAGCGTAGTCGAAGGAATCTTTTTTGGTTTTTTAGCTAAATTAAATAGGTCTTCGACTACGCTCAGACTGACAAATACCTCTTAACTTAATGACATTGCCCTAGGGGACAATTAAGATAGTACTTCGAGTTTTGCCAAGTAATAATCCTCTTTCTCGGTCATTAAGGTTTTTGCAGCCTTTGTTTTGTCCTTATAGCCCAATAAATGCAATGTTCCATGTATGATCACTCTACATAATTCATTAAGCGTAGCTGATTTAAAATTTACGGCATTTTCTTTTATTCTCTCAAGGCTGATAAAAATATCGCCCACAATCGTTTTAAGCTCCTCAGAGTTGTCGAAAGTAATTACGTCGGTATAATCGTCGTGTTGAAGGTAATCTTGGTTTATACGCAACAAATATTCGTCGGAGCATAGAATGAAGTTGAGCTCATCTAATTGATAGCCTTCTTCTGTTATTGTTGCAGCAATCCAAGCTTTAATTACTCTTTTATGCTTTAGGTTATATGAAATGTCTTCGGTAAAGAAATTAATTTTAGCCATAGGTGATTTTTCTATAGAAACCGTCATTGCGAGGCACGAAGCAATCTCCTTTCAGAATTAATTGGCTATCGCATTAAGATTGCTTCGTGCCTCGCAATGACGAACTAATGATTTGGCGAATTTAGCAATTTAAAATATTCTGATATTTTGTTTTTATAGTAATAATTCAAATTCGGAGGGAGTTTTTGAATTAACTCACTTTCGCTTTGCTGTTGTTTTTTAAACTTCTCCAGCATTTGCTGATAAGACGGAGGGAAATCTTTTGCCGCATTACTTTCTCTTTTGGAATCTTGGTCTTGCTCACGTTGTGCCTTATCTGCATCCAATAATTTGGTCTGCAGGTTTTTCTGACGGTTCATTGTTTCCTCAGTAATTTTTTTATTCCAAAGCTCAGCTTCAGACTTTTTCATATCCTCCACAATCTGATTCAAATTACCCAAAGAACCTTTGCCATCCTTATTTTCTTCTTTGTTTATTTTTTGCAGGGCTTCTCTAATCATTTGTTGTTGCTGTGCCATTTTTGCAAATTCTTGGCTCATTTGTCCTTTCGGAACTGTTCCCATATTTCCACCTTCCTTCTGCATCTTTTCGCGGGCGTTCTGCATTTTTTTATTCAGCTCTTGTTGCATTTGCTCCAATTGTTTCATGCTTTGTTTTTTGCTCTTTTTGCCACTTCCAGGTTTTGAGTTTTTCATGGCATCTCTCATACTTTCCAAAGCTTCATTCATCATTAAAGCCAAATTGTTTAAAGATGTCATGGTAAGCTGTTGCGAACGATTGGCTTCGGCTGTTCGTCTATCGCCTAAAAAATCCAAAGCTTTACCAATATTGAAATTAATTTTATCAACCTCTGCATTTACAGTTGTGGCAATTTGAGGCACTCTTTTACTTAATGAAAACAAGCTATCAGCAATGGTTTTCATGTTATCTTTTATGGTGTTTTGCTGTTGCACATTGCTAATGTAGGCAGGATCATTGTTGTTCATTCTCCTTAAAGCCAACAAAACTTTTTCTTGTTCAAAAGAAGTGCTCAATAAATTTTCTAGTAAACGACGTAATTCTTCAGCATTGGTTTTGTCTTCCTCTTCCTCTCCTTCTTGCTGGTCTTCTTTCATTTTCTCAGCGAGCTTTTCCATTTTTTCGGCAGCCTGTTGTTGTTTTTCTGAAGCTTTTTGTTTGTCGTTTTTATTTAGCTGCTCTTTACTTTCTTGCTGATTTTTCTCAATCTGCTCGGTTTGTTCCTTAGGATTTTCAAATTGATTAGGCTTATCTAATTCTTGATTTTTCTTTTCAAGTTCAGCTAATTCCTTTTGTAAATCTTTAAAATCTTTGTTGAGTTGATCTTGCTTGTTTTTAATATCATTCAAATTGGCATTTTTCTCTTTAGACTGTTGACTTAACTCTTTTTGTTGTTTAGCCATCTCTTCTAATCGGTCAATTTTATTTTGCAGGTTTTGCTCAAACTCTAATTGTTTGTAGAGTTCTAAAATACGGTCTAGTTCATTTTTTAAGGTTTTGTTGTCCAGTTGCATTTTGGCCAATTCTTCCCTGGTCATGTCTTTGTTATTAAGCTCCATCAATTGTTGCAGTTTTTGCAATAATTGCTTAGTCTTTTCATCTAAAACATTGTTAAACAAATCATCAATTTGTTTTTGCTTTTCTTTTAATTCTTCGTTAAGGGTATTGTTTTCTTGTTTTTCTAAGGTGTTTTTCTCATTCTGTTTTTTAATATCCTTAACGGCTTCTTCTAACTGTTTTTGTTTGTCTAATAATTGTTCAACTTGCTTTTTGTCTTCAAAAGTTAGTTGTTTTTTATCCAGTAAATCTTGCGCTAGTTTTTTGCTGTCTTTCTCAATTTTGTTGGCCAACTTAATGGTCGATTCCATTTTTTGTTTCAGGGCCTCGCTCCCTTCTTCCATTTTTTCGGCAACTTGCTGTTGGGTTGGAACCTGATAAGTTTTAATTTCTGAGCGAGACACTTTTGCACCGTTTACACCATCATTATCTGCTACTTCAAAATAATACTCTAATACCTGACCAGGTTTTACGACCATGTCTTTCAAATCCCATAAATAGAAAAAGGCATTTTCTATTTGGTTATTTTTAATGGTGATAACTTTACTTAGGCTGCCAATGGTTTTGCCATTTTCCTTAATGTTATACCTAAATTTTAATGACGAAAAGCCATAATCATCAGCAATATTTCCTGAAAAATAAAGTGTTTTTGTGCTTGCAGAGTCTGGCGTTTCGGTTACAGTAATGCTTGGAAATTGATCAGCAATTACAGCAATTTGATGTGTCAAGGAATCAGCATTGCTTACAAAAGTGTTTTTTGGAACAATGCGGTAGTTGCTATTTTTCCGCACAGTTGTGCTGAAGCTAGCCACATCATCTTCAACGGTTAATTTGTAAGGTTGATTTTGTAAGATAAACGCCAACTCATCACTATTTTCGGTATGTAATTCCCAAGTAACTTTTGTCCCTTCGGGGATTAGCAAATCGCCAACATTACTTAACTCTTCACTTTGCCTATTTAGATAAGCCGGAAAAGTAAGCTTAGCGCTCATGTTTAACAATGATGGTTTTGGTTTTACATCTAACACAAAGGAACTAGAATTAAATCCGCCACCAAAAAAGCGCAAAGATTTGTTCTTTTGAATGTTTTTAAAAGTATAACTGAAATGACTTATGCTCTCTTTTTCTAATTTATAGGTATTTGCACCATCTTCAATATATACATCTTGCGGAAATTCATTTCCCGTTAACTCTAGCTTCACTGTAAAATCATCACCCTGTGTAACCCTTAAGTTTTTGTTTAAAACATTAAAATCAAAAGGGGCTTTAGGTAAAATTTCTTCGTTGTAACGAATAAAGCTATTCGTACCTTCTTTTAAAATTGCTGGTGCAATAATTCCGATAAACACAATTATCGCCAATGGCACCAAAATATATTTAATGTGCTTTTTATTATCATTAAGGTTAATGGCACTTGCAAAAGGGATTGGTCGTAAATCGCCAATTTTTTGGTCTATACCCGCCAAGATTAATTGACTGTTTTGGGGCGAATCATCAGCCAATGCTTTTAACTGCAAGGTATTTAATAATCTATCCTTAACATTAAAAAAGTGATTGCCAATTAAACCCGCTGCTTGTTCTACGCTTAAGGTTTTGCTTAGTTTAAAATAAGCCAAGGCTGGTTTAACAATCCAAAATCCGATGGCAGTTAAAGAAATCAGTAAAAACGAAAAAAATAAAGTGGTTTTAGTTGTGGTTCCAGGGTGGGTATAATAAACCAAAACGAAGAGACAAAGATATAGGCCCAAAATACTTGCTGCGGCATAAATGCTTCCACGCAAAAGTTTATTGAGGTAAAACTTTCGTGTAAACTCATTAATCTTAGCGATAAGAAGGTCGTAATTACTGCCCATGTACTTTTAACGAATATAAAGGTAAAAATCATGTGTCATAAATACCAATAAACACATTGAGGGATGATTTTTATTTAATCAGGCATAAGTTAACAAAAAATCAATATAAACTTTGCTTCAAAACCTTAATTTTAACATTTCAAACCCCAAATATGAAAAGATTATTGATTTCGACAGTGTTCATCGGTATGATAGTTACAAATACGATGGCTCAAAAAACCATAACCTCATGGAACAAAAACCAGGTTGTTGCCCATCGTGGTGCATGGAAAAAGCTGGGTTTACCAGAAAACTCCATCGCATCGTTACAACACGCCATTAAACTAGGCTGTCATGGTTCTGAATTTGACGTTCATTTATCTAAAGATAGTGTAATGGTGGTAAACCACGACCCAAATTTCTTGGGGATGAGCATTGGTAAATCTACTTATAAGGAACTTTTGGATAAGAAACTTTCGAATGGAGAGTCAATCCCAACTTTAGAATCTTATTTAAAGGCGGGGATGAAGCAGAAAAAAACTAAATTGATTTTAGAGTTAAAACCTCAAAATTTAGGAAGGGAAAGGGATTCGCTTTTAACTGCATTGGCGCTAAAAATGGTAAGGAAAATGAAAGCAGAGGCTTGGGTTGAGTATATCAGTTTTGGATATGATATCTGTACTCAAATTATCAGGAGTATGCCAGGGGCGAAGGTTCAATACCTAAAAGGAGATGCGACCCCTGAAAAAATGAATGCAGATCACTTTTCAGGAGTAGATTATCATTTTTCAGTCTATCAAAAAAATGTGGATTATATTCCTAAGTTCAAGAAATTCGGCATTACACTGAATGGATGGACAGCAAATTTACCTCAAGAAATAGAATATTTGTTAGCCAATAACTTTGATTACATTACAACCAATGAGCCAGAATTAACTTTTGAATTGATTAAAAAATCGCCTGTGGCTAAAGGCTGGAAGTTAAAATGGGCCGATGAGTTTAATGGTAAAGGATTGCCCGACCCAAACAATTGGACTTATGATGTAGGCGGTACTGGTTGGGGAAATGAAGAGAAACAATTTTATACCAATGCAGATACTTTAAATGCAAAAGTAGATAAAGGAGTTTTAAGCATTATTGCTCGCAAAGCGGATAAAGAAAACATGAAATTTACTTCTGCTAGAGTAACAACCAGAAAGAAATTTGATTGGAAATATGGAAGATTAGAAGTTAGGGCCATGTTGCCAAAAGGTAAAGGATTGTGGCCTGCAATTTGGATGCTACCCACAGACTGGAAGTATGGAAACTGGCCAAATAGTGGGGAGATAGATGTGATGGAGCATGTTGGTTATGAGCCAGACACGGTTTACACTACAGTTCATACTAAATCTTTTAATCATAAAATAAACACTCAAGTTGGCAAGAGTTTAAAAGTTATAAATCCTTATACAGAATACCATCTTTATGCAATAGAATGGTTTGAAGACCACATTGATTTCTTTATTGACGATCAAAAAGCATTAACGTTTAACAATAGCGGTAAAGGAAGCGAGCAATGGCCATTTGACCAATCGTTTCATTTATTGATGAATGTTGCCGTTGGTGGAGGCTGGGGTGGAAAAAAAGGAATTGATGAATCTGTTTTCCCTGCAGAAATGAAGGTTGATTATGTGAGGGTTTACCAGAAATAAAATATTGCTTTGCAAAAACTCTAAAACCAAAAAAGCCCCGATTATTCATCGGGGCTTTTGGTAAAATATGATAATAATTAGATTACTTTCACATTAACGGCGTTTAAACCTTTTTTACCGCTTTCAACATCATATTCAACTTTATCGTTTTCACGAATTTCGTCGATAAGACCTGTTGAATGTACAAAAATTTCGCTATCGCCGTTTGCAGGGATAATAAATCCGAAACCTTTAGTTACATTAAAAAATTTTACTGTTCCTTCTTGCATTGTATTGTATTTAATAAATTAAGTGTGCAAGGTACATAATTAATTATTAATAAATGCAAATCCCTCATTTTTTGGCAAATAACTATAAAACTGGCTTTTATTTGGTAAGTCTG
>Ga0307515_10016095_pt1 | contig 13716 bp, 4 predicted proteins | sample 17_EM_MG_FD_194513 | JGI IMG/M metagenome (GOLD analysis project Ga0307515, IMG submission 194513) | Populus trichocarpa ectomycorrhiza microbial communities from riparian zone in the Pacific Northwest, United States - 17_EM | ecosystem: Host-associated > Plants > Roots > Unclassified | place... | reverse complement strand
TTTTTGAGATTAGCGCATTAAAACGATCTAAAATATATAAAAAATTATTTTTTAATAAAAATATAAAAATTTAAATTTTTAGAGAACACGACGCAAACCGCGCTCCCAAACAATATTTACGTCAAATGAATTTAAGTTGATATTATTTTAATATTTGTTTGTTTTTTTAGAGATAATAACATGTAAAAGTACTTCTACTTTATAGATTCTTTCTATTTGTGTGCTTGTTCTGATTTTATTTATTTTTTACTCAATTGCTTGGAAAATTCTCATTTCTTAAAATTTTAAAGATTAAGTGATTTTGAGATTTTTTTTATTTCTTAATTTTAATGATCTTTCTATGATAGCCTCGTGTAATTCAATTTAAATGGAAAAAAAATGATAGAAGGTTATATTGAAGAATTAAATATTAAATATTGATATAATAAACGCAATTAGAAACAAAGAGATATGTTAAAGACAAGTCTACTTTTCTTCTTTTTTTCCTATTTAAGTTCATGTGCTGATTTTTTATATAAAAAATAACAAAAAAAAAAACTTAAAACGAAAACTAATAAATTTAACTAATTAATTAAGTGATTTAATATTTATGTTATTCACTAGTTAGAGTTTTTAAAGTGTCTATCGTTACCTAAAATTAAAACCTAACGAATGAGAAAGAAAAATATAAAGTCTCCTAATTAACTAGTTTTCTTTTTAGTTTTTTTTTAACTTTTTGATAGGAAATAAAAAAATATATTTAAAAACAATGATGGGAATTTCGAATATATGAATTTGCAATGGAAATAATTGACATTTCAGCTAATTTGTGAAATAAAACTTATAGAAATACTTAAAGCGTATTTAAAAATTTGGTTGTGGTTGTTTTTTAAAGTGTTTTTCACTTATAAATATATTAAAATAATATCTTTTTATTTTTTAAAAGTTATTTTTTACATCAACACATCAAAATGATTTTAAAACACTAAAAAAATATTAATTTGAAGTAAAGTAAAAAATAAAAAAAATTTAAATTTTTTTTAAGTATTTTAAAACGCAAAAACAAACAGGACTTTATTTTAATATATTTACAAGTAATTATATAGAAAAAAAGATACAAGTATTTGATTACGAAAATCATATATAGTATGAAAGCTTCATATCTTTAAATAAATGAAACATAAAGTAATATTAATTGAGTTTACCTGACAGAGAGTTGATTGTTACATCAATATTCTTATAACAAAATTAATTAAGGTATTTGATTGATTAAATTTTATAAACACAATTATGTAAATAAATAAAAACATAATACACGTATTCAAATAAAAGAAAATGACAAGATACATTGTGTCGGCATACTTGTAAAATGTTAGAATTTATCCCATAATAACTGTGGATAAGTAAGTTTAGTATGTAACTAGCTGTGCTGCGAATCTGACTTCTTTTTCTTTCTTTTTTTCCACAGTGTCTCAGACACATTTAAATAAAAAAAGGATAAATTCATCATTGGATTATAAATTTGATTAGATCAAATAAATTAGGTTGATGAGATTGAGATTGGATTATAAATTAGGTTGATTAGATCAAATAAATTTGGTTATTCCATTAAATTTATAACCTAAGTTGATGAGATTGAGATAACCTGATAAAAAAATAAAAAAAATCACAAAACTAATTTAAACAAAAAACAAATATCAACTCACGTTAATTTTTTAAAGTTGTGATCCAGGTTATTAGATTAGAAGCATTCTATCTGAAAAAATCATGAAACTTTATTCTCAATTAATTAAATATTCAATGATAAAATTGAAAAATAATTTCAATAATACAAAAGGATTCAAAAGAAAATTATTAATTAAAAGAATATGAATCAAAATTGAAACATAAAATAAGTTTATTTTTTATTAAAAAGTGAGATTGAAAAAAAAATCATTTCAACAAAATGACCTAAAACAATAAAAAAGATAAGGATTAAAATTGAAATTAAAAATATAAATAATTTTTTTATTGAAAGGTGAAATTAAAAATAAAAATTAATTTAACAAAAAAACAATCAAAAAATAAAAATTAAATTAAAAAAAATATATCCCTTAAGCACACACAAACCAAACAAATCTAATAATGGAACTACACGAGCAATGAGCAATGATACCACTTTTGTTTTATGAATATAGAAAAGCTTTAATTTTGCTCCATTGATGATATAAAATTCCTTGCCATCACTGTACAACTTTTGAAAGTTTCAATCGCAAGCTTTTTCTTTTTCTTATTTTCTTCAAAAGGGAGTACGGTTCTTCTCTTTCTCTTTTCGATATGAGAAGCAAATTGAGCCGTTGTGATTTTATTATGGAATGTTTAGAAATGTGGTTGTATTTTTTATTTTAAAATATATTAAAATAATTTTTTTATTTTAAAATTAGTATATCAAAATGATTCAAAATATATAAAAATATTAATTTTTAATAAAAAATTAAAATTAAAATTTTAAAAAACACGGTGACTCGCGTTAGAAACACTAAGCGTTTGGGAAAGCGGTTCAACTAGTGTTCCTAAAAAATTTGAATTTTTTTTTTGTTAAAATTTAATATGGTTTGTACGTTTTGGATTGTTTTGGTGTGCTGATGTTAAAAATAATTTTTAAAAAATGAAAAAACATCATTGAAATGCATTTTGACACGAAAAATTATTTGAAAAGCACCCGCAACCACACTGTGAAACACGCTCTTAATTGTACTATTCTCAATAATGCAACCCTTCAAACAAGAAATTCTCAAAAGAAGCACCACTAGACGTAATTATGTAAGTAATAAAGCTAACAAAAAAGCAATTTTCGTGCTTAATTTGAATGCCTTTCTTTCTAATCTTGGTTGACTGCAACAAGTCAGACCTGCTATAGTATCAAGTTTGTAGAACATTTTTTTAAAAAATTCAATTCAATACAGTGATCAAATCATAAGTTATGTCCTAAAAAAATCCAAGCCATTTACGTGTTATTTGAACATTTTCTCCCTTTATTGCAAGACAATTAAGGGATGCGCCACACAGGAATGGGAGTTTCTGCACGATAAGGAGATTTCATGCCCTTTTGCAGCACTTTTACATTAATTTTAAATTTAAGTAACAAAGATGTTTTTTTTTTTTGTGTTTTAAGTTGGTTAATGCTTTGAAATTTATATATCTTTATCTTAAGAGATGAAAAGTTCTGACATTTTACCTGAATGGTTCGTGGGTATTTATACCCCTAGAACCTTGTTGTTTTCAGAGAAGTGAAAGACTAGAAAGTTCTCTGTTTTCAACGATATTAACAGGAGACAAATATTTTTTATATGTCATTAATGAAATAGCAAGTATAGTAGGTCTCTTAAAAAACCTTATACATACCTCCAAGTATAAACATGATGGTTTATCATGTTTTTAATACTTTTATTATAGAAAATCGTTCAGAATCAGACATATAGCTGTAAAACATAGTAATGTCCAAACACTTAGAATCTGACATGCTTGTCAGACCCATATTACCCTGGGCTTGGTTGTCTGTCAAGTTCAAGTTTCTTGAGTTTGACATGTTTGTCAAATCTACATTGTTTTTTGCTGTAACTAATTATCAACCTCAATAGTTCTTTAGATCTAGAATATTTTACCATACTCCTTTTATATAAAATAATTTTTATTTATAAAAATCTTAACAAAAAAAAGTCAACTCAGGGTCACTTATTTTAATCTTAAATCCATTTGTTCTAAATGAAAGCCTTTTCATTTCAGGATAGAAAATTCTATATCCTGAAACCTTTTATATGCTCATTCTGTAGAAACCCTTGCTGTAGGCCTTCGCACTTGATCCACTGCAGAAAAGACGAAGAAATAAATAAATAATTTCTTAGCAAATATCCGAGTCATAAAACAGATGCATCAACTCAAAAGGAAAGCAACGCTAGCCATGCGCTATTATTATAATTATAGTTATAAGTTATTATACATTATACATACATATAAGCATAAACGTGCTAGAAAATAATTTTTTTTTGAAAAGTAAATTTTAAAAAAGTGAATTCCAGAAAAATAAATTATTTTTTGATATTTGATGATGTAATGAAAAATAAATTGGAAAATATTTTTTAGTGTTTGGTTATGTCATGGAAAATAAGCTGAAAAATAACTTATTAATTTTTTATTTTTTTCAAGTTTATTAAAATAACGAGGAACAAATCTTATAAATTAAAAAGTTGAATGAAAATGAAATTGAAAAAAAAAATATAATTTCATAAATTATCTCAAATAAAATAAATAATAATCAAAATAATAGAGATTAAATCTAAAAAATAAAAAAATTAAAAGATGAAGAAATTAAAATAATAATAATTAATATTTCATAAATTATTTCAAATAAAATAAGTAATAATCAAAAGAATGAGGACCAAATTTGATAGATAAAAAATTTCAATTAAAAAATAATAAGAGAAAAGCAAATAACAATTATAAAAATGAGGACCAAACTTAATATAAAAATTAAATTCTAAGGGATTAAATTGAAAAATAAATATTCAAAACAATATATATATATATATATATATATATAGCAATCAAAAGTTTGAGGACCAAATTTGATATAATCAGCAAATAATATGACATTTCTAAATTTTTCATAACTTCTAGAAAGTGTTTTCCGCCCAAAATAAAAGGAAAACACTTTCCTGAAAACTAAGCCAAATTTTTCTTTGACTGGAAAGTGTTTTCCGTTGACCAACTTTCCTAATGACAAACAAACACAGGAAAGTTTGGAAACTGGTTTCCCGGAAACCACTTTCCGGGAAACAAACACCCCCTAAGAAATCAATATTTTAATGTGGACTGTAAACAGTATAATCTATAATACACTATTATTTTACTCTTTAAATAAAAAAATTGAACATATACTTAGAAGTAAAATCATATTTTCACATATTTATTGCAGAATATAATTATGTCCATGTTCTTGAAAAAAAAACAACACAACTAATGACTAGTGTCTAAGGGGTGTTTCCAAATTTTCACATTTTTTTTAATACAATGTAATTATTGCATAGTTCTTGAGGTCAACTCTTTTTTTGGCCTAAGGTCAAGGGATACTCTCAATTTTTTAACATCGATTTTCTTGCAATTATCTCTTGGGGTCAAGGGTGTTCTGGTCTTTTTATAACTAAAAAAATTGGCTAGTGTGTGCGGAGCACGAGTCAACAAGTGGGAGGCACTCACGCCCTTTGAATGGCGCGCGCAGCGCATCCTAGTGCAAATGGGTAGCCTTCTGGAGCGGCATTCGAAGTAGCACGCCACCCTCTACATGGCGGGTCGATACCTGTTGGCATCCATGACACGGAGGAGCTCTGACAATAATTTTTTTCTCCTTCCTCTTTTCTCTCTCTTCCACCTCAAAAGGTATGCTGACCTTGCAAAATTACAAAGTGGATTTTTTTTTCTTTCTTTGGGGTTATTCCAGATTATGAATTAATCAAGTTCATCTAGATTTATTCAGTTATTATCATTTGAATATATTTTTATATTAGAAAAAATTGACCCATCCTAGCATAGTTTCAACAAGAATCTGACATATGTCTAAGTGTTTCAACAAGAAATGGAATCTACAGGCAACATGTTATTCCCCATCTCCATTAATGAGTTAAACAAACAGTTGAAAGACCACAAGTAAAAATCAGAAAGATGCTGTAAAAAATGCTGATGGGGAAGAACATGTTATTAAGATTCTCAATTTAGGGTTTTTTTTCCCTCTCTAACTCTTCACGTATCTTTAATGAAAACTTTGAGTTTCATGCGGAACATAGTTTTCTTGGATAGAATCCATGAACAAATATGAATAAAAAGATTTAATTAAGAATTTTTGAAATCTTAAAAACCTAATTAAAATAAACTATATATATAAAACCCGATGCATATTTGATCAACGATCGTGTTATAGATTGAAGACTAACCTGGATTAATTTAAAATAATATTATTTTTAAGTAAAATGATATTGTTTTTAAATAAATCAAATTAAATTTATACAAGAGTTTTGACCATTAACTAGATTAATTATTAGTTAACTCCAATTCAATCAACTAAACTCCTAGCCTAATTCGATTTAAAAATCTATGAATTGATGAATTTTTTATTTAACTTTTAGTATTACCGAGTGTTTTATAAAAATGATATATAAAGCATAAATTAGCTAGCAAATTAGCACAAACTCATTACCCCTTATATACAAATGAATGATCCCAACGTTCCAAACATGATATATCAGAGTAACAAAGATATTTTTATGGGGAAAAATTAAATCTATTAGAAAAAATATTTGTTTTTGTATTTTAACTTATTTTTCAAAGTGATTGGTCGTTGGAACCACCAAAACATAATTCTAACTAAACTATTACAAATAAAATAAATTTATTATATGATCGTAAAAACCAGGTCGAATCCAAAAAAAATTTCGTTTAATCTTCTTACAGTATACTAAAATGAGAAAGAGCGGGGATTTAAATGAAAAATTCAAGAAACAATAATTATGAAAATAATAAATTATTATGTCGTCAAATCAGTTCAAGGATCCATACATCCATTCCTATAAATCTTTTGATCATCGAAGTAAAATAAATATTCTTTCACGTCAAGCAAATAAATTTAATATCCCTTAAAGCTAAGGAAAATCAATGAAATTATGAGTACATTAATCAGGAAAAGCTCTCTAATCAATTTCTTACCATCAAGCGAATGTAATATTGAAAGCAATTTTCATTCACTCGACCGTAGTCTAGGAATAAAATCTGTGCATTTATTATAAGCAAACGTTCAAAAGCTTGACAACTTAACTTAATTTATTCTTCTCTAATAAATCAAGATAAGAGTTGCAACAATCAAATTAATTATTTTGCTTCTTACTGTAGTCCTTAATAACAATTACAGATTGAAAGAAACTAGAAAGCATACATGCCATCTCAAAACAATTCAACAAGCTTGAATAACAATCAATAGCATAATTCTGAACAAGGAAAAATAAATACTTGAATCTGAATGAATTAAAATGATAACGTTACTTCTCATAATGTGCTAATGGAAATGATGTGTATCCCTCTTGAACCGAATCCAGGAATTTAGTTCATGGTTGCTGGAAAATTGACAGAAGCAGAAAATGAAGGAATGTTTTTCGGACCCTATTTCAGTTGTGTTCTGCTTTATTTATCCTCCCCCTTGGCTGCCGAATTTCTTCAAGATTATTTGGATAATTACAAGTCTTCATGATACTTAATTTGTTCCTTCTTTATCTGGTCCTTAAGATTGGATAAATCTCTCAGAGTTAGTGTTAAAAACTGACTCTACTGCTGTCATATCTCTACTGTAATTCCAACTTTGTTGCAACTTAAACTTTGTTTTTGACTTGGTTTCTTGTAATATCTGACTATCCCAGTTGTATTCATTCATTCATGACATGTTAGAGGCTTGATCGACATTTGTTTGGGTCCTAAGACCCACCGTTTTTATGTCAAACTCTCAACATCTTTGGTTTCCTGATCAGATCAAGAAACTTATCTCGTCCTTCAAATTGCGTCCGGAGTTTGGCCTTCAAAACGATTTTATCTCACTTGGAGTCTTTCATCAAAGTTGTATTACTAGGTGTGTAGATAAATTTGGGCTTTTGAATCTCCTAATTTTGATATTTGAAAAGCTTCATGAAAAGCAGATAATATATAGTGTGAATATAGAGTGTGAAAGCAGAGAATCCTGCTGCGAGTAGGATTTTAACCTAAGTTTGCAGGTTTGATTAGAGATCTAAATGAGATTGGGTTTTTGCCTATAAAACCTTAATGAAAAGCTTAATATTTGTACTTCAACTTAGATTAAGCCCACATTCTCATTCGAAAACTCTAACTTGGTAAAACACCTATCATGAGAAGCTAAGTCCAGAACATAAAATACAAAATTCTTATCTTAAGCAATTAATTCATAAAGTTTTTTGGGCATGCTAAACTCATAAAAATAATTTTTAATAAACTCAAATAAGCTCAAAATACATTAAAAAACTTGGTGTTAAAGGAGTAAAAACATATGTATATTTTGTACTTATCACAAAGTATTTTTTTTAGGTATTTTTTGATAATTTTGATGTGTTAATATAAAAAATAATAAAATATTATTTAATATATTTTTAATTAAAAATTACGTTAAAAAATAACTTCCACTAAATTATGTATATCAGTAACTCTTTTCTTTCTCTCTTTTTTCAAATATAGTCTTATAATTTACATCAAAATTATAAACTTAGAAATGAGAAGTTAAAAATCATGGATATTCGATTCAAAATTTCTGAATTAAACCTATTTATTTTTCAAGATTATTATTTTCTTTCATATTGGCATTTAAGTAATTATGGAAAATGGGTTTTTATTTAATCCAACAAAAAATGGAGCACTACAAATTTTGATGTCATCATCTACTCAATTATTTATTATTTCTTCATATTCATTGTAAAATTATCTTGTTTTATTACAAATAATATTTCTCATTTTATAAAATTATTACAAAAATTAAATTAAAAATATACTATATTTGGCATGGATCTTCCAATTTTGAACTCAAAAAACCCCATACTTTCCAAACTACTTGTCGTTGAAACCCCTCGAGCACAAAACCTCACTCTCCATAAACCCCACTCTCTCTTAAATCTCAATCACAAGACAAACTCTCAAGATTCCTCAGAAACTGAATTCTCTCCCTCTCGCTTTAAACTTGAATGACCAAAGCTTTGTTCTTTTCTGGTTTGGAGAAAACAGAACTCGAGATGGCTGATGATACGTCGGTTGGGCCCGAAATAAGAATCACAGAGATTGAAGAAGAACCTCTCCTTCAACAGCCACAAGAAGAAGAAGACCCAAATGGATCATCTTTGTTGATTCTTTCACCTACACAAGCAGACCAAGAAGAAACCAACAATCAAGACCAACCAAGTCCAACTTCTTTCAAGAATGTAAAGTTCTCCTCTTTAACTGAATCTGATACTAATTTTGGTGAGAAAGAAGAACTGGGCTTGGAAGGAAATGAAGTAAAGTTTGACTATTTGATTGGAAAGAAGGTTGCTTATTGTGAATTGGTTTCTGGGTCTTTTGAAAGTGGAGATTTTGATGATAAGATTGAGAGTTCTGGTGTGAAAGTGCTAGAAACTGAGACTTCTGTGGATGGTGTATTGAATAAAGGAGAGATTGAATGGAGTGTTGATGGTGTGAAAGAAGTGAAAGAGAAGGGGAAAGATTTTGTAGGAAGTGAATGCTTCGAGGCTGAGATGGGTTTAGGTTCCGAAGACAATAAAGAGTTTGTGATGGTGAAAGAGATTGGAGGAGAAAGTTCATTGGAAGCAAAGAAGAAGCAATTATTGGAAGAACTTCAAGATGGTTCGATCTTTAAAAACAAAACCAATGTGGATAATAATGTTGATGGCTTTGACACTGGTGTGGGAATCTCGGGGATACTCAAAGGATCTGATGAATCTGTCAAACGTTCTTTGAAGATTGAAATGATTGATCATACAGTGTTGATTGAACCAGCTTCTGTAACCAAAACTGGTAATGGTGGTGGTAATGTTGCCGAGAGGAATGGAAAGAAGAACGGTAAACATGAAACTGATGAAAAGAAGGTAAAAAGGCCGCGGAGAAGGGGAAAGATTGCAACGAAGGGTGGTTTGGAGACAAGCGAAGGGCAAAAGAAAGTGACCCAAATTGATGAAGCTCAAAAGAGAACAATTGATGTTGGTGAAGTTCGAAATGGCTGTGAAACAGACGGGGACCAGATGAAGAGGAAGTACTCAAGGGAGGAAATGAAGGTCCTGAGGTTTGCAAATATTGTAGAACAGCGAAAATTGTGGAGAGATATATACACTGGACTTGGAGATGATGCTGTGGAGGGCTATAAAGACTTGGCAAGTTCAAAGCATCATAAGAACGTTTCCTTGAACTTCAATCCTTGGGAGCATTTTGGAAGGAAGGAACCTGACATTCCTGGTAAGTGTTCTTGTTTTTTTTCTCCTCCTGTTTTAATAATATTTTAATAGCAAAATGTTTGAATTATTTAGGCATCTTGGATTGCATTTGTGATTTGTTAACATATTCGATTCGTGCTTCGGGTTATGGCATATTTGTTTTTGTTTTTATTTTGAAGAGGCCTTAGCATCTCCTTGACCTATGTAATTGAATGTGCATACTGACATGTATCGGGTTATGGCATGCTATTTTGATGGAATAGGAATAATTTGTTGCACTCTGTTAAAATTGATTCTTTCCATTTCACATTTCATTTTAAACTTCACTGGATCATTTTCATTGCAAGAGTGATGAAGTCTACCCAACCCTAAGATGGTGGTCCATTTTTGGATGGGAAAGTGTTGGGCAAAAAAAAATTAATATCATAGTTAAACAGAAAAGCTTGTAAAAAGTGTAAACTTGCTACGCTTGGCCCGGAATAGGTCTACTTTGTTGTTTTGATAACTTCATCTAGGATATAAGGTGGTGAGTGTTATCATGACCACAACTTCATAGTTGGTTTGAGTCAACCTTAGTAGGTCTTGCAAACAGCGGAGCATTTATTTAGTGCAGATGAACTGTCAAGCGCCTGATTTGAAGAACAGATGCAGTTCCATTTGGTTATGCAGATGATACTTTAACTAAATGCCTGAAAATTTGGCTTTTAAACAGCTGCCTTTTGTGTGGCTTCTGTTACTGAAACCTGATTTTTACCCTTTTTTTTGGTTGGTCCCTATATCATTTTAACCCTATGGTTGCTTCAAACTTGTTCTCTTGTGTTTCCAGTTTGATTACTGAAATCAACAAATCTATTCTTGGTCACTTTTGTTTCTCTTTTTTCCTAATGATCCTGTCATCAAAATTCTTGGTGCTCATGTTTGTGTTTCATCTCTTGAATTCTGTTTCTTTTATTGTTTGATTTGAATTATGGGACTCCAATTTACAGTTCTTTTTTTTTTCTTCCTCACATTTTCTTTTCTCATTTTTTTTAAAACTATCGTGTTTCTTCTCATTTTTGTTCTCCTCTTCTCAACTAGTTTGGGATTGAGGCTTTGTACTTGTTTTTGTTCCCACTCTCCCCCCTTTCTACCTTTCTGGTTTTTAGCTCCTTTATTTTAAAAATAAAACAGGTAAATTCATCATAAAGATGTCGAAATCCTTTGAAATTCTTTCATTTCTCCATCCCTTCCCTTCTGAATTCAGCTCTTATTTTGTCAATTTGATTGGTTCATTTTCTGTCTGGGCAGGTATGGCTGCAGCAAGGGGAAGATGGAACCATTTGAATGTATTTGCACATTGAAGAATAGCATGAGGAATCTTGCTAAAGTCCTTATGTGCATTATATCCACACATATCTGTTGAACTGTTGCTCTGATTGCTGTGTTTATGCTGCTTGCATATAGTCATTGTACATGGAAATTCTTTCTGCTGGCTTACCTAGATTGTAGTTTTTGGGAGCCTAGTGTCGTCATCTAACATGGCCTATTGCATTCTTTTGTAATTGAAAACTAATAAAGAGATGCTAACTGCTACTACCTGTGTGAATGAACAGAATGTTGTGTCTGTTACTGTTATTTCCACTTATCATTTTCTCATTTCTCTCTGGCTGAAATACCTGTGCTATCTATTTATTTATTTAGTTTGGGATCAAGATTTCCATCGTTATGAGAAATGTGAGGGGCTCTAAATTTTGAGATTAATCTCAGGGGAAGAATCTTCTGAAATCGTGGACGATGGATTAGAAAACATGGAAGTAGATGGGGGGGTGCAAAATGCTGATCTCTTGGATCCTGCTTGCAGTAACAGTATTGAGGGTGAAGGTACTGATACAGTTTTGGAAGAAGCGTATGGTGAAGAAGTTGACAGCGATGATGATTATGCTAGCATTCAGAGGCCTGCTTTTGCAGTAGAAGGAGAACCAGATTTTGATTCTGGACCTCCAGAGGATGGATTAGAATTCCTCAGGCGTGTCAGGTACCATTCCGTATCCTACTTTTCTTTTCCTTTACCAATTATCGATGCTAGCATTAAAATCCAAAAAATAATTGCAATCTGTCAAATGGGAAGTTTGACTGCACCTAAAGTTCTAACATAATTTATGATGGTGACATAAAAAATTGTAATCTTGTCATCGACTTCATATTTCTTTCTTCTTCTGTTTAGGTGGGAGGCTGCTCACATTCCAAAAGTTAAAGTAGCCAAGCTTGACAGGAGCAGAGTTAACAAAGAACAAACTGTTTATATGCCCCAGATTCCTAACATTGCCAAGTGTCCAGAGTATTTACTGCCATTGAAGCAGTGGGAGGATGCATTTCTTGTTGATTTTTCTGAGCTGCGACAGGTATAGTTCTAGTGTTAATCTGCTTTGTGTTTATGTGGTAATTTTATTGGCAAAACAACTCTATTTGTCTGTTTTAGCTGAAAAGGGGGAAAATAAAATTCTTCTTTGATCTGTTCACCTCTCTTTGAAATAAACCTGTATCTATATTTCTTGAGGAATTGTTTTATCAATGCAGAGATATACATTATTCGATCCTTTTGTCCCAAAAATCATTCCTTCAAAAGTGAAAGAGTGCCAACTTTTTGTCGAGGGAAGATTTGTGATTTTAGAGAGACTGTATAGCATTCATTTGCACGTACAATAGGAAAAAACCTGAGATTAGCTTGAAATTTTTTAACCCAATGATGATATTTAAGGTCTTTAAGAATCTTGCCTGCTAGGTCATAAACATATAACAAGAAAAATAGAGAATGCGTAGCACTAATGTCAAAAACTGACTTCGTTTTCTTTGTTTTTCTTTATCTGAATTCCAGTTTCTGTCTCAAGATGACGGTTCCAGCACTAGAATTTCCCAGAAGATGCAACCAGCAGCTATTGTTCTTGGGAATTCTTCCCCTCAGCATGCTGAAAGTATTGTTGTTGAGAGATCCAATATCCTTGGAACTGAAACTGATGAAGTCCAATCCTACAAACCTCTCGATACTTCCAGTGCTGAGAACGCCATTGATCACCCATGCATGGCGAATGTTGAAGACTGTAGAAACTTAACATCTTCTCAGATTCCAACTCCTGAAGCTTCTTGCAGTGATGCTTTATGCAACTACCCTACCTTGTCTGTGATTTTAGCTATGGATTGTGTTGCTCGAGTTTCAATGCTGAGGAAACGCATAAAATTGGCAGAAACCATGGACACACTGTCAAAGAATGACTGTGTGTGGCTATTTGCCTTATGTGCAGCAGTTGATGCTCCACTAGATGCTGACACGTGCGCTGCTCTTCGGGGTCTGCTCCGAAAATGCGCAAGCTTGCGAGCTAGCAAATCTGAACATGATGATGAGGTTATCATGCTGAATATTCTCGCCACAATTTCAGGCAGGTATTTTGGACAGTCTGAAAGCTGAAGCTTCTCAGTTCAACTAAACCATGTCAACTTCAAGGAGTATATTTATATTTCTTGTATTTGAGTATAGCAAGTTGCTTATATTTTTTAATCTGCTTTGGAAATGGCTTCTGTTTGTTCAGACGCAAAATTAGAGTTATTTTTAATTTGGGGTGGTTTAATTATGAAATTTTATTTCCTCTGATATAATCTCCAGCAATAAAAACCATGGTGTTACTAACTCTGATATAATCTCCAGCAATAAATTTTCTATGAATTCAGTTTTCACATGTTATATATACGAGTTTGTATTTTT
>Ga0307515_10016094_pt1 | contig 13716 bp, 8 predicted proteins | sample 17_EM_MG_FD_194513 | JGI IMG/M metagenome (GOLD analysis project Ga0307515, IMG submission 194513) | Populus trichocarpa ectomycorrhiza microbial communities from riparian zone in the Pacific Northwest, United States - 17_EM | ecosystem: Host-associated > Plants > Roots > Unclassified | place... | reverse complement strand
AGTGTGAAATATAAAAAAAATAAAAATCATGAAAGCATGTTTTATATTAAATAAAGAAAACCTTATATTCTTATGATAACTTGATGCTCATAGAAGAATAACCTTATACAACTATGCATGCTTCACAGTTCACCCCAAGATGCTTCTGGTTCATAGCTGCCGGTGACTGGTTGGTTGTCATTGAAAACTGTGCATGGCGACAGTAAATTCTTACAATAGATCTATCGAAAAAAATGGCAAATTAAATGTCTTCGTACCTGAAAGTAGTTGGCTCTGATGGTTCAAGACGCAGCTTTTCAGGGCCTGACAAAACTGAAGCTGATCTGATCGTCTGGGCCAGTTCACCCTTTAAACGTACTATCGTTTTATTTAAAAAAAAAAATTGAAAAAAATTGAACCAGGTTGCTTTTGAAGGGAGTGAAGGCATGGTACCTCTTTGGCCATGGAAACAAGGACGGGCCGTATTTTTGGTGTTCATTGTAATAAACATTGCTAAAAACAGCGAAGAAGAAAATGTTGAAGTGTCATCGAGTGATTATCCCTAATCCCCACAGCAATACACAATACAGCATGCAAAATTTAAGCTAAAGTTTTCCTATTTGCTGCGACCCACTTGAATTCTTTAACAACAATCTTCTCTACCATGATTCTCCATGCACAACAGACACCAAGATAAGACAAGCACTGTAAAGAAAGGGTGCCGAAAGCTAGAAAATGAAAAGCAAGCCAGAGACAAACATACCATGTAATGTAAGTTTGCAAGTTGCACTACAGACACACCAGTAAAGCACTAACAGCTACAGTCCTGCCATACAATACTTTATCAAATACTAGAGACGTCGACCACCAGCACCAATGGAGGCGGCATGGACGACCTTATGAAAGCTTTTGCATCACACCATGAAATGATCACAATGGACCTCGGCAATTTCAACGCCCTTTAGCTTTTTAGTGTAGCAGATCTAGATTGAGCTTTATATATCCTTGGGCATAAAATTAAAAAAAAGATAGCCCACCTTACCTATATCCAGTGCATAACCGAGATGATAGGAGAACTGGTTGGTATCAGAAGCAATGAATCAAAAAAGATTATTTCTTTGGATTGCAGTCATGCACCAAGAATTTATAAAGAAGTTTGCAGATGCACCTATCACACGAAAAGTAACTGGCGAGATAGAACTATACATGGCCCGAATCACACTAATGCATGAAACATGTCTAAGATAATGTTTTACAAAACTATATAGTACAAGTGATATGCGTAACAAATGTCAAATTTGTTCTCCCATGCTGGCCCATGCCTCATCTCCTAGTTGAAGGACCTTAAGAAATGGCTTTGGATGCCCATGTTGTCTCATGTTTGGCAAAGACAAATGTTACCATTCATAGCTCTTCTTCACTCAATGTTCAATGAACAGAGGAAAAACATAGTGTATGATATAAGTTGATGACAAACAAGTAAAGGGAAATTTTATTCTATCTGAGTATAATCACAAGCCTTCCAAGTTAAGAACAAACTAAATTGTTACCTAAACTAATCCCCCCATAAACACCAAATTTCCACCATAATTCATGCACTTGGTTGGATGATCCACTGTAACTCATGCATCAACAGCGAGAGCTGCTGCGCTTCGCTGCATTACCTTTCAATGCATTGACACGTGCCCTCTTCATACTCGTCTGGTCATCATTGAGGTTAAAGTCCATGCCATTCCCACCCACCATTTCCATAAACATCTTCTGCAGATCTTCAAAACTATCTCCCTGGAATATTCAACACACCGTTTGGAGGTCAAATTTACCATTCTGCCCTTTTCAAATGGCTTAAGTGAACTAATAATGGTTACACAAAAAGGGGGCAACAGGGGAAAGTGAAGGGGTGGGAGCTCAATTTCATACCTCATCTTTCACACTGTTCATCATAGAGATCATCTCTTGCATGAAATCACAAAACTCCTGTTTTCAAAAATTTACAAATTTAAGACAGGGGCAATCTATTGAAAGAAAACAAACTAAAAAGACAGGGGACATCAACAATAGATAGTCCACGATACTGTAGCATCTCATTTGTGCATGTAATACATGCATTGTTGTGCGCATTAGACTTAGACCTAGACCGACGCAGGAAAGAGCCTAGATCACTGAATTATTAGATTAACTCGTGGATCACGAGATCAACCCAGATAAATTTCTTGACGTTGACCCAACAAGTTCAAACCAGACTAAGAGCTCGTTTGGGAACGCGGATGTGGCGGCGTTCCCAAAAAATTTGAATTTTTTTTTACTAAAATTTAATATGGTTTGTATGTTTTGGATCGTTTTGATGTGCTGATGTTAAAAATAATTTTTAAAAAATGAAAAAAATCATTGGCATGCATTTTAGCACGAAAAGTTATTTGAAAAACACTCGCAACCACACTGCTAAACACACACTAACTCAAATTGAAACTCAATCCAAATCAGGTCAAAGGTTCCAAAATCAACTTTCCAATGTTTGTCTACGTGGTATGCAGCATTTCAAACAGTGAAAAATTATGTCTTTTCATTCCAACTACGGTTTAAAACGGTACCTTAATATATATGTTCATTCATCTAATAAAAGTCTGCTTTGTGAATAAATTTGAAATCATGTTTTTAAAAAAATTTATTTTTATTTTTATTTAAAATTTTTATTTTTATATTTTAGAGTGTTTTTATGTAACGATATAAAAAAGTTAAAAAATAAAAAAATAAATTATTTTAATAAATTTTTTAAAAATAAAACATAAAATTAATTGCACTTTTAAATTCAGCACAGATATAATGTGAATGACACATTATCAATTTAAAAAAAAATAATTTCATTACTTTTTAAAATATTTTTCACTCAGAAATCTATTAAAAAAATATTTTTTTTATTTTTTAAATATTATTTTTAATATCAAAACATCAATTTAAAAACACTAAAAAAATATTAATTTTAAATTTTTTTCAAAATTACTGAATGATATTTTAATTTATTACTGTTGCTAGCATTTTTTAATAAAAAAAACTTTGGCAAGAATCCTATTTACCAAATTGCCACGAAAATGCCTTGGAAACCTCAGTCATCCCGCACAAGAGTAAAGTGAATGTGCCTAGCCAATCATTAATCACCACACCCACGAACACCAAAACCTAAAAACGACACCATTTTGTTCTGCCTTGCGAGAACTAAAACAAAATAGAAAACAAAGAGGGTATTTTCGAACGTACCTCGTCTTCTTCCTCCAGAGGATCGTAAAGCCCAGCATCGTACATTGACCTCTTAAATTGATCAGATAAAACTGCAAAAACCCATTAAACATAGTTACCTTCGGTTCAAAAACACAACCTAAACACCAGATTACCACCATTAAAACCGCCACTCTCACCGGAATAAGCCTCTTGAACCCGCTGGAACCGCCGTTTGGCTTCTCCGCCGACCCCAGGACTTTGATTTTGAGCCCACTTATCAGGATGCCATTTCTGAAATCATTAAAAGAAAAGGTTACAAACTTTAGATAAACCAGTAAGAAGAGTCAAAACGTGGTGGGTTGTTTTTTAAATTCTTGAATTTACCATGGCAAGTTTTCTGTAAGCAGAACGGATATCAGAGAAGGAGGCATCCCTACGAATACCAAGAATCGTGTAGTAGCAAGATCCGCCTTTGGATCCTCCTTCTCTATCCATATCTCTTTACTACAATTTAATTTACACAAAACAGCTAACCTAAAAACTCACAGTCGTCAAAGAATGAGCATGGCAGAGGAACAAGAATGCACAAGATCAAGAACTCAGGTCCCACAAGGGGGTAGTTCTGTTGGTTCTGTTCTTGTCTTTAAGGATTTGAGGAGAATTGAAGCTATAAAGGGATGTTTGTGTAATTGTGTCTGTAGAGAGAAAATATCTTTGAGAAAAAGGGAGGGAGGAAAGTTCGAGAGACCTGAGAGTGATGACAGTTTTTGTATTTCAGTTAAACTGTTAAAGGTTAAGTTTCATTTCAGTCACTTGATGTTTTTAAATGTAAAGTCCATCCCCTACTCTTCATGTTGTTAGTCACCTTGTTCCTTGTCCATGTTGAATTCTCCCTTAAAAGTCAAACACACTAAGCATAATGATACAATATGCGTGTCGGTGTCGTGTTAAAATGTTATTAGTTACAAATTATAATTTTTAAAAATAAAATTTGAATTTTTATATTAATATCAAAAATAAATTTTAATTTTTTTAAAAAATAATATTTTAATACATTTTCAAATTAAAAACACTTTAAAAATTAACTATTATAAAAATACCTAACATTTAAATATGTGTCTAATTTAATGGATAAAAACATGTTTAAAAAATAAACGTGACTACAATGTAATCCGTGTTTTCAAAGTAAAAGCATCATTTTGATGTTTTTAGCTTGGAAATATGGGTTGTATTGCAGCTGTGCTCGTGTATCCTAAACATCCTAAACATGTATAAATTATGATTATGATTGTGTTTTGATGCAAAATAAAATATTTGTTAACACATAATTAAAAATAAATTTATATTAAAATAAAAAATATATCATATATTTTATAAGATGTGAAAAAGTAAAAGAAAAGGTGGAAGAAGTTCTAATTTTAGAGCTTCTTAAAGCTCGTTTAAGGTATAAAATTGTATCTAAACAACTAGACGTACCATCAAATTTATATTCAAAAAAGGATATAAATATAAATTAAAATAGTAAAAGGATATAAATGAGATAAAAGTTAAAATAAGAGGACATAATAAATGCCACTAGCCCTTTACGGTCTCGGGAGGCTAGATATTTTCATGCGATCTTGTGATTTTCACATTTGATTTTGGAATAATTACGGGACTTGCCATTGCAAATTGGCTTCCTTTTGGGCCTTTGGCACGTTTCGCGCTCTTTTTTTTTTCTTCTTAATCGCGGCACGTTGCGTGTCGAAAAGATTCCAATTCGATTCTTGAAAGGATGAATATTTTCCTATTTTTAAAAAAACCTTTAATATCTTTGTTACGGATGATAGCGGGCTTTCCTGTATTTATATCAGATTGATTATTTAACTGGTAAAAAATTAAATATATATATTTATTCATCAAAAGCCCTCCTTGCATTTAGATATTTGTTAACGAAAGGGAATAAATCTCTGAAACAAGATAGTGGAAGCTGAGATGGCATCTAAGCACACCCTCCGATCAGGTCAAAGAGCAGTCTCCAGTCTCCACAGATAACCCCTTTGATCTTGCCCAGTCTCAGTCGTTAACCTTTGATTACGATGTAAACAGGTAAGAAATATTGATGTGAAATCTATTATTTTACCATTTGATGATGGTGATGGTGATGGTGAGAGAAACACTTTTTTATTCTTAATTTCTGTGAAGGAATCGTGTGTTCTGTAGAGAGATTGGGGCAACATTCTTCCTATCCTCTCCCTCCTGAGCTTTCCCTGGATTTACTGTAAACATACGCGCCGCTGATTAATTTACCTGTAAGAAAATATTGTTCATGTCTGTCTGGTTAATTTGACTAAACACCAAGGAAAAGGATCGAAAAGCTTGAGACGGCAAAGAGGCCACCCAGAAAGTTTGAATTTGTTAGGTATTCAAGCGGTGGCTATTAAAGTCGTACGGTTCCGACAGGTTACTTCATTAGATTTAGAATTTAATTTTCACTAGGTTTAAAATTAATTAAACAACACTATAGCTGACTTGATAGAACGATCCAATTTATATATTTTTTTAAAATAATTTCATTTTATTTATTTTTTAATTTATGTTGATTTAGATTGATAAAGGCGACCTGAATTAATCAAGTTTAATAATTTTTCAATTTAATAGATATATTAACCCAACTGTTTTTATATCCCAGCCTCTATTTATCGTAATACGGTAGCAAATGCAATACATATTAATTTAATTTTGATAAAGAAAGGATATAAAATCAATTGCTTTTACAAGTCTCTACTTTAATACTTGGAGTAAGCATTAAGGTTTCGAAAGTGGCAACTTCTAAGAACCAACCACCATGCTCTGTTAATCACCTTCTTTCCAAGTATTTTAAGTTTCTTTTTTAATCTTTACACAAATAAAATGCTATTTCTAGAAGCTAATACAAATTTGGCTTGTCCTAGAGATATTGATTTTGGGGATAGATATACTAGTTTCCTGCCTTATTATACCAGTTTTATTAAACCCGACTCGATATTATTAGTGAGTCTGGCAATTCGCTGATCTTGAACATGACTCAAGCTAGATTTTATATTATATCGAGCGAGACTTGATTCAGTTAAACCAATTGACTCGTCAAGTCAATTAACAATTCAATCACAATTCAAATAAGACATATCTTAATCTTTTTTTAAAAAAATTATATAATTTTTAATTTTTAATTTTTTAAAATAATATTATTTTAAATTATTCTGAATGAATTCATTACTTAGCTCTAGAGCTCGGTCATATAGAAGACTGAACAGGTCTAATAACATTAATAGTCATGAGTTTGGCACTATAATTTATATTGTGAATTTACTGATTTAGAAAATAATAATAAAAAAAAGTAATGGTTTAAAGAAAAAGATAATTTTAATTAAGGAGGACTTAATGTATTTATAAATTGACTACTATGATGGGCATTTGGAAAAGGGGTGGCATATATCCAATCAGATAACAATCCAGCTGTAAATATGGAATTAGGCACCTTTCCAGCTTGATTACTTTTTAAGATAAGGATTAGCCACACATGGTGTATGATATCTATAATTTTGGTTTAAAATATTTTTTGTTTAAAAATATATTTAAGTAATAAAAAATTATTTTTGAAATCAATATATTAAAATAATATAAAAATATATATAAAAATAATTTAAAATAAAAATTTAAAATTTTCTCCATTTCCAAATATACCGTTAATCAACAACCATAAGTAGATAAAATATCACAATCAATCAATTGACCTAAAGCTAAAGAATTACCAAGATGACTAGACATGATTTATTTATTTCCAGTTTTTCTAACAACTTGACGATGATGACAGCAATTGGTCGTGTTTAATGATGTTTTTTTTTTTAGTTTAACGTGGATGTCCGAGTCAGTTTGCGCGTACCTCGACTAATTCCACGAGCCTTGAAGTTAACGACCATGTAAGCCTCCAATGGCCATCATATGAGCAACCACAGGGCTTGAACCTGAGACCACAGAGGGAGCAAACCTTTTGGTCCCAAGCTATTACCACTGGGCCACCACCTAGATGGTTCTAATGATGTTTTTATACATAAACACAAACAACATCACGTACTACCAAGTACCAAGCAATAGATTACCTTCAGAAAAATGCTTAAAATCACAGGCAACAATAGACCGAACTGGATATTTCATATAAATAAACTATATTTTTATGATGAATTTATGAAAATAAAAACCATTTTTTCCTGGTAAAAAAAAAAAACTTCCAAGATAAAGTAAATAAAAATGTCAAAATTAAAAATAAAAACAGGGTTAAATATTTATATATGTATATGTTTTTTCCTTTATGAGAAAATTAGTTTTTCATTGTGATTCTTTTTTATTTAATTTTATTTTTCAACAACAACTTAAAACTTAATCTCATGAAATTAGATAATAAAATAATTAAATTGAAAAAAAAGTTTAAAGATAAAAGAAGAAGAAGAGTTGCTTCATTACAGTAAAGCTGTTTACTTTCCAACTACCAAAAAGATAGTTGCATAATAAACTGTAATATCTTGGTACTTTTTATTTTGAAAGGATAAAAATTAACTTTAAAATTATCATAAAAATAATTTTTTTTTTTTTATATATCTATTCCCTTGTAACTGAAATATAGAAATTTTAAGTTTTAACTCTCTGTATCATCTGGGATAGCTCACACGGCATTAGGAAGAAGAAGAAAAGATAGCAGAAAGTAGAGTAGATAACACCCAATTTTGAGAGAAAAGGATTCACCATATTTGATCATTCTGAACATTCTGTACAAGAACCCATTTGTGGTAAATTGTTACAAGAAGGACTATAGGAATCATCATGAGCTAACGGAAGCTAAACAAAGTAGCTAACACACAGAAGGCCATTTTTAACATTTTTTACAAGAAGGGCATCTTGGAAGCTATCGCCCTAGGCTAACAGGCTAAAGGAGTGAGGACCTTTTGTTGCATTTGTTACATGGAGGGAAGGAAAAGATTGCAAGAGAACATGACATCTAATTAACCATTTCTCATATGCATCTAGGAGAGCTTATCTGATCCTAAATGTTGAGAAGCTTACATACAGAGGCCTTGTAGCATTCTTTTAGCTGCGAGATCTCGCATAAATGACCCCATTTTGAGGGCAGCGCGGAGCTTGCACCACCTTGCTTTAGGTGGTCGAATACGGGACACGTGTATACCGAAACTGGGATGAGAAGAAAAAAAGCCTGCATCCCCTTCATCACCTGCAGTGAAGATAAAGGCACTGCCTGTTCCCCATGTTGAATTACCAGGAGACCAGGTTGATGTTTGGACACCAGAAATGTCCTCAGGGCTTAATTCCTCGGTTGTCACAACTGGCCAACCTTTTGGTGACCAACTGTTTTCCTCGGTGTAGGGAAGGGGGAAAAAATCTGTAAATTTGAAGCTGTTCCGAAACATTTGAGGGAATGCTTCTTGATGACTAGTCTGAGCTCCAGAAACTTCCAACGGACTGCTACTTTCTGTGTCGTATCCATAAGATGTTGAACTGGATGAATTATTGAAATCCATTTGCATTTCTGGTTGATCGCACAAAACATCTCAGAAAAATGAGAATCGTGAACCTGGAAATGCTAATTACAGAGAATTCTGGCAATTGCAAGTTCATATACCTTGGCGTGTGACTGGGAATTCAAGTTGCTGCAGTGCTAGATTTGGACCATTAAATGGCTCAGCCTGCAGGGGTGTCAAGGACCTCGAGGGGCCAAAAATAGCACTAGCATCAACCTGGATGAAGTTGTTCACGTTCTTATAAGCTTGCCGCTTGATGTTTTCAACCAAGGCCTGACAGATTGAACAGAGAAGTTGATCAATCACATCGGAAATATTTGTGCTGGATTGATAATCATAAAAAAACCTTGAGACCCAAGAAACGCTGGACACTTCAAGAAGGGTCTCTTTGTTCCAATCTAATGAATCAATAGAAACTAAAGCTGTGTCTAAATTGAAGGATTGCAATGAACTCCATGATCTTATGCATTACTTACTTTTTGAGGAGGGGAGAGATTATGCAGAGACTCATAGCTTTGGCAGTCAAACATAACTCCTACAACTTTGTAGATGGAATCGAAGAGCAGACCGATGCTTTGTCCAGCATCGAAGTAACTATAGAACCTGCTATTATCTAGAACACAGGTGGTAGCATGCTCTATAATTGTATCCCATATCCTGTTTGAGATGCCACATCCAAGAACCTGCAGCCCCATGGTTAGGACAGATTCATTAAGTCGGTGCTCATGAAACTGAGAATAACTAAATAAAAGAAAGAAGGGCATGAAACAAAAGGAGATTCTCTTACAGTGCGCAGCCTCGTTGGATCGGTCATATACAATTGCAAAAATTCCTGCACAGACACAACTCCATGAAATGCCAACCGCTTATGGAATGCACCGTCTTTTGCAATCCTTTCCAGTCGCCATATTTCATCATGCAAGTGTGGAGGGTGATGTTTCTTATACACTGAATAAAAAAAATTAACTGTCAGTCTTATTGATTCACGGTAGATTTCGCTAGAAACAGACAGCATGTAGAGTTGGAGTTGAGCTTCGAACTTACACTCTCCGCGGTGATCCTTAACCACAAAGGCTTGGCTTCTTCCTTCCCTAATCCTCATTTCATCAGAAACCTTTTGTACAGGTCTAGCACCCAACCTGAACTTTCTACTTCTCTGCCAACTACTATTATCAGTGAAAACTATATCACCTAGTTGGCCAACACCATCTCGTAATGTAACAGTGAGCTCTCCCGTCACCAATGGCCTTCGACCTTCTCTTTCACGAATCACGTTGGCTGCAAATTCACCCCTGCTCCAATCTTCTTGATCATCGAAACCAAAATCAGCATCAAGGGGAACTATCTCGATTTTCAGGGAAGCTAGAGGACCAGATGAGACAACGGTCCTCGTATTAGCATCCATCAACACAACTCTGATTGGGTAGCCGTCCTCAGCTTCTAACCTACCGCCAGTGAAGATGGTGGAGGGCAATTTGTTAACGAAGTGCAACATCAGGCCTCCTGATGTCTTGTTCTGATTAAATGAGGGTCTGCAAAAAGGTGAGCAGAAAATGAGTTTTATCTGATTAGAACCATGAGGGTACCAAAGCTTATAGAAATAATGAATAGGTTTTGCAAGATCTATACAAGCTGGATTAGAACTGCAGAGACAGAAACCTTATAACAGAGTAAAGAAACTGATCCAGTCACGATAGTTGTTCAATTGGATCAAGCTTGATTTGATCTCAAACTCAAATTCTTACAGAACCAGAACCCTTATTGACAGATTTTTCAAAGATAACAAGCAACGGAGGCAAGAATTTACCTTGAGGATGATTGAAGAACTCTTAGAACCGTCCTTTCCACCTCATCTCGGACCTAAACAAACAAGAAGCAGAGCAAAATTTTAAAGACTGCCAAGCAAGTAGTACTTCTCAATATTTAGAATTTGAGCTATTTCAAACAGATAGAAGGCTGCCATACTCAAAAGACAGGCAAATCCTTGGTATGAAATCACATGTGTTACTCATGGAAACCAAAATAGCCAACAAACACACAAGAAGTAGAAAGGCAAGGCAATGACAAAAACAGCTCAAAGTAGCAGAACCTGTTTCAAACCCTAATTACAGATTGAACTTGAAAATTGTCAAGTTGCTGTTCTAAACTATCACAAGTTGCCATTTGGACATAAAACTAACTGGAATGGATTTTGGCTAAGAAGAATACTATTAAAAATGGAAAAAATAACTAATAAATAAAAGAGAGAAATCCTACCACAGTTCGAAGTAATGGTTCCATTTTAGACACAAAATCATTCACAGAAAGCCTTCCCATCACATCTCTAACAGCGCTGCAAGAAAAAACCACCAAACCCAAATTATTTAAAACCTGTAAAACTATCAGCTAAAAACACTTAGAAATTCACCAAAAAGAAATCAACCCACTTCCTAAATCTCTTTGATTCTTGCGCTCCCGGACCTCCCATCCCAAACCCATCTTCCCCGCCATCAAACTGAAAGGGCCTCTTCAGAACCATCACTACAGTACTTTCTAAACAACAACAACAAGAAGGCCCTTTTCAAGAAATGTACAAGAAACACTTGAAACTAAAGGTTGTGGTAAGTAGAGAGAGAGCAACCACTCGAACTACGAGGGTTTAAATAGGAAGTTGGGTTGACTCAAACCTAGTGGTTTGATTTCTTTAATCACCTAGGAGAAGCTACATGGAACTTTCATCTGAAACTAGAAAAAACAACATGTAATGTACAAAGGACACGCTAAAACTCAAAAGTCAAGGATGATTTTTTGATAAAGTTCAACAAAAAACAACAAGAAGTACTGATATTGGACACTCCAACGTATCAGAACAGACTCGAGACATAGGAGTTACCTATCAACTGAAGTATAAATGAATAAAAAAAGACCAAGAACTTGGCGCGCGAATAGTACCTGCCTTTAGATACTATCAGACGTAAGTCGGAATTTTATGCCAGTTAACGAACGAACCGCGTGGATAATAATTGAAAAGTAGACCACCACCAATCCCTTTGTATTGTCATGTGCCCACAATAAAACATAATCATTAAAAATAGTAAAAGAAAGTGATTATGATGTGCGTTTTTGTTTTCCTCTCGAATATGCTTGTGTGGCTCGTGGTGTTTTTCTTCTTCTTCGTTTTTGATGCCATGTCTGTTACACTATGTTTATCAGCCAAAATAATGTTAGTTAAAAATTGAATTTTCTTAAAAATTATTTTTTAATATATTTAGATTATTTTGATTTGTTCATGTAAATATATTATTTTTTAATATATTTTTGAGAAAAAAACATTAACCGTCACCACTAGCTTATTGTTAATTTTAGGGTGGTTTTTTATTGAATGTATCTTTAATATATAATAACGAGGTTTTTATTTTGAATTGATTTAGTTCAGTTTGGTTTTTAAAATTGAAATGAATATTTATAAAATTCCAATCAAAGTATCCAAATAATTTACGGTTAATTTCTCGTTATTTTTACATATATCCCGGTGATTTTGCTCTCCCCTGCTATTCCGGTGATAAACTATACATGTTGGTCCTTGTAGGGTTTAGAAGTATTTGAATTCAGTCCCTTGAGCCCCACCTGACCCAGGCTGAAAACGGTTTTCATAAGCGATCGATGTTCTTATTATATTTGGAAATGTATAATTAAAAGTAGAAAAACACGGTAGCTTGACGGGTCACCGGTGGTGGAATAGAAGGCTGCTGGAAGTTACAGCCAAAATTTCCATGCTACGCGTTCTAGATTTGCAAAGGGACGACCTTGAAAGAGACCACGATGCAATGCAAAGACACAAACAGCAAAAGGAATAAAGAATTCATCAACTTTGAATCAAAATCTAGATTTCCATTGAATTGGTCTAGGAGAATTTGAATCTTGAATTCAATTCAATTTGTATTCAAGGTAAATCTGTGTTATAAAGGCACGCATCTAATTCCCCTTCTTCTTCTCCTTCTTCTTCTTCTTCTTTTCAAAAAAAAGAGTAAAAATCGTACTTGTCAAGTTCAATTAGGATCTCACTTGAAAAGGGGCTCGAATCATTGGATTTAAACTAAATGTATTCTTTGTGTCTAAAGCGAAATCGCTTTACTTTTTCTTTTTTAATTTTTTAGTTTTGTCTTGAATTTGATTTTTTTCCCCCATCATCTCTTAAATAAATCAAGAGATATTTTGATGGATTGTAATTTTTTTTCTTAAATAAAAAACCCCAAAACATACAATTGATCGTCAAAAATGTGTAAAGTCAAATAAAGTGGTTTTTATAAAAATAATATATATTTCAACATTTAACAGTACCATAAAAAATAAATTAAAAAAACTTACAAGCAAACAAACAAAGTATAAGAATTTAATTTCAAATAAATTATTTAGATCCCATATCACCCTCAACCATCAAATTCATGCACACACCTTCCCTACTTAATAGGTACAAAAGGGTATATTTATTTTAATGTTTGACAAATATTTAAAAAAAATTTAAAAAAATTATTTTTTATGTGATTCAAATTAATAATTTTTGGTGTTTTTGGATCATTTTGATATACTGCTATTAAAAATAATTTTTTTTAAAAAAATATTATTTTAATATATTTTCAAGCAAAAAACATTTTAAAAAATAATCACCATCACATTTCAAAAGATGATCTAAATGAGTGTTTATATATTTAGGTATGCTAAGTGATTAGTATCTTTGGATGAAGACTTTAGACGCCAATACAAAATTTTCTTCAAATTTATTTTAAGATAAAAAAAATCTAGTTAACTCGAAAAAAAAAACAAGTTAAAATCTGATCCAATTAATAAATAATATTATTTTAATTTTTTAAAAATAATATTATTAAAAATCAGAATTTGCCCGACTCAATTGGTGCAAGGGGTAAGAGGACCATTCAATTCAATGCCGGTACTGCAATTAATAGAATCAACATAACCCACACGCTGCATT
>Ga0307515_10016093_pt1 | contig 13717 bp, 15 predicted proteins | sample 17_EM_MG_FD_194513 | JGI IMG/M metagenome (GOLD analysis project Ga0307515, IMG submission 194513) | Populus trichocarpa ectomycorrhiza microbial communities from riparian zone in the Pacific Northwest, United States - 17_EM | ecosystem: Host-associated > Plants > Roots > Unclassified | place... | reverse complement strand
GCCGGCAGGAAGAAGCCGTTGCCGATGCCGATGACCACGCCGAGCAGCACCACCCCGGTGACGTGGCCGCCGTTCAGGACGAGCACGGCGATCGCCGCTGCCGCGGCGCAGCGGCCCAGGTCGGCCGTCACCAGGACGGCCTTGCGGGACCGGGCCCGGTCGCCGACCACCCCGCCGAGGAGGTAGAAAAGTAGGGGCGGCACCAGCAGGGCGGTGGTGGCGACGGCCAGAGCGGTGGGCGAGCGGGTGGTGGTGATGACGTACGTGATGAACGCCAGCCGGAAGGCGTAGTCGCCCATCAGCGACAGCGTCGCCGCCAGCCACAGCAGGCCGAAGTCGCGCTCGGCCACCGGGCCCAGCCAGCGTCGCACCGTGTCGGGCATGAGGTCGCCTCCTAGCGGGATCGGAACGGGCAGGTGTCCGGCGGGTACAAGCTCTGGTCGTCCGGGAGCAGGTACTGGCGCCACTTCGCGGAGGACGAGTGCTCGGCGTCCCCGAGGTGCGGGTGCGCCGGCACGGCGTCGTAACCGGCGAGCGCGGCCCGGATGCGCCGCTTGGCCCGCCGCCCGGCCGCCGTCGAGCCGCCGAGGCCGGTGAACACCCGCCCGGTCTGGAAGACCAGTGTCAGGCAGGTCGCGATGGCCCGGCTGCGGCGCGCCACGTATGCCGGGCTCAGCGCGAAGACGAACCAGGGCTCGCCGGCAAAGCTCCACTGCCAGCGCGGATCTGCCGGATCGTCCGGCACGCTCGCGGGCCAGCCCGTTCCGTCCAGCTCGGACAGTCCTTCCAGGACGGACCAGAATCGGCGCCGATCGGCCACCAGAGCGGCGGCACCCTGTGGTGGGCCACAGAAGACCACCAGCGACTGCCGTGGCGGCCCACCGGCGGCCAGCCCCGCGAACTCCCGCAGAGTTCCGGCCAGAGCCCCGATTCCGGCGGCGTCCCGCGCGTCGAGGGCGGTCACCCGGTTGTGCCCGAGGCGCTGCGCCCGGACCCCGAAGTCGCACGGGTACGGCGGCTGGCCACCCACAAGCGCCTCGTGGAACGCGCCCGCGGCGGCGGGCAGCCAGTCCCACGGCGCGGTGGGGCCGGGAGGCGGCAGGGCGTCGAATCGCCACAGCGTCATGGCGCGGCCTCGAACAGCAGATGCCAGTGGTACGAGCCCGGCGCCCCGTGTTCCCGGTCGTACATCTCCAGCACGGCCAGGCCGGCGTGCGTGCGCAGCACGTCCCGGTCGTCCTGGTACAGGTGCGGATGCTTCTTGTCGTCGCCGGCGTCCGGCCGCACGAACGTGTTCGGCCCCACCCGCACGCCGGTGTCGAAGCCGGGGCTCCGCTTGGACAGCATCGTCGACTGGTAGAACCCGCCCGGCCGCAGCACCCGGCGTACCTCCGCCAGCACGGCGCCCAGCGTCTCCTCGTCGCCGTGGTAGACGACGTTCCAGGACAGCACGTAGTCGAAGGCGCCCGCCGGAAAGGGCAGCCGGGTGAAGTCGGCGTGCCGCGCGTCGACGGCCAGCCCGGCCCGGCCGGCTTCGCCGCGCAGCCACACCAGCCCGGCCTCGCTGCGGTCCACCGCGGCCACCCGCAGGCCCATCCGGGCGAACTCCAGCGCGTGCCGGCCCACGCCGCAGCCGAGGTCCAGCACCCGGTGCACGCCGAGCCGCCGTACGGTGCTGAGAACCCACGGCTCGGGCTCGATCCAGCCGGCCCGGCCGCCGGGGGTGCGCCACCGCTCGTCCCAGTGCCGGTGCGCCGTCGCCGGTGTCGCGTCCGATGTCACAACCGCCCCTCTCTGAGCTCGATCTCGCGCAGCGCCGTCATGTCGCACTCTCCGCGCGGCGCCGAGCGGACCAGGCCGCCCGGATGACGTCGGCCGCGGCGCGCGCCGCCGGGGTCAGGCCGAGGACCAGCGCGGACAGCGGCACAAGCCGGGCGCCCCGGTGAAGCTTGGCCCGCTCGGCTGCGATACCGAACGAGATCCGGCGGACGCCCAGCGGGCCGGCGGCGTCGACCGGCCCGTAGAACGTCGCCTCGAAGTACGCGAACCGGCTGCGGCCGTCGGCATGGTCGGTGCCGCCGCAGACCTCGTGCCACACGTCCGCGTCGCGGGCCTGCAGGGCGAAGCTCAGCAGCGCCCCGTCCGGCGCGGTGACCACGGTCGCGCTCGCCGCGCCCGCCAGCTCCCGCACCAGCCGGGTCAGCCGGCCGGTCTCCGCGTCCACGTCCGCCGGCAGGCCGTACCGGTGCCGGTGCGCGGCCCGCAGCCGGCCGAACCGGCCCAGCAGCGCCGCGTCGAAGCGGGTCACCAGGCTGGCCCGCAGGCCGCCGGCGATGATGCGGCGCCGCTCGGCGCGCACCCGCCGCCGCCGGTGCCCGTCGAGGCCGGCGACCAGTTGCTCGAAGCCGCCGGCCGGCACGTCGAGCCACGAGTCGCAGGTGAGCGGGGCCGCGACGAAACCGAGATCCTGAGCCGTGGTGGCCAGCGGGCCGCCGGTCTCGGCGTACAGCAGGGTCACGGCGGTGACGCCGCGCTCGCCGGCCCATCGCACGATGTCGGTGAGCAGGGCGCGCGGGTCGTGCGCGCGACGTCCCACCGCGAACGTGGCGTAGCCCGGGTAGGTCAGCACGAGGCTGGGCAGCACGGCCTCCGCCGGCACCGGGCGGCCGCGCAGCACCCGCCGGACCTCGTCGTCGCCGAACGGCGTGTCCGGCGCCAGCAGCAGCGCGTGCAGGCTGCCGTACGGGTACGCGTCCGCCCCCGGGACCAGGAAGCCGGCGAGCCCGACGGCCAGCCGGTCACCGTCCAGTTCGGAGAACCAGCACGCCGCACCGTCCAGCCGGCCCCGCATGGCCCGGTGCCACCGGTGGCTGGCGAGCAGCGGCAGATCCCGCTCGCGGCGCCACGCGGCCGGATAGTCGTCCGCGATCGAGAACGTCACGGCTGCTCCCCCGCGCCCCAGTCGACCCGCTGCAGCGCGAAGACGTCCTCCATCGAGCACAGGTCGCCCTCGACCGCCTTCGCGCAGCGCCCCGCGTGCAGCTCGCGCAGGGTCTTGAGCACCCCACGCACCATCGAGCGCAGGCCCTGGTTGGCGTAGATGACCAGGCGGTACCCGGCGGCGTACAGCTCGTCCTCGGACACCTGCGGATAGGCGGTCGGCACGGCCACCAGCGGCACGTCCAGGTCCCAGGCCTCGGCGAAGGCGAGCACCCGGCCGGCGTCGGGGTCCCGGCTGTGCACCAGCACCGCGTCCGCGCCGGCCGCCGCGTACGCCCGCCCGCGCGCCAGCGTCTCGGCCAGGTCGCGCCCGGCTACCAGCGCCTCGGTGCGGGCGATGACCAGCATGCCGCCGGGCTCGCGGTTGCGCGCGGCCACCCGGATCTTGTCGGCGAACTCCTCGACGGGGACCAGCGCGTGCCGCAGGCCGGAAAGGCTGTTGCGCTTCGGGCTGGTCTGGTCCTCCATGCACACGGCCGCGATGCCGCGGCGAGCGAAGCAGCGGGCCATCTGGGCGACGTGGAGCAGGTCGCCGAAGCCGGTATCGCAGTCGGCGATGACCGGCAGCGACACCGCGCGGTCCATCACCTCGGCCGCGTCCAGGCACTGCGTCATCCCCAGCAGCCCGGCGTCCGGCAGGGCCTGGCTGGCGGACAGCTCGAAGCTGGAGGCCCACACGGCCTCGAAGCCGGTCAGCTCCACCAGCTTCGCGGTCAGGCCGTCGTGCGCGCCCACCGCGCGGACGATCCCGTCCGCCGCCAGCAGCTCACGCAGTCTCTGTGCCCGTGGTTGGCTCACAGTTCACCCCCGTCGTCGGTTCGGTATCCGGCCGCCGCGCGGAAGCGGCGGGTGATCTCTCGCGGATGCAGCGGGACCCGTGGCGGGGGCGGCGCGTCGCCGACCGCCACCGGCACCCGCACGTAGCTGGGCCCGTGCCGGGCGCGGGCCTCCCGCAGCAGCCGGGTCAGCGCCTCGCGATCGGTCGCGGTCGCCGCCGACCGGTATCCCGCCGCCGCGGCGATCCGGCACAGGTCCACCCGGGCCGAGGCGGACGGCTGGCCGCCGGTGGACTCGTAGACGCCGTTGTCCAGGACCACGTGGAGGAAGGCCGGGGACGCCGCCGCGGCCAGCGGAAGCGCGGAGAGGCCCATCAGCGCGTTGCCGTCACCCTCCACGGCGACAGCCGTCCGTCCGGTGTGGAGCGTGTAGCCGAGCGCGATGCTGGGGCTCAGGCTCATGCTGCCGTACATGTAGAACACGCCGGGCCGGTCGGCGAGAGCGTGGATCGCCCGGCAGAGCAGGCCGTTGCCGGCGAAGACGGCCGCGCCGGCGCGCCGCGCCTCGGCCAGCACGGCCCGGAGTGCGTCGTCACGCCGCATCGGCGTCTCCTCCGGCAAGCGCCGCGGGCACGCCCAGCACGGCGACCGGTCCGCCGCGCGACCGGGCGGTAGTCACTGCCCGGCGCATCGCCTCCGCGAGTTCATCGGTACGGCCGATCACCTGCCGGGTGTACGGGATCCGCAGCGCCGCCAGCACCGGTTCGAGCACCTCGCCCAGCGCGTTGTGATGCGGCACGTCGCGGCCCGCGTGGCCGGCCCACGACAGGTAGAGCACCATGGGCAGCTCGTAGACGGCCGCGAGGCTGGTCAGGGCATCGATCGCGTTGCCCAGGCCCATGCTCTTCAGCACCACCAGCGGGGTGGCGCCGGCCAGCGCGGCGCCGGCGGCGAGCGCGACCGCGTTGTCCTCGCGCGTCGCGGCCACATACCGCAGCGGGCTGCCGGCGGCCACCAACTCGCCGAAGAGCGCGGCCAGCTCCGAGTCCGGCACCCCGGTGACGAAGTCGATGCCCGCGCGGGCGATCACGTCGACCTGCCGCGGCGGCCCCGGCGCCTCGATGCTGTGGGTCATCGAGAGCTCGCCGATGCGCCGGACCGCCGCCATGGACGCCTCGTCGGCGCAACGCACCCAGGCGTCCAGCGGCAGCGCCTCGCAGCCCCGGATCGTCTTGTGCTCCAGGTGGCTGATCCCGTAGTCGACGACGTCGCCCCGGCGGGTCAGCCCCAGGCGGGCGGGCGCGTAGAAGGTGTTCTCGTAGTGGCTGAAGGGCGCCTCGGCCCGCGGATCCGTCGCCGCCAGCAGCACGGTGACGGTGGTGCCGGTCCGCAGGTACAGCGAGCAGCTAGTGGCGTTCCCGCCGCGGCCGGTGAGGATCAGCGCGAGCCGCCCGCCGCCGTACTGCCGGACCAGGTCCTCGATCCGCCGCTGCTCGCCCGCCTCGCCCCCGGTCCGGCCGAACTTGCGCAGATGCGCGCCGCGGAGCCGGACCATCGTCGCCACCTCGGCGGCCGGGTCGGCGAGGGCGGAGGTCACGCCGGCACCGGCGAGGCGGCGCAACTCGCCGCGCAGCCGGTGGCGCCGGTTGGCCGGGAACCGGGCGACGTAGCCGTCCAAGTCGTCCCACTCGACCCGGAGCATCGCCCGGGAGGTGAGCGCGACCGGCGCGAAGCCGGCCGCGTGCAGGACGCCGGTCAGCGTGGTGTCGGTGCGCGGCACGTAGAGCAGCGCGCAGGTGCCGCCACCGCGCCGGCCGGCGATCTCGACGAGCGCGTCCACCAACGCCCGCAGGTGCGCCGGGCCGGCCTGGGGCGTGGCCGTCACGCCGACGTCGTATCCGGGCAGCGTGACGGTCAGGTGCGGGACCAGGCCGGGGGCACCCCCCTTGATCAGCTCGTCGAGGCGGGCCGCACCGGCCGCCGTCCACGGGAACACGGCCGGGTCACCGAGCAGCAGCCGGCGCAGGTTGTACGCCTCGGAGCCGCTCCCCTCGCGGTCGGCGTACGCCAGCGCGGTCACGGCGCCCACGGCGTCCGACACGCGCACGGTGAGCGGTGCCGGGCCGGGCCGGGTGACGCCGGCACGCAGCCACCGGGGATCGGCGTACACCCGGTCCGGCGGGGCGTACCACAGCTCCTCGCGGAACCCGTCGGCGACGTCGGCCCGCATCACACCTCCCGCAGGAACGCCAGCAGCGGCATCCGGGTGAGCCGGTGCCGGGCCTTGAAGTCGTCGCTGCGCCGGCCGAACTCGGCGCGCGCGGCGCCCAGGTCGAACGCGAGCGCCAGCTCGGCGTGGAACAGCACGTGGTTCGGGCTCCAGTTGTCCACCTTGGAGTGCCGTACGCCGCCCGCCCAGCAGTGCAGGACTTCCCCGTCAACCAGGCACGCCGACGCCGCGATGGTCTCGCCACCCAGCCGGACCCGCAGGATCAGCAGGCGGTCGCCGAGCGCGCCCAGGAAGTGGTGCAGCGGACCGGGCGGGTAGTAGTTGTTCCCGTGCTTGGCCGCGGTCGACTGGCACAGCGCCACCACGTCGGCCAGATCCTGCCCGGTACCGCGCCGCCGGTCGATCACCGCGCCGCTGTCGGCCGCGCGGCGCACGGCCAGCCGCAGCGTCCGGCGGGTGGGCCGCGCCATCGCGCCCAGCAGCCCGTCCAGCCGCCCGTACGCGGCCGGCTCCAGGTACCACCGGGAACCGCAGGACACCGGCCGCACGCCGGTCGCGGCGGCGAGTTCCCGGGCCGCCGCGGTGCCCTCGGCCACGTTCAGAAACCCGCAGAGCGCGGCACCGCGGCGCCGTGCCTCCGCCAGCACCACCGACCACAGCTCGCCGAGGTCCACCGCGCCCGGCAGCACCGGGACCGTGGTGTCGTAGCAGTGCGGGAAGTGGCTGAGCAGGGCGCGCGCGGCCGCGCCGGGCGGGACGTCCACGCCGAGGATGGTGCAGATCTCCCGGCCGTCCATGAGATACAGCGGGATCCCGGCGACCTGCGCGCCGTCCTCGCCCCGGACGGCCACGTACGCGCACGCCCGCTGGCTGGCGAGCCGGCTCTCCTCGTAGCCGGCGAGCACGCGGTGGCGGTAGAAGACGGAGGCGCCGGCCAGGCCGATCAGCCGGTCCCAGGCCGCCGCGTCGAGGTGGCGAGCGCTGGGGAGGACGTCTACCCGGTACATCGCCGCGGCACCTCCGGTCATCGGGCTGCATCGATCAGCCTGCCGCCCGGCGCCGTGCCTGTCTTCCGGCGAAGGACCAGGGCCGATCCCGGTCCCGGGGACAGCGTCCTCAGCGGAATCCTGGCCCCTCGGCCCTGGCCGAGGGGCCAGGGCGGGCGGCCGCGGCGGCGCCGACCTCAAGGGCGCCGCCCAGCACGGCGATCAACCGGCCGCGGCTGCGGAAGCCGAGCTTGCCGAGGATGTTGGAGACGTGGAACTTCGCGGTCCGGATGCTGATGTTCAGCGCCTCGGCGATCTGCTGGTTGGCCAGCCCCCGGCGGACGAGTTCCAGCACCTGCCGCTCGCGCCCGGTCAGCCCGCTCAACGAGATCGTCCCGGGCAGCGGCACCGGCACCGCCCGGTGCGCCATGTCCCGGACCAGGCCGGCGAACCGGCGGGCGATGAACGACCCGCCGTCCCGGGCGGTGTGCACCGCGCGCGCCAGGTCGTCCGCGGCGCCGTTCCCGTCGACGATGCAGAGGATGTCGCGCCGCAGCAGCCCCACGAACCGGCCGTAGTCCAGGTCGGCGGCCACCACGACGTAGGCGTTCGCCAGCCGGCTCAGCTCCGCCCACACCTCCCGGGAGCGGGCCACCCGATCGCCGCCCACCAGGACGTCGACCGGGCCCGGGGCGGCGGTCCGCGGGTCGTCCACGACGGCGATCGTCGGATACTGCTGCAGTACCGTGCGGATGCCGGCCAGCAGCAGCGGCTGCATCTCCACGACGGCGACGGTCGCCGCCACCCCGCGACGCGAATGCGCTTCCATAGTTCTCCCCACGATGTCGTGTCGATTGGGGACATTCGAACAACGGACCCGGCCGCTTAGTGGTCCGAGCCGGAAGTCCGTCGGGGATTGACGGGTGACGGGTGCGGTCAGGGTGTGATCGTGTCGATGTGGATGTCGCAGACGAAGTCGAAGTCACCGACTGCGAAGACCCGGGGTGCGCTTGTCTGGAAGGGCAGGGGCGTGCCGGAGGATCGGGCGGCTAGCTGGCTGTCGGTGAGGATGAAGCCGTCGATGGTGCCCGACGTCATCGCCGCATCCGGCCCCGGCGGCACCGCACGCGCAGGCAGCTACACCGGCTTGTGGACCGCTGCGGAAGCCACCGGCGGCGCGGTGGGCCCATATATCTACTCGGCCTGCCTGGCCGCGGGCGGATTCACCCTGAACCGGGCATGACAATCGTCTTCCTGATCCCCACCTGACACATCTTGTGTGCCTTTTCCACATCGCTCACCAGCGGTCAGCGGTCAGCGGTCAGCGGTCAGCGGGTGAGATTTCGACACCCGCAGGGTTACGGGGTGTGGCTCAGGCGGGTGAAGGCGTCGGTGGAGACCTTGTCGTTGCCGTAGATGGTCAGGGACGTTTCGGTGCAGATGTAGGGGAGGTTGTCGGAAGGGCTGGGATCGGCGCGGCTCCAGAGGGTGCGGCCGTTGCGGGTGAACTTGCGGGTCTTGCCGCCCGAGAAGTCGCTGGGGTAGTAGCGGCCGTTCTTCGTCTCGACGTGCAGGGTCTCCACGCCGCGTGTGGTGTCGGTGTATTTGGCGCCGTTGAGGGTCCCGGTACGGGGTGCGAACTTGCTGTAGTCGTCGATCTCCTTGCCGTTCGGCCAGATTCGCATGGTCATGCCGCCGGGGCTGGTGAGGCGGAAGCGGACGCCGTCCATGGTGCCGATGACCTGTTCCGAGCGCATCCGCCACTTGCCCACGAGACAGGGGTCCAGGGACGGGTTCACCGAGGTCGACGGTTTGGCCGACGCGGTCGGCCTGGCCGATCCGGCGCCGGCAGCCGCGGGACTCGCGGGGCCGGAGGACGTCAGAGCATTGGCGCCGCCGTCGCCGGAGCTGGGCCAGGAGGCTCGCAGGATCCCGCCGGCCAGCAGGAGGCCGCCGACGACGAGGGCGGCCAGCCAAGCGGTCCGGAACCGGGCCGTCCGGGTGGGCGCGGCGTCGGGGTACGGCGCCAGCGGGGCAACGGCGGGGCCAGGCTCGAACGGCGGCAGAACTACCGGCGCCACGTCCACGGTCGGCATCGCGACCGTCCCGGCCGTGACCGTCTCGTCTGCCACAGCTTTGTCTGCCACAGTCTCGTCTGCCACAGTTCCGGCCGCTGCGGTCTCGGCTGTCGCCGTTCCGGCCGCTGCGGTCTCGGCGGTGCGGTCCGGTGCCGGCAGCGGCGCGTTCTGGTAGGCCGTGGGGGCGGCGATGGTTGGCGAGGGTGCGACCAGAGTCCTGGGCGGGCCGTCCGGATCGGAGGTCCGGCGCCGCTGCCCGATCGGCCACCAGCCGGGCCGGCGGCCGGCCGCAGCGGGCGCCTCCGAGTCCGGTCCGTCGGCCGGGACCGGCACCTTGGCCAGCAGTTCCCGCGCCTGCTCGGCGGTCAGGCGGCGGGCCGGATCCTTGACCAGCAGGCCCTTGATCACCGGCCAGATGCGCCCGGCGTGCGCCGGAGTCTCCGGGCGGCTCGTCATGATCGCGGCCAGCGTGGACTGCGTGTCCTCCCGCTGGAATGGCGACCGCCCGGTGACCGTGGCGTACAGGGTGACGCCCAGCGCCCACATGTCGGCCGCGGCGGTCACGGACCGCCCGTTGATGCGCTCCGGCGACAGGTAAGCCGGCGATCCCACCATCTGCCCCGTGGCGGTGAGCGCCGTCGCATCGTGGATCGCCGCGATCCCGAAATCGGTGAGCACCACCCGATCGCCGTCGAGCAGGATATTCGCGGGCTTGACATCCCGGTGGGCGATGCCTGCCCGGTGCGCCACCCGCAACGAGTCGATGACCGCCAGCCCGATCCTCGCGCTCCGCCACTCGCTCAGCAGCCCGTGCTCACGGATGGCGTCGGCCAGCGAATGCCCGCCCACCAGCTCCATGACGATCCACGGCCGGCCCTCGTCGCTGACCACGTCGTGCACGGTGACGATGCCCGGATGATGCAGCCGGGCCGCGGCCTGCGCCTCGCGCAACGCCCGCCGGAGCACCGGATCCGCGGGATCGACCGCCTCGTCCGCAGAGCTTTGCAGGCGGATCTCCTTGATGGCCACGTCGCGCCCCAGCAGGGTGTCGTGCGCGTGCCAAACCGTTCCCATGCCGCCGCGCCCCAACGGCCGGACGAGACGATACCTGCCGACAACCATGCGCTCCGCCGTCATATAGTCAAATCTATCGAGGCGAGGCGAGCGCCGGGCACGGGGTCATGTGCTGGCGGGGTGTGTAGTCAGGTTCACGTGGACGGGCCGTACGGCCCGTCTGAAACCCGGGCCGTACGGTGGTCGCGCTATCGAGGCGATTCGAGCAATACCCGCATGCCTGCCTCCACCATGACTCGCTCGGAGACGTCGGTCCGCAGCAGGTGCCCCAGGCCGTCGAGGTCCGTCGCCCGGTCCAGTACCGCGACGATCGGCTCCACCACCTGGTGGGACACGGCCGCACTCCATGCCGGTCCGCCCATCGCGGCGAGGGCATCGTCATCCAGCAGCCGGAGGTCCTCGACGGAGACCGCTCGGATCGCTTAGATCCGGAAACGGACCACGCACTTGGACTCGGCCAACCATCCGTGGTCCGCCGGATGCACGAGCAGAATCCGATGCTCGGCCTGCGCGGGGTACGGCTGGGCCTGGTCGTCCCGGGCCTGTTCGCGATGCAGGTACGGGCCATCGCGGAGGCGGCGGCGCTGCGAGCGGCCGTCGGCGGCGACCCTCAACCGGAGATCATGGTGCCGCTGGTCGGTGCCGTGCAGGAGCTCGAGACGGTACGGGCAGAGGCCGAAGCCGTGCTGCGGGGCGTCGAGGGCATCCCGCGGATCGGCAGGAACGGTCCCGGGAGGCTCGGTGACCCGGGACCTTCGGCCCTGCCCCGGATCCGTGATCACCGGCGAGGCCCTGTACGGCGTCGACCGGCTGATCGCCGAACGGCGTGAGCGCAAGGCCACGCTCGACGGAGAGCTGTCGTCCGAGGACGTCATCCGCGACCGCGAGGAACTGGCCGAGCAGATCCGCGCCCTCGGCGAGCTGAAGACCATGGCCGCCGGGTACGGCTGCGACATCTCCCGTCCCGCGACGACCGGCCGCGAGGCGATCCAGTGGCTGTACTTCGCCTACCTGGCCGCCACCAAGGAGCAGAACGGCGCGGCCATGTCGCTGGGCCGTACGTCGACGTTCGTGGACGCCTACCTGCAGCGCGACCTCGCCGAGAGCACGCTCACCGAGTCCGGTGCGCAGGAGCTGATCGACGACTTCGTCATCAAGCTGCGGATCATCCGGTTCCTGCGCACCCCGGACTACGACGAGTTGTTCTCCGGCGACCCGATCTGGGTCACCGAAGCGATCGGTGGCATCGGCACGGACGGGCGCCCGTTGGTCACCCGCAGCAGCTTCCGGTACCTGCAGACCCTCTACAACCTCGGGCCCGCACCCGAGCCGAACCTGACTGTCCTGTGGTCGCCGGCGCTGCCGGAGGGCTTCAAGCGGTTCTGCGCCCAGGTGTCGATCGACACCAGCTCCATCCAGTACGAGAGCGACGACCTGATCCGGGCCGCCTACAGCGACGACACCGCCATCGCCTGCTGCGTCTCGGCCATGCGGGTCGGCAAGGACATGCAATTCTTCGGCGCCCGGGCCAACCTGGCCAAGACCCTGCTGTACGCGATCGCTGCCCGCTGCGCTGCCAGTACTGCCACAGCCCCGACACCTGGTACCAGCGCAACGGCCGGCCGACCACCGTCGACGAACTCGCCACGGAGATCCGCCGCTACGAACGATTCATCAAGGTCGCCGGCGGCGGTGTCACCATCAGCGGCGGCGAACCCCTGCAACAACCGGACTTCGTCCGCAAGGTGCTGACCCGGTGCAAGGCGATGGGCCTGCACACCGCCCTGGACACCAGCGGCTTCCTCGGCGACCGCGCCGACGACGCTCTCCTCGACGCCGTCGACCTGGTGCTGCTCGACGTCAAGTCGGGGAACCCGAACACCTACCGCCAGGTGACCCGGACCGGACGGCTGGCACCGACCATCCGCTTCGCCCACCGGCTCGCCGCACGCGGCATACCGATCTGGGTCCGGTTCGTGCTCGTGCCCGGACTGACCGACGACCCGGCGAACGTGGCGGCGGTCGCCGACATCGTCGCGGACGTGCCCACGGTGGAACGTGTCGAGGTGCTCCCGTTCCACCGGCTCGGCGCGGCCAAGTACGCGGCTCTGGGCCTCGATTTCCCCCTCGCCGACACCGAGCCACCCGGAGCCGAGCTCGTCGAACGGGTCCGTGGCCAGTTCCGCGACCGTGGGCTGACCGTCTACTGAACGGACCGCACAGGCCGCGCCAGCCTCGCGGGTCCCGTCGAAGCGGGTCTAACGGCCCTGTCGCCGCAGGGCCGACCCGCGAAGCCTGGAAGCGTGACGCCCACAGCTCGGAGGGAGCCCATGGTGGACACCGGCACGGCTACCGCGACCCGCGGTCTGACCAGCGCCGAGGCGGCAGTGACCGCCAAGAGAATCATCGTCGGCTACGACCGGTCGGCCGACGCCCGGGCAGCCGCCCGATGGGAGGACGCCCCACTGGTCACGCGCACCGTCACCGCCGACGAGCGGCGCCCGCTGGACGAACTCGTCGCCGGTCAGCTCGCTGGCTGGCCCGGCGGCGTACGTCATGCTCCCGCCCGGCTCGCCGCGATACCTGTCTGTTCACCCGCCGGCTGGGCAGGCCATCCAGGTGGGACCAGCAGTACCGGACAGGCTGCGCCGTGCATCGCCGCTGAGTCGAGTGAGCCGTAGACGAGCTCCGCGAAGCGGCCGGTACGCCCCATCCCGACTACCAGCAGGCGGCTCCTGCGGGCAGCACGCTGCAGGGTGTAGCCGATCTCGATCTCCTGCACGATCAGATGCTCGACGACCACGTCCGGGTAGATCCCGGCCCAGCCTGCGAGCGCCTCGGCGAGGTGCCGCTCGGCCTCCGCACGGTCGGGCACATGGTCACCGCCGACGACCGAGGCGGCCGGACCGGACGAAAAGGACGACACGTGCAGCGCCACCAGGTGTGACCCGTACCGGGCCGCCTCCTCGTAGGCGCAGGCCACGGTCGAGGTGGACCGCTGGCCGCCCGAGGCGGCGACGACCACGGGCCCGCGCGGCGGGGCAGTGCCGCGGTGCACGAGCAGCGGGCTGGCACTCTGATGAGCAAGGTACGTCGCCGTCGAGCCCCAGCTGGAGTGGGTCAGCGCTTCATCGCGGTGTCCGACCACCAACAGCTGTGCCGTCGCCGACCGCTCAGCCAGCAAGGCGGACGCCCTGCCGCTGAGCAGTTCCGTGGTGACCGGCAACCGGGGTGCCAGATGAAGGGCCCGCCGCGCCGCGACCTCCAGCAGGTGCCGGCTTTCCGCCTCGGTCGGCAACGGGTTGCGGACCGTCGTCGATCCGCTGTAACGACTCGGCCAGACATGCACTATCGCCAAGGACGCATCACGTCGCGTCGCCTCCGCGACCCCCAGGTCGACGATGGTCAGGCAATCCCGGGCCCGGTCGATACCGACCACGACGGGAAGCTTCTGCGGATCCGACACGACGGTGTACATATCTGCACGGTAGGCGCGGACCAGATCCGGCATAACGGCCTACAGACCGGGATGGACGGGACCTTGGTCCGTATCCCCAGGTGAGCCGATCACTT
>Ga0307515_10016092_pt1 | contig 13717 bp, 7 predicted proteins | sample 17_EM_MG_FD_194513 | JGI IMG/M metagenome (GOLD analysis project Ga0307515, IMG submission 194513) | Populus trichocarpa ectomycorrhiza microbial communities from riparian zone in the Pacific Northwest, United States - 17_EM | ecosystem: Host-associated > Plants > Roots > Unclassified | place... | reverse complement strand
ATCTCATGATCATGTCAAGGAGATATAGAGAGGGATGACTTAACTTTGTGTTCTGCGATGATGATTGAGTTGTGGACGAGAACGAGAGAGATGGGCGATGAAGATGAGAATGAGATGGAGGATACGAGCGGATAGGAGAAATCAGGGGTACAACTTGCCTGATTGGGTTGGGAAGACCTCGCATCGGTGTTAGTTCACGCCGGATCGAGACTCGTACCTGATGTATCGGGGATGGTCTATTGACTCGCACACGACATTCTCTAAGTCCCAGTTTCTCATGATGATTTCCCCCATCTTCACTGATCTCCTCTGCTCTCTCTTTCTTGTGCTCAACTCTACCATCACCTAAGAACACAAAGTTAAGTCATCCCTCTCTATCTCTCCATGCCATACTCATGAGTAAACACACAGTACAGCGTACACCAAGTACAGCATCATCCCAAGATCGACAATCTGCCGCTCCCAGCCAGTTTCTCATCTCTCGGCGGATGGTGTACTCAACTCTGTACATTCCCACAATTACAAGTTAACCAATGAATAGAGTCTCAGCTGCTGTCGTGCCTCCGTCCAAACTGACTGCCTCCAAGTACTCCTCCAATCTCGCTCGATCATAGCCTGCAAGTGCATCTTCCAACTCGCTCGGTCATAGCCTCAGAGTTCATCTTCAAACTCGATCGATCACGGCCTCCAAGTGCATCTTCTGAGTTCACTTGATCCCGGCCTCCATGTGATTCTCTGAACTCGCTCGATCATGGCCTCCAAGCGTATCTCCAGACTCGTTCAATTACGGCCTGCAAGTTTGCACAATCATGGCCTCGAAGTGCATCTCCAAACTCGCTTGATCCCGGCCTCCAAGTGCATCTTTAAGTTCAATCGATCCCATTCTCCAAGTTCATCTCAAACACGCTCAATCAAATACATCATCAAGGAGTGACGGCGGTTGTACGGAGATACAGGGGAAATGGAGGTGGACAGAGTGACGGGGAGTATATATTAGGTAGACCCCGGGGTAGATAGACATCATCTCATTTCCATCTCCTCTTATCATACAATGAAAATTCACACTCTATCTTTCCCAACTTTTGATCTCACTCTCTCTGTCCGTGATTTCATGGATCATCACGGCCGGGTAGTTTCATATCGTCCCACCTTCCTACGCTCTTCGAGCCTAATGTAGAAGGAACCCGAGGTGAGATTTTTGCAGCATCACCCATTGCATTGCAATCCCGATGCAAGCGTGGACCCAATGAACCCATTCCGACATATGGTCACAGTTGGCCACAATGCCAGGGTGTTTGATTAAAATAGGAAACTGACAGAGCGAGAAGAAGCAGCAAAGTGGCGATCGGCGGGCCATATGTGACGTGACGCGTGGACTTGCTGCTGGGAGCGGAATGATCCGCCACCAGGGTGTCTCCGACGGCTCTGACGAAGCCCATCCACTTTGACCGAGCCATATCTCCCGGATGGAAATGTCTTTTGCTGATGCACCACTCACTTTGTGAGGGGGAAGAATGTTTGGGGTATATTGAGATACACCGATAACAGAGAATCACTGCGTGACAGGGAGCACATGGAGATTCAGGGATCGTGGAAATGGACTGAGCACACGGGGGTTGTATGGTGATACCATGATCATGGAGATGAACTGAGCAATAGGGAGTATATATTTAGGAGACTGTACCATAGATAGATCTCATCTTGTCATACAGGGGAAATACCCACTCTATCTTCCCCAGCTCTACATTGCACACAATACTGCAAAGTTTTGATAGATCCATGCACTTTCAGTGGTTTTTCACAGCTGGGTCATCTATTAATTCCTCTCACCCTTTCCCTATACGCCTTGAGGCAGATGCACACATCCTCTCCAATCTCCATTGGATGCCATCAGAGGAGTGGTGGAGTGATGACAATGGGCTTGCTGCCTTCTAGCTACACAGTTTGACTACACTGACTAGGGATATTTCAATAACCTTGGGGAAGTACGACCTGCAAATACAGTCCATACATGCCCTGTGGGTTAAGCAGCAATAGTGATTGCTTCCTATTGAGCACCTTGTCTTGACATTCTTGATCTCCTCGGCATCCTCACTCCTGTCAAGGATCCTTACTGAAGACACCATCATACTGGTGTATCAGTTCTCGATAGTCATTGAGCGGGCATATTGCCACCTAAGAAACCCACCTATTGAATCCATTAGGATAATCTACCTTCATTATCAGCTGCTTGGAGGCTTGAGAGTCTGTTCGATTCATAAAGCCCCAATGGCATAGCATAACCCTGATTGTGGTTATTGCAGCAACAGTTGATGAACAAGTATTTATAGTAGATTACAGTGATTACAAAAGAATCCTTCTCTTCTCTACAAAGAATTTTGAGCAGAAGATGTACATGTTCACTGGATGGGATAAGATACCTAACTAATCGTAAGATGATTGTGTTTTACCCCTCTGTCGCATTTGGTGGGGTGCGATGTTGCTGTGATTGTGTTATGTTAACGTCAGTTAGCTCACATTCAACCAAAGGACCCAGATGGTCTGAATCACCAAGTGAAGTATCTTCAGGATTCTTCCGAATACATGTCCATTGACCATTTCAGGGATATCAATACTCACTTGACACAGGATAAGTGTTGTATCTGCAAAGAGAACTAACATAACAAGAATCAGCTGCAGGGGCTGTTTCAACAATATTACCCAATATCGATAAATAAACAGCTATTACTCATTGGAATTTTACTACCTGCAAGCGTGGATCAACATGTGCCACCATGGTTCAGTTTCAGAAGGTACATCAGAATTGCCATCGATGAACAAGTCAATGAGTCATCTACCCATCGATCATGTGCCTGGTGCTCCACCATCTGAAGTTTCACCTGACAAAGATACTCTAGACCCCCAGGAGCCTAATCTGACATATCCCCATGATCCAACAAAGACAATGGCTCATAGGGAGGTGGTTGGAGTGGACAATGTAGTGGGGAAAGCGAATGGTAAAGCAACTGGATTGTACAACAAGCATCGCAAGTACTCAGAACAATGGAATCCATGCAATCCAATTCACTCAGCACACAACTTACAACAGACTTGGTCATTTACTAGGAACAGTTAGCATGGATAGATTGACTTCCTGGGCATTGAGTGGCCAACCTCTGAATCGAATCCTTCCAACTAGAAGATGCTTACTCATGTTTCTGTCTGAACAAGATTTCGGGCTCAGCAATGAAAGTGGAATTGCAGATGATGTGCATATCCCCAGAACATTATACTACTGGGATATTTTCGAATTTGTACTGCTTTGTTTGGCATATTTCCCATTTAAGTTGTAACTGCATGTTGAACCAGGGCGCCTCCAGCACCCCCAAAGTTGCTGAATATGCAGCAAGATGAATATGTGTGATTGGTGATGGGAAATGAGATATCAAGTTCCTGATGGTGTGACAATTGTGACTGTCATCTGTGCATCTGACAATACTCACATGACCAATTGTATGGGTGATCAGCATTGCTGGCTGATGTATACCACACTAGATACTTCTAAGAAACAGCACCCACTGCACACCTACAAAACGTGCCTGGATTCTTGTTGAGCTGATCCCATCTTCCTGGACAGGGGCTAACTATACTGACCATGGCATCACATAGTAGGCACTGTGCTGTTCCCACTCAGGAATCTTGAACTATCGAGTCCTGGCTTGAAATTGGATTGTTCTGACAGATTACAGAGACAATATTATCCTCTTTTGGCTGCCTAGGTTGGGGATTATCCAAAACAAGTTACAGCTGTTCCAGTCTCATATAGCTTATGTTGATTGGGTCAAATTGCTATAGATTAGCCGATGGGGAAGTTAGCGTTTTGACCACTCCATAGCTTACCAGATAAGCGTGTGAACTTGGAACTTCAGAAGGAAACTAATAATGATTCTCTGCGCACTCTAGGTGTTCACACAATCAGGAAAATATTTTGACAAAACTCTCACTGCAATGGCTATCAGCTTTAGCAGCCCAATAAATTGCATCTGATGCTTCTGGGTCAAGTTTAATATGTATTGCACTTCCTACACAAATACCTGAAAGCTAGAAAAGTCAAGGATGAAGGTGACCATCAATTCACATCAGTACCATGATATCCAGGCCTCCTCTCCTGCGCTTCTCTAAACCATTCACGCCATTCAGAAGTGGCTCCTGGCAGGGAAAAGGGATCTGGAGCTTCATTGGAACACCAGCAGTGAATGGTGCTCCACTACTTGACTGCTGCAGTATTGATGGGAAAACCGCGGTTTGAACAGCATCCGATGATATCTTAATGGGAGCAGAGCTGGTCTGATGTGGATTCTCTCTACTGCATAATCAAGAAAAGCACTCCAATTATTGCTTCATACCACGATGTGATCTGGTTATGTGGTTTTTGTCGAAGATGGTGTGATGGCGACTTGTGACCCGAGTCTAGGCGACCGCCAGTGCATATAGGTTGCTGCGACAACACTTAGATCCGTGTCGAATATCATACCACTGAACTCTCCATATATACTTAGTTGCTCAGGTGCGCAACCATCTATGTATATCAGATGTCTCCGGTCAAGCATTGGCATATGTGCCTTTATCCTATCTTCCATGTTACAGTTACAGGATATGTTTTGCTCACAAGAATACATGAATTTTACCCCCAATGTCAAAGAGTGACATAACTGACAGAAAACGAACAGCTTGCGCATCAATTTTACTGTCAATCATCCACTATGCGTCCTATTACTACAGCCAGAAGTCAATTGCACTTGGCTAGTATGCGTTCAAGCACAGAGAACCTATGTTCGCCTGTTGGCCAAGTAACATCTATTCTCACCCCATGAGCCTCGATAGTTCAGGAGGATGAAATCCGGGATCAGAGCAGTTACAACGGTGAACAATGCATAGCCGGCATGGATCATGTCCTGAATGAGGGTGCAGGCAACAACCTGGGCAACAACGTGAGTGACCATCAGGGCGACAACCCAAGCAAGCCCAAGGCTAACACACAGTCCGGGATAGCATCCATGGTACAGATGCTGGAAGAACAGTGTGTAATGCTCAACATGCCATCCAACAGAATACTCTGCTGCGAGTGCAGAGTGCCAAACAGATAGAAGCACACAGGGAATCCCATGCAGAGTCTATTCGACCAGAAGGAACAAAAACAACCATCTTCAATATTACCCATCCTCAACGATACTAAGGCAGAGCAGAGGGGCTTGACAACTTCCTTGACATGTGACGGTCTAACGACCAATCTGATGTGCATCTATAACCCTGCAGAGAGTCCAACAATCATTCATATGCACCGAGCCGTCTTCACACATGAACCAATCTGCCCTACCTGACGCAGAGAGAGACACAGATGACCAATCAGGTAGTGTGGCTTCAAGACCTATGGAGAGACCCAGATCCCCAATTTGACGATCGTCAGTGCGTCCCTGAAGAATTGCTAATGGTGTACAGCGAGAGGAACTGAGAGCTCACTGCAGCAGAGATGTGGATAACTGACTTCATCCAAAAAGCGAATCAGCTGGTGAGAGTTAACCCAAAATGAAGCAATGCAATTTAGAGAGCAGTGGGATGGCTCCCACAGGATAACAGTAACATTTAAGAAATCGCATTCAGCGGACTACATTCAGAACTCAAGCCCAACTCAAGCTGTTCATCACTAAGAATGCATAATTTGACGACATGGAAGAGCCTTTTTACCATGACACCGATTCAAAAGTCGAGCTGGATGGCTAACAGCCTCAACAGCAGCAGTCTCATTTACAGCAAAAGCTGTCTGGAGTATCATCTCAACAAGGTGGCAAGCAATGCAACTTCTGACCTTCCATATCCGAGCAGGCCAGAGCACAGAAGACTGACAGGTCAATGTCGGGCAATGATGTTAAATGCACTCCCGCACCCAGGGTCTCGGCAGAGCTGTATGCTCCACAGAAGTCAGAAGCGAAATTCATACACTGCAGATGACGCAAAGCTAATATATCCCAGTGCACAAAACAAACACGCAGCAACATCCCAATTTCTCTTGTTTCTCCCGGAGACAGTGAATACATCAAATGCCAGTCTGCCATCAACCGTCATCAAACAAACATCCAGCATACCTCAGTTGGTATTTCGCTCAGTGAGAGAAGATGAACCGATCAGAGCTCAGGTTACACTCATGGGGTATGAGGACATTGATGGCAACATTAGAGGAAACACAAACGCATCAGATGTTATTCAAGTGGAGGGCTTTCTTAGAGAGCCCGAAATCCCTCATGTCATAATAATAGTTGTGTGGAACAGGAAGACTGGAGTCACCGTATACTATCCAAGAAGTCCTGATATGAAATCAAAACATAGAATTGCAACGAATGTGAGCACTCAGCGTCTGCAGCACTACAAACTTTTCCAAGGCCCCACAATGTCTCCATTGACTCGAACCACAGCACCAAGCTGCGCACATCACAACTCATGGCATTGATGGTCAGGTCATTGTGCATGAGAGCGAGAGCCTCAAAACAGTGATGAAGGTCCAATAAATGGATCATTTAGCCCTGGCTCACAAACTGGAGGTGATGGTCATCACAATCAGGGCATACATTGTAGTAGTGGGATTACCAAGGTTTAAGGCCCGCAAGCCAGAGATTGATTGGGCTGCTGGGCAATTAACTTCATTCATGACTCCGAGTGTCCGAAAGGAGGTACAGAGATCAGGTATGAAACTGCAGTGGTATGAAGGTTGGGATGATGAAGGTACTAACATCCAGCTGCCAGACAGTGGTGGGAGTACCCCGATAATCAACTTGACATTGGAGATCCCTGTTGATCCAAATGGAAATTTTTGTGAGAGTAGTGAGAACAGTCCTAAGTCAGACATTGAAGTACTCTGAGCAACTGCATTCGATGAACTCTCAGCTAGCAACGGGACTATGATGACATTCGCCCTACAATTTGGGGAATGCGGTGCACTGCCGGGACCAACTATGGACGTCACCACTTTAAAACATCCAAGTGAGATTGAGATAATCAACCGAAGTGCTGGACGAGCAGGCAGGGAGTTGTGGGAGTTGTTGTGGCAGAACAGGGACCCAGCATGGGTATACTTCAATGACTGTAACTGCCTGGCCAAGTCATGACAGGAGGTTGTTGGGCTTGCAGGGCTTTGCTTGCTCCTGGGCAAACCGCTTGATCTGTTGGTTCCTGGTTTCCTTCCCCATCATCTTTCCAAATGCCAAGTCAGAGATAGAAGCTAATGCACCGATGCTGGAACAGGTACAGTACCTACTGATAATTGAAGTTTTATCCCCATATGATACAAGGACTAAGCAGATGTGTTCCACAAAGATATGGCAGAGACTCCCGCACTGCACCAGCCAATTCACCACACCATCAATCTGGACCCGGGCTTCAATTCACCCTATGGCCTAATCTTGAATCTGTCAGAACTCGAGTTGAAAACTCTCAACACCTACATCCAGACAACCGTAGCCAACAGATTCATGCAGCAATCGTCATTCCCTGTGGCAACACCCCACTGATTTGCATACATGATGGACAGAGGACCGTAGCAGTGGCTGGACAACTGAGCTCTCAATAAAGCCATGCTGAAGTACCAATACCCTCTCCCACAGATCTCGGAGATGCTCAACAGATTGCATTGACCCCAGTTCTTCCCCAAATGGGACCTCCGGCACCGCTCTCACCTCATCCGAATCAATGGTGGCGACCATTACAAATCATTGTTCCGCATGCCGTATGGACAATTCAACTGCTGCCTCACACTGATCGGGTTGCTGAATACACCAGCTCCTCTCCCTGCTCATACTGGTGACTGCTTTCAGCGTTGCATTGATGACTTCGCTGTGTGCTGCCTTGATGATATACTGATCCACTTGACAAATGTGGAGGAGTGCAAACAGCAGTTACAGTAAATGCTGGAATGACTACATGAATTTGGTCTCTAGCACTGGGCTGAAAAGTGCCAGTTTGGAGTCACGGAGGTGTGAATTCTCGGATTAGTTAGCCCTGATGGGAGTGCCATTGAATCGGATCGCATATCAATGGTCAAGGACTGGTTAATCCTGGAGTCCGTTCAGGATACGCAGGTGCCTCTGGCGATCATGACCTGTTACTGGCAGTGCATCAGGAAATATGCAAAGGTAACAATGCTGATATAAGACCTAATAAAGCAAGGAGTGAATTCCAGAACTTCTTAGCAAGTAAAATGGAAATGCACTTGGGATGCGAAACTCGCTTTCCCGAAATTGAAATGAGCTATCACCGAAGGACCCCTCCCCAACTATTTTGAACCTGCTGACCAGGTAATTCTGCAAACCGATGCAAGTGGCTACATGATCACTGGCATTCTCAACCTTTATGACAGTTTCTGGGTTTTCAGGGTGATTAACTTTACTCTCGAATGTTCTCATATGCCGAACAAAACTATGACACATATGATCAAGAACTTTTGTTCTGGGTGGAGACTATGAAGCAATGGAGTCACTACGTCAAGGGAGCAAATCTTGAGGTCCTCATAAGTTGCGACCATAAACACATTCAGTGCTTCCATAAGTCAATAGGGCTCTCCCAGCAGCTGGCTAGATGAGTGGAGATTCTCTCTTCATACGACTTGATCATCAAACACCGGGAAGGCAAGAAGAACTCAGCAGATAGATTGTCGAGATGACCCAACTATGCAATCAGCTATGAGAACATGATGACACCACTCCTGGCCGCCTTAGCAATGAACGCCATCACCGAATCATATGGTGACCTCCTAACACATATCAAGGTAGCCCTGGAGATCATCTTCTCAGTCACAACAATACGACCAACCTTTGCCGATGATTCAATTGCAGATCAGAGTAAATGGACCTCAATCAGAGGAGCTCTGACTTATGAGCAGAAAATATAAGTGCCTGCGGGACTCTGCAGTAGAGTGACCAGTCATTTCCGAGACAACTCCATATCAGCCTACTTGGGAGCCCTTACCACTCCCGAGATCGTATCACAAAATATTGATTGGCCTGTGATGAAATCCGAGATATCGAAGTATGTCGCCAGCTGCAAGATGTGCCACTGATTAAAAGCCCCGCATCATGCACAGTATGGACTCATCATGTCACCATGACCATCATCGCGTCCCTGGGATAAACCTACAATGGATTTGATTGCCAACTTGCCACAGTCTATGGCATCAGAATACACTGGGATCTTGGTAATTTTTGACTGTTTGACTAGAATGGCTACCTACGTCCCCTGCAGAAGGATCATTGACTTGCCAGAGCTAGTGTGGTGGATATTCAAACACATGATCTGCGATCGTATTGTACCAGACAATATCACCACCGACTGCAGCACCGCGTTCACTGGGCAATTTTGGGACAGAGTTTGCACCCACCTCGGTATTAATCTCCAATTGTTGACCCCATTTCCACCCGCAGATGCGAGGTCAAACTGAGCGGCAGAACCAAAGAATGGCGCAGTACCCCAGGGCCTTTTGAGACTATGCTCAAGACAACTGGGTGGAACTGTTACCACTGACGGAATTTGCGTACAACAACTCCTTCCATCATTCATCACAGATGACACCCTTCTGGGTGAACTACGAGTAACATTCTCTGATGCAATTCAACTGGCCCAAGAACCCCCATTTCATATCACAGGTGCAGGCAGACTTGTCGATGGCAGGCATGCAAGGCACTCACCCAATTCTCTAGGACAATTTAATCGATGGTCAGGTGCAACAAACACACTATGGCGGCGGGCAAGAGGTGACTGTTGGGGTTGTAGACAATGTAAGGCGATTGACCAGAAAGTTGTGAACAAGTTGGCCTTAAAAAAAGATCGAATACAGGTGCACAGGACAGTATACAGGATGTATGATCATCAATAAGAATGCTTACGAACTAGACTTACCAAGTACAACGTGGTACCGCAACAATTTCTATGTGTCGCATCTCGATGGCTATACACCACCAGTCACATGGTAATTGTCTTCAGAACAACTCCAGGTAAATGGCGAGGAAATACCAGCATGAGACGCCTTCGGCATACCCAACTCTAGGGGGCGCTATCAGACACCGCATTATCCCATCCAATAGGCCGGTTACAACAACATACACATAAGCTGGGAACTGGCGCAGCACCTTGGCACTGCACAAGAACTGGTTGAAGGGTTTCACCAACAGGAGCCAAATCAGCTATGGAAGTAGAGGTATTGAGTGCAGGGGCAGAGGTATTGAGAACACTGAAGCAGTTTGGACCATCCATCTGTACTCTTGTATGTGCATTCTCTGCTCATCTGAATGGATCGCAGCCCGGTATGAATGGCATCGGCAGGCACTTTGCCACCTGCCATTGGAGGTGTAGATTCCCCACGCGGTGAATCGACCGAAAGGTCATGATTGTTCTGTACTAATTCGTAGCGTGACTTAGAGGTTCACACAATTGTGTCTGTAGGGTGATTGTATCATTCTTTGTTTCCCATTCCTTCTCTCCTACGGATTTTGGCAGTCCAGAGTGTCTGCACCTGAAGAGGGGGATAATGTAATGGCAACACATGACCCAAGGACAGGTAGGCACCAGTGTCCTGTTATGGGGGTGCTTCCACCTAAGTATCTATACTTACAGTCCAGTATCAATAGATACTTGAGTAAGTACTAGGTACACGGCCGTAGTTCCTATCATAATTCTTATGTGTATCTCCAGACGAAGTGTATTGGCAATCTATACAGATCGTTTTGACACAGATGACGAATATGTATAATTGTATCGGACGCTATTAGGTGAACAGCAACTAAATCTTGTCTTGGTGTGATTCAATAGTGAGAATACACATAAATCATATAATTGATCTCAATGATTGATGAATATCATAAACTGAATTCGTATAAGTGATTTTGATGATAATCGATAATGTAAATCTAATCTTATAATTAATATCAAAGAAAAGTCAATATAGTACTAAGAATCTCGATCATCAATCAATGTAATAAAGTATGTTCCTGTAATGAATCTAGATACTCAATAAATATCGTGGTGGTAATATTTTGCCCGTTGATAGTGCAATTGTAATTGACACGTATCTTCACATAACCCTCTTTCTGTCTCCTTGTTAACTCTGGAGTTCAGATACAATCAACAATATTATATCTAAGTGTAATCTCCCTCTACATCCAGTTCTCCACTTCTGAGGAGCTCACATGTTCTTCCTGGTTGCTTTGTGCTGTGATTCCCAAATCTAGCTCCTAGCAGTTGTATCGTGGGTTGTTGATACTCAGTGTTGTTGAACACCTTTCCGGAACGAGTTGTATTCAATTTTGCTTGACTCAGGTGTCTGAATTTAGGAGGTAATTTCGACCGAGAAGAATGTAGCTTGGAATCTGAATCATTATCAATATTGAATACTGGACAATCTGATTCTGGTATCAACAATCCATCGGGAACTATGCTTGGTAACCATGTTACCTCGCAAATGATAATCTAGTCAGAACGACACATTGTATATTGGGGATAGTAAACTAATATCTCCGTGAACGGGATTATACTTACCAGTCACCAAATACACTGTGCAGCAAATATCTGATCTTCCTTCTCAAAGCGATCCAGTAGTAAGAATAAAGCACACACTACAATGTCGTACTTGGTATTAAACTTATGCTCCACCCTGGGATGGCAGAACCACGTACAATTCTAATAGAAAATACCAATATACTTGGTAATAACAATGATACTAATAAGAACTGAAAACAACAATAATATTTCAGCTTCGTTCTCACAGGTAGGTATCGCGTGTGCTTCTGGGGCAGTTCGTCCGAAGCCGGAGCTTTGTCGTTCTATTATATCTTTCTTGTGTTGTATGATTGGTTTTCAGGAGTTACTCTCCCACATAGGGCCATCATCATCAATCAAGGATTGCTATGATCTCATCTGTCATATTGTAGAGTACTCTCATAGTGAGGCAATCTCTTTCGATAGCGACCATGCTTCCCCAAGGCTATTGTGTTCTTGCATGATTGGTTTTGAAGAATTACTCTCCCTGAAGGGCCATCATCAGCATTGAGATTTAATCAAACACTAACTTCAACTTAGATATCTCGCAATGTATTCATTTCAGATAGTTGGAAAAACTCCTCGTCTGACATGGTTATTTGGAGTGGTTTTTGCAAGTTTGTTTTCTCATAGATTAAACGGCAACCTTCACCATTGAGGCTATTTGGCTTAACTGCATCAGAGGCTTACTTGGCGACTCACCATTGCTCTGCCAACATTTAATCTTGACATACGACTTCAGCTATATAGTCAGATGGTAGTTTGCATTGCTCACATATCCCTGCAAGTGGAGTCAAAAGCTTCAGGACTCATTTGCTATCCCATGTCTGAATTCTTCAGACACTCCATGCTTAGGCTGAGACCATTCTCTTTGGATGGGGAGTACCCAAGGTGTTCCAATCCCACAGGGGAACAGCTCGAAGTCCCGCTTACTTGCATATTGGCAATCGTCGGCCTGACACGTCAGTCGCTTCAATGCGGTTAACGTGTCTGATCCCACCTAGCTTAGTTCGATAAATGAGGTGAGAAATAACTGGCATCTTTAACCTTGAAGTTTTAAGACTGGCCAAGGTTATTGCATCATCAAATCAGTTCTACTGTAGTAATTGATCATTCAATGAATCCGCTAGCAATGAGGCTGGCTATCAAATTGACACGAGGCTCCTATGTAATCCCTCTGACTACCACAGCACTGGCCAACTTGCAGCGTCTAGGACAAGTGATATGTAAACCACGTGACTAGACCTAGAGTAACTCTGTGGCATATATCCCTTTGACTACTAAACAAGTACCATTACCTCTGTTAAGGGAGAACCCCTAACATGTCCATGGGGAACTGCCATGGCAGTTAGATTGGTATCGAATACTATACCACTCAACTCTCCATATATACTCACTCACTTTCATGTGTAACCATCGCTCTAGATGAAATGTCTGCGGTCAAGCGTTGGCTACATGCCATTCCAGATTTGTACTGTTTGAGAACTGACAATGTCAAAATTCCTGAAGCCCACAGTGGATGAACTGATGGCAAGAGAATCCCATCAGTTACAATAACAAAGGATTCATAAAATCAATGGAGTGATTGAGGTTCATCTATGTTGGGCTGAAATGGTTACTCTAATACAACAAAGGCCATTTCAGGTGCACCTGAATACAGTATACCATGTGACAACCAAGTGAACAGCTGCTGATCGACAGAAGGCAAAAGAGTTATTGGAGTGGAATATGTAACAAGAGACATCTGTTCAGTGAAAACCAGTTGATGCAATATTCCAACATTGCGAGCAACAACTATTGAAACATGTTGGCAGTGCTGGTGTTAGAAACAGTTCCGGACCATCACTTTGGGTCTGGGTCCAGGTCCAACCCGAACCGTTGTCAAATTGGCGTTCCGCGTTGGCAATGAACCAGAACTGTCAATACGGGTATGGTTCGATGGTAAACTCCCAACCCGTCTGAATTGGGAGGGTTGTCAGCGGGTCGCCCAGCGGGTCCATCCAGAGACTCAATTAAGGCGCTTGTTTATGGAGTATCATCAGCAACGACCCTAATTTCCGTCTGAAACACCCGGGTGTTCCGGACGGCTCTGACGGCTCTGACGGAACCTCGTACACTCTGACGGAGAATTACACGCTACCCGTCGCCCAGGCGACGGGTC
>Ga0307515_10016091_pt1 | contig 13718 bp, 7 predicted proteins | sample 17_EM_MG_FD_194513 | JGI IMG/M metagenome (GOLD analysis project Ga0307515, IMG submission 194513) | Populus trichocarpa ectomycorrhiza microbial communities from riparian zone in the Pacific Northwest, United States - 17_EM | ecosystem: Host-associated > Plants > Roots > Unclassified | place... | reverse complement strand
TTGATTTATTCAGGAGTTGTTTCGAGAGCAGGGCATCAGGCAGGAGGAGCTGGGCCATCACGAGCAGACGGTAGGTGATTCATCACTTTCTTTTAAAATTCAAAGTTTCATTATTAGTTATGAGTTGTTTATGACATGTTGATATGGAAGAAGTAGAAGAAGAAACTGTTGGTATTATAATTGGGATGTCGGGTATTTAGTATAGAATTACCGGTTGGTTAGTATGAATTACCGGTTAGTATGGAATTACCGGTTGGTGTGGAATTACTGGTTGGATAGTATGAATTACCGGTTGGTGTGGAATTACCGGTTGGTATGGAATTACCGGTTATATTGGCTATTGATAGAGAATAGCCGGATGTTGGGTAATTCGTATGGAATTATCGGTAGGTGCGCGGAGATCGTACCTGGATTGAGGAATGAGGTACCGAACCCCATTTCCGCTGTCCTCAGATGGCCAACTCGAATTATTCACCGTCCCCTATCAAATGGGGCAACACCATATCTGTCATGCTGGACCTTTTTAGTGGGGCTCATAAAAGTTTTCCTTGGATGAACCCTATGTAGTTGGATTTTAGTGGTAAATAGATAAAGATTTAGTTGATACCAATTCTGGTTTCCAAAATAGTTGATCTTAATGTCAACGGATTCCATTCGATGAAGAGAGTTCCACCGGGATGTTCTTTGGCATTATTATCGCTTGAGATGGTAGATTTAAGCTCGAGAAGTTTTTTGTGTTTAGGTTGGTTTTGGGTTTTTTAATCGATTTTAACTTTGTTTGAGGCCATAAACGGATCTATTAAGGTCTTTAGGGTGTGTTTCTAGGAATCTTGGGTAAAAAACGAGTGGAAAATCAAAGTTTTAAGTACCCTAGCCTTAATTTTCTTACAACCCTTTGGTAGCTCAATTTTGGGGTTGCAGACGATGCATCGTATGTCGGTATAGGGCAGGATGAAAAAGAATTGAAAATAGAGACTCTAATCACTGCTAATGAAAGGGAAAACTTGATCTTATTGTTACGCAAGTATGTCGATGTGTTTGCTCGGTCCTACACAGATATGTTTAGTTTAGATAATAGCATTATAGTACATAAAATGTCATTAAATGAAGGAAGTATTCTTGTGAAGCAGAAACTACGAAGAACTCGTCCGGATATGCTGCTCAAGGTAAAAGCAGAGATAGAAAAGCAATGGGATACTAGTTGTTTGGAGATGGTTAGGTACCCTAATGGGTATCTAATATAGTGGTAGTTTCCAAGATGAATGGGAAAAGGATGATGTAAAAGAATTCACTAGGTTAGCAAAGCAAGCTTAGAAACCGGCAAAAAGAAGAATTAGAGACAATTAATGTCGGGACAGGGCAGGATGAAAGAGAATTGAAAATAGAGACTCTAATCACTGCTAGTGAAAGGAAAAACTTGATCTTACTACTACTCGAGTATGTCAATATGTTTGCTTGGTCCTACGCAAATATGTTTGGTTTAGATACTATCATTATAGTACATAAGGTGCCATTAAATAAAGTATTCTTGTGAAGCAAAAACTACGAAGAACTCATCCAAATATGGTGCTCAAAGTAAAAACCGAGATAGAAAGGCAATGGGATGCTAGTTTTTTTAAGATGGTTAGGTACCCCTAATGGGTATCTAATATAGTGGTAGTTCCCAAGATGAATGAGAAAATGATGATGTAAAAGAATTTGTTAGGTTAGTAAAGCAAGCTTAGAAACCAGCAAAAGAAGAACTGGGGACAATTAATGTCGGTATAGGGCAGGATGAGAGAATTGAAAATAGAAACTCTAATCACTGCTAGTGAAAGGGAAAACTTGATGTTACTGCTACGCGAGTATGTCAATGTGTTTGCTTGGTCCTACGCAGATATGTTTGGTTTAGATAATAGCATTATAGTACATAAGGTGTCATTAAATGAATGAAGTATTCTTGTGAAGTAGAAACTACAAAAAACTCGTCCGAATATGGTGCTCAAGGTAAAAGTTGAGATAGAAAGGCAATGAGATGCTAGTTTTTTAGAGATGGTTAGGTACCCCAAATGGGTATTAATATAGTGGTAGTTCCCAAGATGAATGGGAAAGGGATGATGTAAAAGAATTTGCTAGGTTAGTAGAGCAAGCTTGGAAACTAGCAAAAGACAAATTGGAAACAATTAATGTCAGTACAGGGCAGGATGAAAGAGAATTAAAAATAGAAACTCTAATCACTGCTAGTGAAAGGGAAAATTTGATCTCACTGCTACGCAAGTATGTCGATGTGTTTGTTTGGTCCTATGCAAATATGATTGGTTTAGATACTAGTATTATAGTATATAAGGTGCTATTAAATGAAGGAAGTATTTTTGTGAAGCAGAAACTACAAAGAACTTATCCAGATATGGTGCTCAAGGTAAAAGCCGAGTAAGAAGTTCAGATATATAATGGTAGAGAAGCTTTGTAGTGCACTTATTTAGGCTATAAAACGACTTCGACAATACATGTTGTATTACATTACATGGTTAATTTCAAAACTGGATCCTCTAATGTATATCTTTGAAAAGCCTTATTTATCAAGAAAAATAGCAAGATGATAAGTGTTATTGGCTGAGTATGACATAGTGTACATGACAAGAAAAACTATAAAAAGAAGTGTTATTGTTGATCATTTAGCAGATAATGCTTTAAAGATTATAAGCTTTTAAATTTTGATTTTCTAGATGAAGATGTGCTCGTAGTAAAAAAAAAAGAACCATATTGGTAGACAATATATTTGGACAGAGCAGTAAATGTACATGGTAATGAGGCAGGAGTAGTGATAATTTCTCCTAACAAAAAGCAATAACTTGTTTCAAACAAATTGCAGTTTGAATGCACTAATAATACGATTGATTATGAAGTTTGTGTCCTCAGATTAGAAGTTACATTAGAGTTGAAGATAAAGAAACTTGATGTCTATGGAGATTCAATGTTGATAATCTGCCAAGTAAAAGGAGAATAACAAACAAAATATGAGAAGCTGAGGTTATATAAAAGATATTTATCCAAACTAACAAAAGAATTTGACAACATAAAATTCACTACTATGGGTAGAGACAAACCAATTTACTAATGTTCTGGCCACTTTAGCTTTTATGTCCAAAATCGATTATGGGAACAGAAAGCAAATTGAAGTCAGAAATTCTCTAGCCTATTGTTGTTCAGTCGAAGGAGAAGTGCATGGGGATTTGTTGTATTATGATATCAAACAGTTTATCTAACACCGTAAATATCCCCCAAGGGCATCCATTACAAATATGAAAACCTTATGAAAGTTAGTCATGGACTATTACCTCGGTGCAAAAATGTTATACAAGAGGTCGTTCGATGGAATATTGTTAAGATGTTTTAATGGGACATAAGAAAAAAAAAGGCACTCCAAAAAGCTCATGAAGGGATTTGTACAATTCATGCTAGTAGACATATGACAACTAGACAAATATAGAGGTCGGGGTATTTCTGGATGACCATGGAAAGGGATTGCATAGAATATGTCAAAATATGCCAAAAATGTTGGATGTACAATGAAAAGATAAATGCGCCTTCAACTCCTCTATTTAGTATGACATCTTCATGGCCATTTGCAATGTGAAGAATCGATGTAATTGGGTCTATCAATTCAAAAGCTTGCAATGGACATTGGCTTATCCTAATAGCCATTGACTACTTCACAAAATAGGTAGAAGTCATTTCATATGCTTGTGCAACCCAGAAGGTAGTAAAGAGATTCATTAAACGAGATTTAATTTGTCGATATAGAGCTCCTGAAAAGATAGTGACTGATAATGCTTAGAACTTCAATGGAAGAATGATATTAGAGCTTTGCACAAAATAAAAAATCAAGCAGTCAAATTCATCTTCATACAGGCCAAAGATGAACGATGTTGTAGAAGTTGCCAACAAGAATATCAAGAAGATTATGCAGAAGATGGTAATCATGTATAAGGATTGACATGAAATGCTTCTTTTTTCTTTGCATGCATTTTACACTGCAATAAGGATGTCTACAGGAGCTACACCTTATTCCTTGGTTTACGGTATGGAAGCAATGCTGCCACTAGAAGCAGAAATCTCATCTCTAAGGGTACTAATGAAATCAAAACTTGAGGAAGCTAATTAAGTCAAGATGAGATACGAGCAGTTAAATCTAATCAATAAAAAGAGGTTAACTATAATATGTCATCACCAGTTATACCAACAAAAAATGGCTAAAGCATATGACAAGAAAGTCAGACCCAGGGTATTTTAGAAAGGAGATCTAATGCTGAGAAAGATCTTACCTCTACCTGGCAAAAATCATAGTAAATGAGCTCCCAATTATGAAAGCTAATATATAGTGAAGAAAACATTCTCTATGGGAGCTCTGTTATTGAGAAGAATGGATGGAGATGACTTGCCTAGGCCTATGAACTCTGTTTCTGTAAAGAAATACTATGCATAGTGTACCTATCTTTTTTAAATTAATAAAATTTGATTATTCATTCTCGTTACATCTTATGTATTTTATAAATGATTTCAAAATGATCAACAAAAAACCTTTTTCAAAAATCATTTTCTCTTAAATAAAGGTTTTCAAGATTTGACTTCGGCTAACAATTTCAAAAAAAAATCGACGATATGTCAAGGGCAATGATTCACCATGCAACTCCCTAGAAGATGGCTAAATACCTAGAAACCAAAATCGATGACCCAACCATCAAAGTTTGTTGTGAAAAGCTACATGAAACAAAGATGATAAAGTTTTCATAAATCATGAACTTGCAAAACAATTCTATGCAAATCGCTATGGTGATGAGGTCAAAATTTATCAGTTCTAACCAATCTTGCTTGAAATGAGAAAATATCATTTTTTATACCCCCTAAAAATGAATATATCTCTTGCAATCCAAATTTGAACTGAAGTGGAGTTTTTCCTTCATAAGATAACACTGACTAGGAACACACCCCACACTAGTGGCAAGTATTAGAAGATGGTGAGAATGAAAGTATTTGAGAATGTCCACCAATGATGAGAAAATGGTCAGAAAACACAAAAAAGTAGGATACTTGTGCATAGAATTCATAAGATATTGATTGAGGCCATAAAATAAAAAAGCCCAACAAGCTAAAAAAATTGGAAGTGATCTTGGATCCATAAAAAATCTCAAACACCATTTGAGCCTGTGAAAAAATCATTAGTTTTTAAAAAGACAAAGTAAATCTTGTGAAATCTTTGTTAAGAAAAACACCCTAAAATAAAAACTAAAGCACGTGTTAGGAGCATTTGAAAAAACACATAAAAAAACAACGTTGTCATATGACAAAGAGTAAATATTTTCCATTCAACTTTCAAACATAATTCAGTTGTAAAAAAATATTTTTAACTCGTGAAATTTCGAAAAATATTTTATAAATAGTAATCCATTTATAATATCATTTAGCTATTTCAACCATCACCTCCATCTCACTAACTTTGTCACGAGAGACATTGAGGCAAACTACATGTAAAAAAAAGAGTCGCCACCTAGTTTTATGATAACTAAGAACCTTAATTGGTCTTTCAGAAGTTCTAGGTAAGGGACTAGTTATGTAATTGGAAAGATAACATTCACCCTATATATTCTACCTAAGATAAGCTCTATTGTTTTTTGTTTCTAATGATAAATATTCCAAATATGCTTTCAAGCTAAAAGTTTGGCTAAATTAGTATACGTGTGTATTTTTATTAAAAGTAAAAACTATGATAACCTACGACAATGATTTGAGACATGTGCATGGTGACAAGGTCTAACACTCACTTTCAAGAGTGAGGATGGTGAACAAATGGTAAGCTTGCCTTTTTCAAAATTATATTAATTGGGATAAGCCCAAAGGCCTCCACTAACTCTCAATAGGTCTATATGGGACCACAATGATCTAGCCCAAATTTCTTTGCCATGTTCTTATCCATTTTTTACCACACATAAAAATATAAAAAAAATAAAAATACTTTGTTAATAAACCTTATTGTGAATGTTCAAGAACGTAACATAAAAGGTATAGCATGCTTTGAAAAGAAATTATTCGTATATATATGGTCTTGAAATGTTCAAGTTCAATATAAATAGCAAGAAAACCATATTAGATAATCAATAACCATATTATTTATCACATTGTAGACTATGTCATATCAATAAAACAAGAGTCACTAAATTACATAAAGAAAGATATTTGATCATTTTGATTATGAATCATATGAAACTTGTAAAGCTTGTTTATTGTGTAAAATAACTAAAACGCCCTTTACTAAAAAAGTGAAAGATCTCATAAATTGTTAGGTCTAATACATATAGATGTACGTGGATCAATAACTATTTGTATCATAGATGGATATATATGTTTCATCATTGATGACCAAATTTAATATGGTCATGTGTATTTGATGAAAGTATTTAAAAATGAAGTTGAAAAACAAACTTTAAAGAGTATCAAGTCACTTCGATTTAATCGAAATGGTGAATAGTTAAGTCAAGACTTTCAAGATTATCTAATAGAGAATGAGATAATAAATCAATTAATTATTTATTATGATTTATATTTGGACCAACTTATTAGAGAACCTAATGGGTCACACATATAATGATGTGAACCTAGCTTCAACACTAAGATATTCATTAGAGGTTTCATTAAGTCTAGTCACAAGACTTAGATCAAAGAGGTTCAATGAAGCAATTAATAGACTTCTTCAAGATACATAGGCTAAGGTGGACTTCGAGAGGATATCAAAGAATGAAAAACAAGACTTAGCTCCTACTTTATGTACTTCTAAAAAGTCGGCCACACCCCGAACACTTATCCTACAACTCGCTAAAAATAACCATTAGTGTTCATACCACAAATTAAAAATTCATCCTTAGAAATTTATTTACATTCCAAAATTTTAAATTAATATTCACACATTGTAACTATTAATTTATACTACAATCCATAGGTTAATGATCATATCATCATATTAAATCCTGACTTAAGACTTTTACATTATAAATTTCAAAATCTATCAATTTAGATCAAACTTAACATGAAATTTCTCCAACTTTGCATACTTAAATACTTAATGGGTCATTTATTAACCAACAACACCTTAAAGAATAAAATAATTTAATTTAATCAATATATAAAGATTATCTTCCCGATTTCTTCCCAAAATTCTCTAACCAATAATTGAAAAAAAAATTAAAATTATTCTAAAATAATATATATAATATAATTCAGAGGAAAAATTGAAATTTTACCTTTTATAGGGTTTTCATATTTTTTTATAAATAGAATGTTATACCTCTTATTATTTTTTGTATTGAGAGAAAAATTATGTACGTTATAGAACACTTAAAAACATTTAAAAAAAGAGAGTTAACATTCAAAGGCATAATAATCTCTCTCTCATCAAATGGTGTATGAGATTTTTCACTTGTGGTTTGTGTGGATTACTGTTAGAGGCCAGACACTTGGACGACTTGTGGTTTGTGACAACTCAGTCTTGAAACAATTATTCAAAGCAAAAAAAAAAAAAATACATGATCTTAGATAATATTCGTATAAACCTTAAACAACTATAGATCTATCTAATGAGACCATTAGGATTCCTGAAAAATATTAAATTTATTATTTTTGCTAATTGTATGTGTTTTGAAAAACCCAACACGTAGAACATAAATAATTTAAGTAATTGTAGCAAAAAGAAATGGAATTTACTTGAGCATATATAACATCCATAATAGCTAGAAATACGATAAGTATTGGCTGAGTAACAAAGGCTATTAGAACTATTATCACAAGTAGGTCAGTTATAGTAGAAACAAAGTGGCCAAGGCTCAAAGGAACATCAATATCAAATGCGCTCATGTTTTAGGAAATGATATGATCCAAGAAAAGATTGGACAAGAAAATTCAGATTCTAGTGTAATTGTATCTGCTATCTAGTTTTATGCTATCAAGTATAATTCTCAATTTGATTGTTGGGTTAGACTTAAATTTTATTAGGAGTTTCCAGATATATTGTTCTAGATTGGGGAAAAAAAATTAATTCAATCGGAATTTGAGAGGGTCTTGTGATATAGGTCAGCAAATGCAATATGAATTTTATTTTTTGTTGTCTTTTAACTTATGGACTTCATATTTGGAGAGAATTCTTTTCCTCATAATTCAAGGATATTCAACAGCTTGTTTTTTTAGAGTTTTCTAGTTTCACAAGAATCTTTAATGGGCAGTAATATAATTTTCAAGTGTGGAAAGAATTCCTTAATGTTCCAAAATCATTTTTCTTACAATGATTCTTTATTTATCATAGCTACACAAGGAAAGAAGGACTGAAGTATTTAATGACAGATCATTTGTAGGCTGAATTATTTATTTGTATTAATCTAGATTATTTTAAAGTTTATTTATTGTTTTATTTCATTATTTAGATATTTACATTCAGTTTAGAGCTTGTGCTGTGGTTTGGGTTTGTTTTGGCCCAAAATCAATGTTTTATGAATTTTAGACTTTTAACTTATATTAGTTGATTATTAGTTTGGGATCATTAGTTTGCAATCCAATAAAAGTCCATTAGGGTTATTTAAAAAAACTATATATTGTTTTCTTTGTTGCAAAATGCAATAGCCATGATGTTTTGAATAAATTTGTATTTTTTTTATGATGCAATACTTTTCTCTTTGATAAGACAAAGATCAACAACTGACTTATCAAGATAAAACTGACCTTGCGGTGTCTTTATATATTTCAGGTTCTTGATTTTCTATAATTAATGGGTCAAAGTTCAATTTCTAATACTTTTGGTTCTTAGGTATAGGGTTATCTCTAAGTTAAAGTTTCAATCCAAACTTGAATTTCAACTTTTTTGGGTTGTTTATCTACTTTGTTATGGGTTTTTGGATCTTTATATTCACGAGGTTCGCATGTAAACCTGTGAAATAAGAATATTAATTATAGAGCTACAAAGTAACAAGATAGGATGTTTATGTCCTTTATCTTTGTTATGTAAAGCAACTTAAATTTTGACTTTGAATAGAACCATCCTGACATAAATCTTTTATTGACTATTACTTCCACTATTTTTGGGATCAACTTCATGTTTGAATTTTAGATAATTTCCTTGTGTTTATAAATTGAAAGCTCTCTTCGTTCTCATTTATAAATGTTTTTTATTTATTTTTAGTTGAGAAAGAAAGATTCAAACTTGAAACCTTTTTAAAGGAGAGGGCATATTAATGTTTGTTGAGTTATAGCTTATTTGCGATGAATGTTTAGTTAGATGTATGCCACTAGCTCTAGTATTTAAAGAAGTTTTTATGTTGAACCCAAACAAAAGCTGGAAATGATGAAATAAATAAGAGAGAGAGAGAGAGAGAGAGAGAGAGAGAGAGAGAGAGAGAGTGGTAAGCTAAAATAAAACTTTAACAGCTCATTAATTGAGGTATTATTTACCCGAGTATATATCCTTCCAACTAGAGTAGAGTCAAAGAAATGCATGAGAGATTTGAACAATGACGTACTGATATATTAGAATCTAGATTTTAAAGACTTCAATCCTAAATAAGGTAGTTAATAAAGATCTTAAAGAGTATTAAATATTGAAATATTCCTTCTATCTTGAAACACTAACTAAACACAACTTTGACACTACTAAATATTAAAATTTTATGTAAACTCAAACTAAAATTCCATTAAAAACTTTAGGATTTTGAATTGTAGTTCCTACTGATAACTTGCACTAATCTAAAGAAGGGAAAATCCAAGCTAAGATTGCAGGACTCAACTGAAAAAAATGAAGCCCAAATAGATGAAGATAATCTAAAAGTGGTTTAAACCCAACATTTCCAATCTCCATCTCTTTTTTGTTTTTTTAGCTGGTCACCTGCCAAAATCTCCCTCTCGTTTTCTTAGAGGGGAAACACTAGTTGGACTCTTCTGTTAATGGATATACCTCATAGCTAATTAGTTGATTATATGTGGTATTGACTTTATTCATATATTCATATATATATATATATATATATATAAAAAGATTTATTTATCTTTAACATTCATCAAATATTTTATTAATGAATCTAGATTAAAGATAAAGTCATTAGGATAAAACGTTTTGCAAAATAAATTATAAAGTTGTTGTAATTATAATATTCTTATTACATCAAAGCATTGTTCCTAATTAAAATTGAATTTAATTGGAGTTGTTGAGACTGATATGTATTATGTTCTTTCCATTATAAATGAAAAAAGTTATTCTTATAAGTTAGGGTATGACGGTAATATAAAACTAATATATAAGTGCTTGTTAAGTGACATGTACATTGAACTGACTCGCATGAGAATTCCATATGGAGAGATCACTGTGTTTATGGAAAAGCTCACGTGACGATTGTATAAGTGATCCTTAGACTTAAAATCACTAAGTTATCTTATATAAGGAATGTTATGTTTTGATCTCGCTACACATTGTCCTAATCAAGGGTAACAAATGGAAAAATATTGGGTATAACATGAACTATATAAAGGTATTTAAGTAATGAAGAGATGATTTATCATCCTAGATGAATTAGAAAAAACGTTCTATATATTCTCAAATAGTAAAATCTTGCACAAGGTGGAATAAGATTTAAAAAGAGTTTCAAATCTTATTCAAAAGATTATAGTGTTGAGAATAAATATTTAGGGGATCATAACGCGTTCCTAGACATTGTACTTGATCTTCAAATATAAATCAATCAATTATTGAATTGATAATAAATTAATTTGTTTAATTTATCTAATCTTATTATATTTAGGATTGTGATTTATATTTGAGTCAACTTATTAAGGAACCTAATGGGTCACACATATAATAATGTGAACCTAACTTCAACACTAAGATATTCATTAGAAGTTTCATTGAGTCCAGTCATGAGACTTAGATCAAAGAGGTTCAATGAAGCAATTAATGGACTTATTCAATATACATAGGCTAAGGTAGACTTCGAGAGGATATCAAAGAATGAAAAACAAGTTTTGATTATTTGATTCATATTTAAGAAAGGCTTGTAAGGGAGCTTTCAGACATTACAAAAAGATTGGAATAAAAAAACTCAAATTTATCAATCTTGACCTTTCGCTGCTATTTTGGCTACAACTGGATCTATAAAATGAATTTTGATGCGATTTTTGTTGCATTGGAAAATATACATCCAAACATGTCCAATGACATATGGTATATCTTCTAATCCATCAAGACGAAGGAGAACCATCTGTTTGAAGTTGGGCTTCAATTTTGCCGGCAAATTATAAAATTTAACTTTGAGCTTGTTTTAATTAATTGGACTATTATTTATTTATCTTTTAATTTTTTATAGGGCCAATGACATTTAAGGGTTATTTGGATTAGGTTTTATTTTATTATATTAGTTATTTTGAGTTTCTAATGTGTTAAAACCTATTTATCAAGTTTCTATTAAGTCAAATTACGATTAGCTTTCTACTATATAAACCAATTGTTAATATTATTTTGAGATATATGAATTTTATCTACAAGTTGCCACATATCATGTGTTTATTTCTTTATGTGGTTGAGTAATTCTCATATTAAGTTCTTGATTGAACTTTCACACTTCGAATGATTAATCAACTTCGTTATGATTTATACTTCTTGTTCGCACCTTGTTATAGGCGTAGGGTGGGGGTGATCAATTGCATATAACTTTGGTTCTCCAATGATAGGTTCTTATTGGGTCAAGTTGCAAACTTTTTTCAAAACCTCAAATTAGCAATCTAAAGGACAATTCCGCATTAACATGCTCCAAAGGCACAATATTCATATAACTTGCCCCAAAGTCATAATAATCATATAACCTGCCTCAAAAACATGATACTCATATAACTTGTCTCGAAGGTATTTATTCGTATAACCTGCCTCGAAGGCATAATAACTAAATAACTTGTACTCAAATGACCAACTTTCTTATACGTTATCAATTTTATGGCAAATCATATTCACATATCGTTTATCGTTATTACAGTTGGATATATTCAGATATTATCTTCTATCATTGTGTTTGATTACAATTTATGTATGGATTAACGACGTTATGGTTAACCACCATTACATATTTATGTCTACCATTACAGTTAATTTCAATCACATAATTGACACCGCCATTGCAGTAAATTTCAAATTATAAAATGATTACTATTGTTTCGGTAATTTCACATCACATACACAATTACCACCTTTACGGTCAATAACAACCACATATACATCTCTATCTCGTATGTATAATTCATGTAACAAACACTTATACACAACACAATTAAATAACTTTGTAAATCTAACAAATTATAAAGACAATTTAAATAAATTAAAAGGCAAAGGAGAAGGAATCCCTTACCTTCAACTCCTACTTTACGTACTTCTGAAAAGTCGGCCCCATCCCGAACACTTATCATACAACCCTCTAAAAATAACCATTAGTGTTCATACCACAAATTAAAAATTCATCCTTAGAAATTTATATAAATCCCAAATTTTTAAATTAATATCCACACATTGCAACCATTAATTTATACTACAATCCATGAGTTAATGATCATGTCATTAAATTAAATTCTTACTTAAGACTTTTACATTATAAATTTCAAATTCTACCAATTCAAATCAAACTTAACATGAAATTTCTGCAACTTGCATACTTAAATACTTAATTGGACCAAACCTCATTTATTAACCAACAACACATTAAAGAATAAAATAATACAATTTAATCAATTTATAAAGATTATCTTCCCGAATTCTTCCCAAAATTCTCTAACCAGTAATATAGCCAATTTTAACAACACCCCAAAATTGGTCATTCCTTTCTCAAATAATTGCTTATCTAGTTTGTCAATACTTTAGCAAATGGTTTGGAATTTTTTTCATGTGGCACTCCACACGTCTTCAACATGCCATCCAACAACTTCTGATGGTTCAATTTAATCTTATAATCTCCAATTTCTAGCTCATTACATAATTCTATCAAAACCTCAACAGATCTCAAAGTCCAGTCCCATTTATCAATATCAAAGTCACATTGTTAAAATTCCTGATATCTTACTTTAGATGGGTTATCTCTTCTATACACCTTGGATATTTGACACCTTTTAAAAGAAGCCATATGCCATTCATAGCCTCCTGTCTAACAAATGGTTCATACTTCAGAGAACAAGGCTTTCCAGCCTGGCCAGCAAGATCACAATTAATTACATTTTTTCCTCCTCGTGTTTTCCCAAGTGTGTCTCTCGTTTCAAAAGCAGCAGGAGTGTCAAGAGCAGGGGCAGCATGTCTCTTGAAAACGTCCGACAAGATTGAAAATGCTCCTCTTATTATCATTTGTTCATTTACAAAATCATGAGTACCCTTTGCAGGTTTCAAAAGTCTCCTAGTTCCATTCATTTCCATGATCTCCTTTCAATTTCTGCATGCATCCATCAACTACTTTGGATCAAAAGATTCGAAACCCATTTCTCCAATACCTGCAAATTGTCACTAGAACCCTATCTATACCCTATCCTTGATAAATTGCACAATCACACTAGTCCATTTTTCCTAAAGCTGTCTTCTTTTTCTTCATTCATTTGACCACCAATTCCACCCATCGACCCCACACCCTCAGGCGAAAAAGAAAGACCAGTTATCTCCTCCCACGCGACAATATTCCATAAATTTC
>Ga0307515_10016090_pt1 | contig 13718 bp, 14 predicted proteins | sample 17_EM_MG_FD_194513 | JGI IMG/M metagenome (GOLD analysis project Ga0307515, IMG submission 194513) | Populus trichocarpa ectomycorrhiza microbial communities from riparian zone in the Pacific Northwest, United States - 17_EM | ecosystem: Host-associated > Plants > Roots > Unclassified | place... | reverse complement strand
GATGAGAGAAAGGTGTAGCTTGAAAATGTGAGCGTTTGACTTCAGGATCCCCCCAACATTGCTCAGACTACCCTGGCCCATCCGCTCGTCCTCAAACCACCCAAAGTTACCCACAATGAGATGCCTGGACCACCAATGCATCATCTGCTATGAGTCAGGTCATTGTTTTGGATACACGAATCGACCGTTGTCCGCTCCGCATGCAAAGCGGGGTACCAGTTCCTGGAACGCTGGATGGTCGCAACCTCATCGTGTCACGCGCGTTTCTGGAACATGCACGACGTAGGCTTATCACACGCGGGAACCATGCATATGAAGGTCAGAGAGCGTGTGGGCTCGTCTGGCTGTTGTGCCTCAGCCGAACCCGACGCGTTTTGCGGGAGGTTTCTTGTGCTGGCGGTTGGTTTCGTTTCGATTGACCGCTTTCAAGAGGACCCATTAGAGAAAACCTCTGGCTTGCTTCCCATAGAACCCACCACGTTTCTCTTGACATCGAACTAGCAGTGGCCGCTCACGAACTTGCCGGACAATGTCCATTCGATCCGAGCTCGCCGGGTAATGTTAGTTAACGCAACGTGGCCGCGATGCTCGTGACTCCCTGCTCGTCGTCATCCAAATATTCAGGAGGCAAGTTGATTGTACGCAGAAGATACGATGCATGCCTTGATTTTACGTCCACCTCTGAATGACGTATGTCCGGGTGGTGAGTGCTTGAGCGATCGGGTGATGGAGACCGCGCGGTAGGACGGGTAATTTCGATTAGATTTCACGATTGCATTTCTGGCAATAACAAAAGGTGTGCGTAAATGTAGATCTTCCATGAGATCGTAGGGGAGTGTCACAGAGTCATAGTGGTCAACAACCCCTTCCATACAAAGTCACGAGGGTTTCCACCAGCCTCGCTGTACTTTGACATGAACAGTTCATCTCCAGAATCTGCGCGGATCGGGTGAGAGGGTCAGTCCGGGTGGTGTCATCTACAGGCCAAAAAAAAGGCGATACGCACCGCGTGAGATTGCCTTGTCCTTCATCCAGACGTCGAACAAGGACGCAGCTTCCGACACCCCGAGAGATTCCGGGACCGGAATGTTTGTCAAACCCTCAGCATATGATACGAGCTCAGGTGAGCGTTTGATATAGGGGCTGGCAGTCCTGTCACTCAATTTCAGCGACTCTTGTAATTCTATCGGGGTGCTGAACGTGGTGTTTGCCGCAGAAATCGCTCCGAGAACAGCCCCTCGCGCCTGAATTTGGCATGTTAAAGTAAATGGAACCAAGGAACGCAAGTAAAACGCACGAAGGATTTCTTCCCACTGGCATACCCCAAGAGCAATCGGGGCATAGAGAGGTGATAAGATTTGATCGTGGAGAATTGAGGGTCCTTGTACGACGACTTGCAATAGAGTGCTTGGAAGTCATCGATCGCGAGCAAGACTGGGTACCTGGTCAAAACTTTCAGAGGCAGTTGAGATCGCTTTATATATCACCTACTTTGTCTGTTTGCCCAAAATTTCCAGCAATGTGGAGAGGATCGCAGGTGCGGAATTTTGGTCTTTCACACCAACATTTATCAGGGCTGTAAGGTTCGTACCCTTTGGGATCGTGGCCCGACCCTCAATCAGAACATCTTCCGGTGTTTCCAGTCCCTGTAGCGACAGGGAATTGACCGTCAAGAAATTATGAAGCGCTCTGGAGGCGTATGCAGGTTGGAGGTAGGTCCGGGTCCGTGGATCGTAGACATAGGAAGTACTAGAGTTCACGGTATCAATCGCTAGTGGGAAGTTTAAGTGCGAGGCATCTTTGGGAGAGTTAGGCGACGAAACGCACCGCATGGGAAATAAAATACGAGCCAATCATTAGCAGTAGCATATTGAACGGCTTGTATCAGGGTATAGCTCTTTCCACACCCCGAAGAGCCAGCTGAAAGGTACATGAGCGCCAGAACATGAACTTGATCAAACGTGATCCCGTACTCAAGACCATTCTGGAATGGAAACTCGACTTGTTACTCGCCGCATCGAGTTTTCCCAGAGTCTTCAGGGTAATGTCACGAACGACCGAACACGGCTTTGACAGCAGTCGGAACTGGAGGTAGTGTAAAGGACCCATGGGAAATTTCAAACAGGATGGACACGCACCTCAGTTACTATCGTCTTCGGGAGGCCGTAAACTTTCATTGGGTTAGTATCGGACACGGGGAACTTCATGGCAGTTGCAATATTCTCCGGTGTTAGAGATTCCTACGGATTGTATTGGTTAGGTTGCCACGGTTTTTGAAAGGAATAAGGGAAGCTACCGGATGGAAAGTGGGTAACTCAAGTTCGCCAACCCCTTTACCCTTGAAAATTGCGGCAGTGAGGGAGCTCGGGTTCATGGTCTCGAATGTCTAGAGTGCGAATCATTCAGTACGAACAGCCGGAAAGACAGGTTCGGCGGTTGTCACTCACTCCGGTCGACCTCTCCTTCTTGACCGAACCATCCCCACCAGCATCATTCCGCTTCGAAGGCTTAAAACCACTACCTACACAGTGCTCAGAATCAATCAAGGCCCATCACAAACACGCGTCATGACTAACTCTTGGTCTTTTGGGCAATGGCACTCTTTTTGGGCGGCTTCGTAGCATACGTTCTGCCGACTGGGCGAGTGCCTCTGGTCGCTGAGCCAAGCAGGCGACGGGCAGCGTAAATTGAAGACATTTCTGGAGGTGAAGTATCCTCTTGTTTGGTCTAGGACTCGGGCGGATGAGCCGTCTGGCGGAAAGCGGATCGGAGTTGAGCAAAGGAACGTGACGCGCCGTGTAACGGCGACGCGCCTCTGAGCCTTCGCGGGACGGGATTGGTGCAATTAGAGTTGGTGTTACAATTTCGGACTACGTACGATACGGCGAGGGCGAGAAGTATTATACAAGCAAAAACTCTTTATTCGGAACTTCTTGAATCCAATCCCCAGGTCTATCGATATCTGACCACTGGATTTTAGATGCATATCCATCGGGTAGGAGTTAAGACCTTACGGGAGAAATTTTGGTCCTCGAGTAGCGATTGTCAACAGACCCATCACTGCAGTCATGGGCATCAACTTGCGGATGGTCATAGGGTGAGCGATGCTTTTGGGGTCCCAACCCCTGTCCTCCAGCCTATCCAAGAACACTACTGAGACCCGAACCAACGACTGGAATATTTCCCGCCTAGAGAGAAGTGCATCGATGGCTTTCCAGTCCACAGCGCCGAGATCAGCTAGTTGATGAATGAGGACCTCGATGGTGAGATTGGTGATGGGTGATTGGAGGGCGGCTATGGCGCCCCGCACCCATGCAAAGGATTTCCCGCCACCGTTCCGCCTGTAATGGTCTCTTGAAGCGGGATGGAGTTTCGCAAATGTCAAATGACGAAGGTTCGTGAATTGGGATAGGTATTCAGGTGAATCTACAGCAAGTCATCAGCAGGATGGAAAGGGTGGAAGCGACGTAGAGACGTACACTGATGAGAGTATGTCCGGACGTGTAGACGAAGTCGGGAGATTTGACCAGCGTAGGTCTCCGCCAAAGTATGAAGCCCAAGAGTTCGTTCAGGGTTGGCAATATCACAGATATCGAGGGCTGATAGGGAAGTGAGGGGGTAAGGGGGATTACAGAGGTCATTCATTATGCGCTCCTGGTCGCCAGTTACGACGGATATAGATGATATTGGGGGGTTGTAACAGGGTAAACCTGACGGCTGAGACGGTGCCACCTCGGTAACAAACCTCGCCCCAAAAGGGTGGAGGGATACCAAGTTGGGGAACATCCGAATGGTGGGCCAAAAATCGTGTCTGGATACGAAGGCGGCGTTGAGGGTGAAAGAGGTTATTTGGTGAGCCACGCTCGAAATCGCAGCTGCCTCAGATTGCCAATTTGGAGGGATGATCGCCCCGAACATCGTGATGTTTTCCAGCGAGGTGAACCTTGCGCATACGGAAACCCATCTCGCAGAATAGGTACCACTAAAGTCTGTTGTAACGCGTCGCATGGTGTTGATCATCTTGGGTGAGATTTCGATAAGGTGATCAAACTTTGTCCAATCCTTGTTGCTGATCAGCTTGGCCGAGCTGAATTGGTGGTACTTGCTCGTGGCGGTCCAGGACCTGGCTACGCGCGAGCATGCGGCGAGTGCATTTGGCTCATCGTAGAGGAAGTCGATGATACGGTCGACCAGTTCTGGTGGAAGTTCTTGTTTGGCCCGTTTGGTCTTCGAGCACATGGGGGTCATGATCGAAGGCCGGGCGACGATCTCGATCTGCGGGGTCCGCGCTTGGGATTGAAGACGTCCAGAAGAAAAAAGGATAGGAAAGGATAGGAAATGCATGCATTAGCGTATCGAAAACAATGTATTCGTTGGCCTGTTGGGCTAGGGAATAGAGGCAATATGGGGCTAGAAACGGCGTAAACAATATATAAAGGGATCATGCAGTCTCGTCAACAGTCTTCCAACGCAGATTATCCTCGTAGAACTTGATTATCTATCGACACATCAAACACGATCATTTGAAAGTCAAAGCAGCTTCGTACCTTTTGGGGGAATTTGGAGTTGGCGGTGGTCGATGGTAACCTGAAATTCTCCTTTGTTGTCCTACAACGAAGCTGCTTCAGTGCGCGGTGACATCAAAGCACAACGGAAATCCCTTACAGCGTCCCATAGATAAATAGATGCCCTTCTTCGTCCCTCTCAATGGTATCAATCTTCTCGATGAGGCCATCCCACGAATCAAGGTCCATGTGCTTTTCCATCGACGAGAATTCTCCCATGTCGAGACTTTCGTCGTCGTGGTTCAGTTCGAACTTCTTGGTAGAAGCGGATGCCTTTTTCTGCTTCTTCGCAATGGGCTGAACCGGTGACCGCTCCGGCTCCTCCTCGTCGGACTCTGCCTTCGATTTTGTGCTGACCCGTCCCCGTTTCTTGGGCTCCGACTTGGGGACCTCTGTAGATTTACGAGGTTTTGCAGCCGCCTTCTTCGCAGCCTTCTCTTTGCCTCGCTTCGAATCTAAATATTTAGAAATCAGCTCGTCCGCGTTCCTGTACGGATCGAAGTCATTAGAACCAAGCTACGTCTACGCCGGGGAGACATACGGCGCGTCAGACTCTCGAACCCAACTGTTCTCGGAGTTGGGGTAACCCCTCCACTTCACGAAGTACGCCATTTCACCCTGTCGGAACGTTCAGGTCGCTTTCTCGAAGCCAAGACCAACAGATGGAACATACGTCTTCGAATATGCGTTCGCTGGAGTCCAGGATAACTTCAATCTCGTACTCCACCTCCTCTTCCACCTCCTCCCCTCCATCCTCATCCATCGGGTCATCGGCGGGGCTCTCCTCTCTCTTCTTTTGCTTTTTGGAGGAAACGGGCTCAGAGTCGCTCTCCGACTGGGGAGACCTCGCGCGGGGCATGGTTTTAGGCTGACTGACGCGTTTTAGGAGTGGAGACGGAGATAGTTGGCGGCGCGGAGAGAGGGTCAGGTATGAGTGATACACGTGATCGACCCGCACCGCGTCGCGGGATGCGTCACACCGTGTGCACCGAAATGGGTTTCCGGACTCTAAGTCATGGTAGATACACTCTCGGTTTCTTTCAACGGATTGGCGGCAATATCTCTCGACGACGGTCTGAATCCGACCGGAAATTTTCATTGACACGACCTGCATTCACGTTGGGAAAACATGGCTGTGTAGCTCGCACCGCATTGAAGGAATAGTATATGAGAAGAGGAGCGATATGACTAGTCTTTCCTGCGCGGACTGGCACTTCGGTCTCGGCCACCTCGACCCTTTCGAGGGCCCGACGGAGGAGGACGGACAAAGGCATAGTCGCATTGAATTGCCTGTTCCAACAGGGTGCTCCCTGATGCACTGTCAATCGCGGCCTGTGCCTCCGCCATCGTTTCGTACTCGACCAGTGCATAACCCTAGAATTGATGAGCGAGTGAGCGTGTGAACGGTCTACGCATACGGAGGGGTAGAGAAGAATCGGACCTTGACATAACCAGTCCTCCGATCAAGATTTAGGTGGAGGTTTTTGATCTCTCCATACTCTGCAAACTTGTCTGTGACGTCTTCTTCGGTGGCCTCCTCGTGGACGTTCGTGACCATTACGATCCACCCTTCAACAGCTGGAAAAGGTTTTTTTTTTCAGGGTTACACATAGTGCGGGGAGAAGAGAAAAAACGCACATCGTGTCGCCCTGGTCTCAGTTGTGGATTCTACACGGTCAAATTTCTGATCCCCTCCGACACCGCTCTCGTTCCCACCTAGGGTTGGATGAGAAAACAAAGAAGGGTCGCGCTGTGCGTCAATACTTACCAGAACTCTGAAACCCACGACCCTTTCGTCGGACGACACCTGAGGTGCCTAGGAATGATAATCAGCCAGCGGCCGCACCTCAGCGGTCTCACGTACCCTCATCAATGTTCATTTCATCTTCGGACATTTCGACTTCTCGAGAAACTGTGTCTCAGCCGGAGTCGGGACGATGAGGACTCTGATGAGGCTGAGCAATCCTTGTATACGGGCACGTGACTCGCGAGCGGTCATTGCGGCTTTCCCACGGTTACCCTGAGGCTTTACGATTTCATTCTCTGGTAACCTGGTGGATCTCAACTGATGAGCGTCCTTCGCAAAGGCTGTGCTTCGGAAGATTCACACACGTAAATGCCTAATCCAACGATCGCTGCGTGGCCCTCGGCCATAGCATCTCAGTTTAAACCCGCCCGTTACGCCTGTCCCGATTGTGACGTCGGCCAACTTTGGGCCGTTTACCGCCCAAGAACCCCCGCCGGCGAACGTATGGTTTATAACTTGCGCCTTCCAAGGAGCGGGATGCTCAGTTCTTCACATCTTTTCTCACCTCTTCTTTCTTGGAACGCGTAATGGACGCCGTTACGCTGATCAACAAGCCCTGTCTCCTCTGCGGAAAACCCACCGCGATGTGGTGTGGTCGGTGCCAGAATGCCTGGTATTGCTCCCCAGACCACCTCCAATCTGTATGATCTCCCCCTTATTGTTCCCACGGGTCTCACGCTGATCCCTCTACTCGCCAGGATTGGCCCAAACACCGTGGCGAATGCGTGGCGGTCCCTACATCCACCCACACCACTCTGCCGATGGGCAAATGCCAAACGGTCTCAGTGTCTGCCCTATCGTTTGCGCCCGGCGATGGTGACCGCTTTTGCTGTATTTCTACTTTTCGTAAAACAGGCTGACCCCCTTGTCAGATGGCCCGCGCACCGTAGAAGTCAGTTGTGCTGTCGTCGATGGAACCGCCTGCCCTACACCGATCGTTCAGAGCTACTTTACTGAAAGCCAGCCGTACGCCGTCATTCTTACGCAAGGGCTAGGCGGAGAACCTTTACGGTATCCGCTCCATATCTTCTATTGCCCCTTATCACTGTCCCGAGGTTCTCCTGTTAACAAGGCTATCAATCGCATAACTGGGGGTGCTCAGGCTAAGAAGCCTTGGTGTGGCCCGGTTTTAGTTATGAAGTTTAACGGCTCTCGGCGCCAGGGATACTCTGATGCCACCTCGAGCGATTTCACTGCCCTGTCGTCCTACTTCCTTGCATACAAATAGCTCACACCGTTGGCAAGGTTCCACGGTAATAACCTTTTCTTCTATGTAACTGCCGCCATTGGTATGCTAGACTTTCCCTCCATCTCCGAATGTAGCACTAGCAATAACAATCATTGTCCCACTCTTACTCGCGCCCGATTGAGAGAGAAATACGGCCCCCCAGAATTTGTTCTGTTTCATCTGTCCTATTGCGTGTGACTGTTCCCAGCGGATCCATCGGGTTTCACATCCTTGAACCGGATCTCAGGGAGTGATCAAAAACAGGACGAGAATCCATCGCTCTGCCTGTCAATCTATACCTTTCGAAGATTCAAGCCATGTAAGGCAGCCTCAAGCGGATTAATCACCGATCAGGCTCTGGTATAACGCTCGTGTTAGTCCCAGCACAATGGTGCGGGTCCTTCTGAATTGTCGAAACAAGCCCAGACATGTTTTCCCACATGATCGGTGATGTTAGTTTGTGTTTGACAATTGATCGCAGTCAACATGATGCAACGAATTGAGTAGGCCGATGATGGCGCAAACGGACAGCTGTAAATTTGGTCGATCCCCCATGACTTTCCCACGTACCCTGACATCCAACTGCGCCGGTGTGCTGCGATCACCCCGCGACGGTCGCGACAGACCCGAGGTGGGATGCGGGAAGGTGTGCAGCGAAATATCACACGAGTCATCAAAGTGTCAAACCAATCCTGTCCTCTGGACTACCAGAACGTTCTCATTGAGCCTTTGCCTCCCTAGCCAACTTCCTGTCCACGCGTTTGCGGATACTCTTGTGTAACTCGTGTGTGTAGACGACCGTAGCCTGCTTCCACCCCAAAACGCCGACATAATACTCCAGGAGAGAGTGAGACCAATACGGTGCAGATCCGGCGGGCCGGCCAACGAAGCGCGCGCCACCAGAGAGGCCGACCTTATTCAATGAAGCGCGGACAAATGCAGCGGCTGTAGGGATCATAACGCTGGGCTTCCTGATCTTGGACATTTTGGATACCTTCAAAAACGGGTCAGTATTAAGGACGGGCTGCTCGGTCATTCTGCTTACAACGAAATATGGGTTAATACACTGGACGATCACACCGTGCTTCTTAACTTCTTCAGCGAGAGCGGTCGAGAACGTGTCAACAAATGCTTTGGTGCCGGAGTACGTGGCAAGCATGGGGGAGGGAACAATCCCGCTGAACGAGCCGATATTCAAGACCAATCCGTTTTTCCTGGCGCCAGATGAGCACAGGGTGGTTGTGTGAGCAAGAACCAAGGCGTACCGTTTGACCATCCCAGGCAGCACCATTCTCGTGATTCGGACGGTGGCGTTTACATTGATCGCGATAATATCCGATATTTCGGAGGGTTCGGATTCCGCAAAGTATACCGGGTACGCGTGGGACTTCCCGACGTTGTTCACTGTGTGAACCGTAAGGCGGGGGGAAAAATGTGCGGAAAGCGGTGCCACGAACCCAAGGCGCCGACGTGAATCTCATCCAAAACTCCCTTGAGTTGTTCCCAGCCAAGGTGATCGGGTTTAGAGACATCGAGGACGACAGCCTTGCTCTGGACTTTGCCCTTGGTACCCGACGCTGTGTTCGGGGAGGTTACGGCTTAGTGGAGTGGGCGAGAAGGTTGGCAACTGACCGATCTCATCAGTGACGGACTTCAAGCCAACCTCGTTCCTGGCAACAACCAAAACGTTGAATCCCTTCTTAGCCAGTTGAATTGAGTATTCCCGCCCAATGCCATCCGAGGCGCCAGTGATGACTTGTCCGGGGGGTCAGTATCACACGGTGCACAGGAAGTTACGCGCCTCCTTACCGGCCCAACTTCCTTTCCCTGCTCCGAATTTCTTAAGCTGATAGTTGAAACTGTGAGCTGCCGCCGTGCACAGTTCTATGACAACACCCACGTTGGTTCCTGGGAGAATGAATGTCTCACTGAACACGACCAATGTTTTGATTATGAACTTGAGGAAGGTAAGACCTCCCAAAGCGTAAAAAAAGGCAGAAACAGGATTTCCTTTGACTAGGGCGTGCGGTGGTTGAGCTGGTCGTCGATATCGACCTCAAAAGACGCGACTCACCGAACGAAACTACCTCTTCCATCGTGGTTCAGCTCGTTGATATTTTAGCGCTGTGCCAACACATCAGCGGGCGGATCACCCGGTCCGCGGCAATCATAAGTGGGACTGATCAGTGCGGTTTCTAAGGGAAACAAATTCCCACAGTTGCTCCCATTCCTCAACGGCACTTGATCTCGAAACTAAGCGAGCAATCGACCAGATGAGCCTAGGGTCGCTCTAGAAACAGCTTGGACCCTGGAGTTTTTCAACATAAACTCAGTGTTTCATGTTCGGGTTTGCGGGATACGAAGTCGACAATGACGTTCGTTCTTTGATCATCTGCATTCAACTGGGTCTATGGCAGTCCGGTCGCGTAATACGTCCCTTCATCCCCCCAGAACGCTGCGCACAGATGTTTATAGATCCCTACGGGGTGGGAGAATGTTCTTGTATTGTAAGCTGCGGTTTTACCGCCTCCGGCATTGCGCCATCTGCCAAGCATTTCCCCGGACATTGGTCGATTCTCACCTGGCACTGCCCCGCATTCTCAAATCCCTCGACGAACTGCGGCGAAAGGAACTGGTGCGCGCTCGCATGTCTACGGAAATCGTCATCTGCAGGGTCAAAGCACTCCGCATCGCTGGTCACCCAGCGTAACGGGCGCGAGGATGCGGCTTACGATCACAGGTCTCACCATCGCCGGCCCTCCGGCGTAGATATGCAAACCCACGTTTGTCCTGTTTATTCGAGAGGTGTCTCACCCGCGGAGTTCCCCGATATAGAACTGGAGAACGCACTGGACTTCATTGATGCTTCCCTCGATTTCTACAAAGATGGATCCCACCGGCGGATCAAGATACACGAACTGCAAACCTTGGGGTGTCTCGTTTCTCCGGAGGTAAATCGTGATCTCGTGGTGACAAAGCCCGATGGGGCAACCTCCGTCATCTGTCCCACCAACAGATAGGGGACAATTGTTCGAATTGTTGAGATGAAGAACGAGATAGGGGAGGGCGGTTCTGGCCAGATCGCGCAGGCCGGGTGCGGGTTTGTGCGATTTTGTTCTTCGCAAGGGTGACCTCTTCCCTATCGTCTGGCTTACACTCAACTCCCCATTCCGCAGCACTTCCCATTCAAATAAACCTCATGTTGTCCGATCCTCTTCGGGATCACCGGCCCGCGCCTCGCCGTTTCCAGTGCCACACTCGCGGAAAGATTTGTCTCACGATGACTCACGGACTATACCTACCTCCCAGGGAAGATCTTCCCTTTACCATTCGATCCGTCGGGTGGCCCAGGTTCTTCGAGCACTAGGCCGAGCCACCGATGAGCTCGCAGATTATAACTACTCAAGGCTCGAGTTCACGCTCCCTCCCACACAGAAACCACATGGTTTGTTGCATCTTCCAAGTTCCCACCCTCTGCCGGTCCCTTTGCATCCAATTGCCTCACGTGTGGTACCCCCATCTTTTCAATAGTACACCGTGGACAGTGAAACATATATGGAGGCCGCCTCGCTCCATCTTTCCCGTCCAGGGCAATGTTTAAGGGAACCATTAGCGCAGCGGAGACCGGGCGAAGCACAACGTCGTCATCAAGTTCACCGTTACATATTGCGCATATGCACACTGGGAGCTTGCCGAAACGGGACGAGCGCCTCACTTATGGTTTTGCGAACGCTCTGGTCACGACTGGCAATTTGGAACTCATAGACTTCGATTGGTGTGGGAAGGCAGGTGCAGCTCTATTCTCGGCGGACAAATCCCTCGCCCCTTGTCCTGGGTGGCACGACGGAGTGCGCCGTGGGGCCTGATTGCAAAGGAGCACAACTAACACGTATTCAAGCTTTTGACTGGGCTCCCGCATGTACGGCGCAAGGCCCCGATTCCTTGTGATAGTTCTAGTTTAAATGTCCAGACGTACGTATTCCATCGCTGTCATAATCACTATATCACTGGGTGACTGCTTGTAAGGTTAGAACTACTAGCCGACCACTCGCGGACTTACCAGGCGATGTCCAGTCTGAGCTTGATAAGTGAACACAACCGAGGTTGTGTCCGTGGCCCTCCAGCCGTCATCATTCCGGGGCGACTCGCTGCCTTCGGTTCGCCTCTCCAGGCTGTGGCCAATGGATATGGCCGACCTCGCGGATATGATGAGCAGGGAGTGTGGACCAATCGTGAGTAGCGCCCCATGCTCGTCCGTCCTTCTATATGCAGATGTGCACACGCATATTAACGAGTATTTGAGGACTGTTACTAAGGAGGGTGCAGAAACCCCAACCGCTCCGTCGAGTCGCAGCCAGCGAAAATTCTCGACAACTGGCACCATTTTACGACATATGGAGATATCTCTAGTCTTACGGATTCTCTTATTGGAAAATACTGAGCAACGTCTCAGTAAACTAACTACAAGAAATATAAGTAACTGGGTGATGAATGAACAATAAGGAAAAAGGAATTCACTCCTCAGTATAACGAACAAGATTGAGGAGTGCCAGCAAATCTAAAACGTGCTAAGTGTCCGTATGTCAAAACAAATATAAACATATGATCGGAAAGATGAAATGGTATCGACGTGTCCGTCGGATTTCAACATCTCTAGTCTTACGGATGGTCACCCAAAGGTAGTCGGGTGGACTGACGCATACACAACACATGAGTACGAAAAGTGCTTATTTAACACATGAACGATGAAACAGTGCCACCAATGCCGAGGTTGTCAAGGTTGTCAGCCCGATAGGGCAAATCAGCCACTTGTATATAGTCAGGTAGGTCTGGAATGTATGTGCAGTCGGGTTGTCTATACCGCAACCGCAACGAGGAAGAGTGAATGAGCCTTCCGCAAAACAGAAACAGAAACCAGAAGAGAAACTTTGACTCACTTGAAGGCGACACAAAACATATCAGGATCAGATCTGAAAGAGTGGGCGTTATTGTCCCATCCGGGAAAGAGGTTGAAGCATTCGAATTTTTTGCTAATCGGGTACGAAAAGCAAGGATACCCCATGTTGTAGCCGACACAGAATGTAGCTATGCCCAAAAACTGCCTGGGCTCGATGGGGAATCCCTCGACACTGACTGCCGCGACGGCGAGGAGTGCTGCGAAGAGGTTCTTAGAGAACAACATCGTAGTCGAAGGGCGAAGAGCGAATGGAGAGGCAGACAGTAGAAGAGCAGGGAACGCGTGGGGTTGCTGAGGGATTCCTTGATCCTTTTATGCGCATGCGGACTTTTGTTCAGACGGTTGCCAACGATAATCAATAACCGATAAACACCGCTATCTTGGTTCTATTCTTCTGCATGGTGGTATTACTGTTGATTGTGTTGAGGGGACTGCTATAATCCAACGCTAGAAACTAAAGTTAGGTGAAGCTATTGATCATCTAGTAGCCGTAAATCGATGTGTCCGCGGTCTCGCCTGACGGTGTCATGAATGGATACATTCCCCCATTCGCGTCCTAGTATGTCGTCGGGGTCGTGAGAAAACAATGGCATGGAACTTTCCGAAAGCGACGGCCAAATCGCGGCCATTCTCCGTGATTTGGCAAAGCCATTTGCAGTATAGCCGGCTATCAGCCAGCAGTTGAGGAAGCCCTACGGAGCTGCGTCGCCAAACTCCCCCACACGCGGTCTCTCGGCAGTTCTCGACCTCGTCTGTCTCACGCCGGTCACGGCCCTTGTGTTAAGTAGCAAGACCGTTCACCGCCATACCCGATTTTGAACTGGAGTCTGTTGGGAGGTTATGTGCATATCCCATTATTCGCAGATTGCCGAAATTCCCCATCGTGTTACAGCGCTATGCATCCGTCTTGGCTCTGGTTACCCCATCGGTACCACAGATGTTGCAAACACCCACCTCGTCTGGGTTCTGTTCGGCACTTGGATTGTTTACGGCTGTAGGAACACCTATCCTCTTGGAACTTTCGCCCTTCAACCTCATCTGGAAAAATCTCCCTGACTAGGCGACACTATGCGACGCTACCCGGAGTTATGACAGGCTAGCCGTGTTAGCCATCAACTACACATCATTATCTCAGGCTTAGCCTACCCGTCGGGGACTTCG